>TARA_B110000444_G_scaffold248478_1_pt1 | contig 17512 bp, 23 predicted proteins | sample TARA_B110000444 | Tara Oceans TARA_B110000444 (sample SAMEA4398370) | marine metagenome | biome: Polar Biome; feature: [SRF] surface water layer (ENVO:00010504); material: water (ENVO:00002006), including particulate matter (ENVO:01000060) such as... | depth 5 m | reverse complement strand
TTCTGCTACGAAGCCTGAAGCTGAACCTACGATGAATTTACCGTCTGTGTCAGATAGGGCTGAAAGAGAAGCCAACTGTGCGTCAAATGCCTGTACGTCTGAACCGATTGCTAAACCTAAAGCTGTTCTAGCCGCGCCTGCGTTTGCACCACCTGTACCACCGTTAGCAACTGGTAATACACCTGTTACTTGTGATGTCAAGCCTAATGAACCACCCATATTAGATAAGTCTAAGTTAGACTCTGTAATATCGATAGTTGCATCACCACCAATAACAGTTCCTGCACCGTTAGTGATAGTTAGTTTGTTTGATCCTGCTACGATATCATCCATTGATGTTTGACCAGAACCACCATTTGCTATTGCAAGTGTTCCTGTTACATCGTTAGTTGCATCTGAAAGATCGATTGTTACATCTAAAGCACCACCACTTATGTTTAGGGCTGAAGACGCCGCGATATCAATTGAGATATCGTCCGCACCTGCTGTTATACCGTCACCGCCAATAACATTAATTGTATTGCCTGATTTCGTCATACCAGAACCGGCTGTTATAGCACCACCACCTGAAAACTGTGTGAATGCTAAGTTTGTTGTACCAACTGTGATTGAACCGTTAGTTGATAATACAAAACCGTTGTCTGCGTTTACTGTTCCTTCTTCGATGAATGCGAAAGCACCTGCGGTAACTTCTGCATCTGTGTCGAAGTCAGTTGCTCTTGTAGGAGCCCCTGAAGCGTTAACAGTGTAGATACCATTTTCTGAAGCGTCAGCTTGATCTTTTAAAAGAATTCTGTCGCCAGTTGCTAGTGATACACCATCAATTGTTTGTCCGTTTGCATAAGCCGAAGCTAATGTTCCCGCACCTGTTGTAGCCGCACGTACTGATTTTTTAACGTCTAATCCTGAAGCTGTTGAATCAACATATGCTTTTGAAGCCGCGTCGTTTGAATTACTTGGAGTAGTTGCCACTCTTGCTTGTGAAAGAGTCGAACCATCTGTTGTAAATTTGAAAAACGATGAACTTACATCATATATTAATCTACCGCCAGCTTTACCGAATTGGACGTCATTTCCAATACCTTTTAGGCCATAGTTTTTTACGTTTGCCATTTTAATTTTCTCCCTGTTATAAATTAATAAACAACACCCATATGGGCGTCGCTAATAAACGTTACTGTTTTTATTATTCGGGAGGGTCTGCCTCGATTGTTTTTTAAGTGTCCTCTTCATTAGGTAGGACTTGCATTTATTTATCTATGATATGGTGTGATTATGTTATACTTTACTAGTATAAATGAAAAAAGATTATGCTGGGTTTCCCCAGCATAACCAATATTGTATTGTTAAGCGATTGCGCCGTAATCAAATACTCTAGAACCGTGACCGGCAGTTATCCCACCATATGAAAAAGTACTTGCCAACATTTGGCCTTTTTCAGTTCCCGCACCTTTGTGAGGGAAGTCATTAGCACTTCCTGTAATTGCTCCACGATCTGATATGAACATATCAACTACTGACTCTACTGTCCAGCTAGTGTTTAGTCCTGCGTATGATCCCGGGCTTAATTGCTTAAGGTTAAAATATCTAAATGAGTTAGCCATTTTAAATCTCCTTTCGCTGTTATTACATTAAGTTCACTAGAACTTCGATTACACCTGATTCACCATCAAAGTCTTCTAATGCTTTACCAACCATTGCACCACCTTTGAACTCGCCCGCCATAGCGTGACCAGACATAGCTGATGAATGAAGTAAATCACCTTTTTTGATTGAACCTGTTACTTTGCAAGGTACTCTTCCTGCTAATGCAACATATGGGTGAGTTGAATCGTCACCTGCATCTCTGTTCATCATATAAGCTGGTGCTGTAGAAACAACTCCTGCTACTCTATGACAACCTTCTTCTGCACATACTTCGATTTCATTTTCACCACCAAAACATACTACTGAACCGGCTTCCATAGCCATACCTGAATGATATCTCTCAGCCAAGTCAGCATATTTGGCACTTGATGCCACACCTTCGAATGTACCAGCTACAAATGTTTCAGAACCTACTGTCCATTTGTCTGTTGATTCACTCCAGATTAATGTTTTGTTTGTTGATGTTCCTCTTTCAACTTCGATACCAGCATCCGCTGACGGAGTACCTGCTTCGTTGTTGTTAAGGACTATAATGTTGTCATCGATTGTAACTGTCTCAGTTTGTAATGCAGTTGAAGTACCAGCAACTACTAAGTTACCGTTAATTGTTACTGCTGTTGCTGTTGCGTTCAGAATGTTTGTACCACCGGCGTTCATAGCGATAGTATCAGCATCTGCTGAAGCTTCAACTTTTACAAAAGTGTCAGAGTCTGCGTCAATGATCTTGTCAGACGATAAATTATCTACTGATGATTTAGTCGCCATTTCAGTTCCGCCTGCAGTTGAACCATCGTGAATGTGTACAGAGTTTCTAGTTGTGTTAACTGTTACTTCTCCTGTTGCACCCGTAAACGATCCGTGTTCTGTGGCAGTACCTCTTCTTAATTGTACTGTATAATTTGGCATATATTTGCTCCCTGCTCTTTATGGGATAAAACTGATGTTTTATCCAACTAATTATTATAAATTATCTTGCTCTTCCGCTGTATTGCTTACAGTTCTTTGTTCTTACAAGTATACTTGTGATTTACCTACAACTGTGTTATAATTTTATAATTGACAATGAGTTGGATCACAACTATATTTATTAAATACAATAGAATTAAACGCATTAGATAATGAAAAAACAACAATAATTTAAAGGCTACAATGAGTTCAAACACAAAAAAGATTAACCTAGTATGGGACGCTTGGTCCAAACAAGGACCTATGCCCAACGGACTACATCCAAAGTATAGAGAAGAATGGGATTCTCACTGGAAGAACCAGTATGGAACCAACGTGCTGACACGTTTTATTCCTTATGACCGATATTCTCTGGGTTTCTTTCCTGTGCTATTATCACAGTGCAATATTACTTATGAGAATATTACGCCCAAAAACGTAGTACTTGATGATCCAGCGGTAGAAAACTGGTACGTGATGGAGCCTAACCATATGGACATCAGTCTGATAACTGAGAATATGTTTGGTAACATAGATTTTAAAACAATCAAACTGTTACGTGAGAAAAAAATAAAACTAGTGTTCTACTATGCCTTTGAAGCATTTCCTTTCCAGCAAGTTGACTGGCTAAAAACAATACAAAGATCACTTGGGTGGTTGCAAATTCCTAGTTCACAGTTTGTTTTGATATTTGGAGATTTAAACTTAGGTGAAAACTATAAACAATTTTTAAGTAACCACGATCAGTATTATGGTTATACGTTTGAGAACTTATTTGTGTTTGATCATTTTGGTTGGGAATTTTGGGACTACTTAAAAACTTTTGTATTGACCAATCCTGAACAGAAAGAACTGGTACCAGGTACAGATGAAACTAGAGACAGAAAGAGACCTCACAGATTTTTAAATTTAAATGGTGGTGCTAGACCACATAGGAAATATTTGTTAACAGAATTAAAGAGACAAGGTCTACTTGACAAAGGTCTATACAGTTATCTAAATAAATTTGACATCTATTACGATCCTTCGTTATACTGTTATAAACCGATCAAGAAGTTTGATCAAGATCTTTCACTAGTGGAAATGATGTCTTATCATAGAGAGCACGGAAATAAAATTGAAGAAAAACATTTAGATGTTGATGCATCAGAAGATGCTTGGCATAACAGAGGAATGACAGCACAGCACTATCAAGACACATACTTTAATATAGTATCAGAAACTTGGCCGGCTGATCCTAGTTTTTTTGTAACAGAAAAGATATTCAAACCTATTGTTAACCTACAGCCGTTTGTGGTTTGTGGTTTACCAGGTAATCTCAAGTATCTAAGAGACAAAGGATTTGAAACATTTCCTGAATGGTTTACAGAAGATTATGATAATGTTCAAGGTCACCCACAACGAATGCACTATCTAACAGAACAGATTATCAAAGTAATTAATTGGGATGACGAAACTATACATAGAAAATATCAAGCCACGTGGGAGAAGTGTTTGTTTAATAGAAAACATTTCTTTACAATGAATCACGCAATAGAATTTACAGATCTTGTAAATGCAATAGGAGACTTATAATGTCAGGACAAAGAGAATGGCTAAAGATATGGGCAAGAACAGTAGGTATGCCCATAGGTAAGACAGATGATGACAAGCCTAGGTTTATGCCAATCAACCAAAAGAATGTAAAGAAGGCATTGGCTATGAGAACCTTTTGGATTATGTTGCATATCATAACTTGTTTGTTTATAATAATAGGCAATGGTAGATTGTTAGGAATTTGGTAGGAAAATTTAATGGAAGATAAAATCATATGGGGTATAACTGCATTGTCACACGATGCGGCCATTACAGTTATTAAAGGTGATCAAATATTATTTGGTGCTCACTCAGAAAGATATTCTAGAGTAAAGAATGACTTTTACCTAAATAAAGAAATAGTCAAAGAAGCGATGCAATTTGGATATCCAGAACAAATTGTTTGGTATGAAAAACCTTGGCTTAAGAAAACAAGACAAGCATACTCAGGACAATGGAAATCAGTATTCAGCAAAGATGACATTCCATATTTTTACTTACAACAATTTTTAAACAAGCCTATAGGATTGTTAAACAAAACATTTCCAAAGATAACTTATGCACTACACCACCAATCACACGCGGCGGCAGGTGCATATACTTCTCCATACAATGAAGCCTGTGTGGTCGTGCTTGATGCAATAGGTGAATGGAATACCTGTACTATTTGGAAATTTGAAAACAATGATTTAGAATTAATTAGTGAATCTAAGTATCCACACAGCTTTGGTTTATTATATTCTGCATTTACACAGAGATGTGAATTAAAGCCAAACGAAGAAGAATATATTATGATGGGTATGGCCGCATATGGACAACCAAAATATAAAGATATAATTTATAATGATTTCATAGAAAGTGTTTATCCTCTAAAGCTAAAACAAAACGTACACGCAGGCATTGGAGAGTATTTGCCAGGAGCCAAGCCAGAAGATTTATCTGCAAGTATACAATCGATAGCAGATGATATAATTGTGGAACACGTCAAACAAGCAATGCTGTTGACGGGTATGTCAAATGTAGTTTACCAAGGAGGTGTTGCTCTTAACTGTGTGTCAAACACTAGCTTATTAAAACACACAAACAATATTTGGATTATGCCTAACCCAGGCGATGCTGGTAACAGTTTAGGCGCCGCGGCTCTAGTCAACAAGCAAAAACTAGATTGGCAGTCTCCGTACTTAGGTACAGATATAAAAGGAAAATATCCTATAAAGAAAATTATAAAAGAATTAGAAACAAATAAAATTTGTGGTGTGGCCAATGGTCGTGCAGAGTTTGGTCCAAGAGCATTAGGTAATCGTAGTTTACTAGCAGACCCAAGAGGAGAGGACATCAAAGACAAGGTAAATGAAATTAAACGACGTCAGAAATTTAGGCCTTTCGCTCCGGCCATCTTAAAAGAACACCTTCATACATATTTTGAACTAGATACAGATGACTCACCGTATATGCAATTTGTTTGCAAAGCTAAACCACAAACAGTACAAAAGTTTCCAGCTATTGTGCATTTTGATAATACAGCTAGGGTGCAAACAGTAGGAGAAGATGACAACACAGGATTACGAGCACTGCTTGAAAAGTGGTATGAAAAAACCGGCTGTCCGATTTTGTTAAATACTAGTCTTAACATACGTGGGGAACCGTTAGTTAACAACGAAAGTCAAGCAAAAGACTTCGAAGCAAAATATAATATAAAAGTATATACACAAGAGGAAAATTAATGAAAAAGAAAATAGCAATGATAGGCGTAGGTAAACTTGGTGAACCTTGTGCTGAAGCGATGAGTCAATACCACGATGTGGTTGGCTACGATGTATTACCAAGAACACCGATTTTTAAAATGAAAGATACAATAGCAGAAGCTGTTGAAGATAGAGATATTATATTTGTAGCGGCTCCTACTCCACACGATCCGAAGTATGATGGTAGAGCACCGTCTTCACATTTAGATAACAAAGATTTTGATTACACTATTGTAAAAAGTATTTTAGAAGAAGTAAACAAAAGTGTGACAAAGAAACAGATAGTCGTATTGATTAGCACAGTGTTACCAGGTACAGTTAGACGTGAACTAAGACCTTTGATTAACAATGCAAGATTCGTTTACAATCCTTACCTGATTGCTATGGGAACAGTCAAGTGGGATTTTTTAAATCCTGAAATGGTTATGCTTGGAACTGATGATGGATCAGAAACAGGTGATGCAAAAATAATGATAGATTTTTATAAAACAATGATGGAGAACAATCCAAGATATATTATTGGTACTTGGGATGAATGTGAATGCATTAAAGTTTTCTACAACACATTTATTTCTACTAAACTTTCTCTAGTTAATATGATACAAGACGTTGCAGAAAAACAAGGTAACATCAACGTTGACGTGGTTACAGATGCACTTGCACAATCAGACCAAAGAATTATGGGACCAAAGTATATGACAGCAGGTATGGGAGACGGAGGTGCTTGTCACCCTAGAGACAATATCGCATTAAGATTTATGGCAGACAATCTAGAATTAAATTATGATCTATTTGATGCTGTAATGAAAGCCAGAGAGATACAGGCAGAGAATATGGCTAAGAAGTTAGTCAGTTATGGAAAGCCAATTATCATTGTAGGTAAAGCATACAAACCAAATGTAAAATACATAGATGGATCTTACAGTATTCTTGTAGGACACTATGTGGAACAGCTAGGACAGAAACTTTTCTATCACGATCCGTTGTGTGGAGAGAATGGTCCAGAGACAGATGGTCCATACACTTATCTAATCGCACACGATCCTGATGTTGCTTTCTTATTATCTAAAAGACCTACAGAAGGAGAAGACATAACAATACAGTTCCAACCTGGAAGTACTATTGTTGATCCTTGGAGAAAAATGAAAGACGTCAACGATTGCGAAGTTGTTCATTATGGTAACACAAGAATATCTAATCAGAAGACTCCGCTAATTTTACTTGATGAAATGGCAGTGAATGATAAGTCTCGATAATCTAGATCGTATCGAATTTAACATCACCAGTCTGTGTAATGCCGCCTGTCCTTTGTGTGTAAGAACCATAGCCGGAGACAAATTAGAATTGAACAGTCTTCCTATTGAAACTTTTAAAAATCTTCTAGACCAACTGCCTTCTGGAACCAGCGTTGACTTTTGTGGAACAACAGGTGATGCTATGATGCATACAAATATCCTAGAGCTGTTTGAGATAGTACAAGAACAAGGTAGAAGAAGCGACACGCACACCAACGGCGGATCTCGTAACGTGGAATTTTTTAAGAAGTTAGGAAAGATATCTGCAAAATCTAATCATAGAATATCAGTAACGTTTGCGATCGATGGGCTAGAAGACACATCGGCCCTGTACAGAATCGACACTGACTATAACAAAGTGATAGAAAATGCAAAATCATATATTAATGCTGGTGGTTGTGCAACTTGGCAGTACATTATTTTTGAACACAACCAACATCAAGTAGAACAAGCAAAGCAGATGGCCATCAGCTTTGGATTTAAAAGGTTCAAATCTTTTCCTAGTACTAGATTTAAATTGCCAGAGATCAAGGTAGAGGCATCTGCATACCAAAAAAAAATTAACAAGAATAAATCTCAATTGAGATTAAAAACAGCTAACCAGGTACCACAAGATCAAATCACACATAAAAGAAAAACATCAGAACAGTTGATGCAAGAACAAAACAACGATATAAGTTGTAGGACACTTGAAAAAAATGAAATATTTGTGGATGAAAAAGGTCGTGTGTGGCCTTGTTGTTTCTGGCACGCCGAGAGTATTGCTAATCGAGATTTCAAAGTGTTCTATAAAGAATTAACAGACAAAGTAGGTGAAGACTGGAACAGCTTACACCATCACAGCATAAAAGACATCATAGGTTCATATGTCTATCAAGAATTCCTCGCGGACAGTTTCGCTAAAAAGATACCCAAGTGTGTCACCTGCATTGCGATGTGCTCTACAGGCAAGGAAATGCGTAACAGCGTCATCACAGACAGTAAAAAAATCAAATAAATCTACTTAACCAGTACTATTATTTAAAAGGTCTTTTAATTAAATAATTATATGCGAAACATTTTGTCCTACATCATCCTTCCACTAATAGTATCCGCAGTCATATTGATCAGCTTTCACAAGCACCTATGGCAGACGGAGAACAACAAACTCAGCTGGCACATCGACAAACAGTTCACAGTCAAGTTTGGTTCTCAGGTTGGTTGGACAACTAACGGTTTAGTTGTGGACGTGAACGAGAGTGTCAGGATCCAGATCGGAGACGTGTTCTTCGGTCAGTATGTCGTGACCAATCATTCAGACAAGGTCTACAAGCTGACAGTGGAACATATCGCATATCCGACAAGTTTTCGTACTCATATACGAACTATCAACAGCAATATCCCTACACAACTCACAATGGAGCCTGGAAGCCAAACTGTGCTGTTTGTGTATGGATATGTGGATCCTACCATAGTGGAAGAAACGGATCCGGAGCAGATACCACTTTCCGATCGTATGTATCTCAAGCTGGTGCTCAGCACCGACGAAGAAATAGAAGTACGCAAGGAGCTAGAGAAAGAGCGAGCGGCACGGAAAGAACTAGATCCCAACACTGCCCAGGACTATTACCAAGCACCATTGTAGGAACAAAGGCGTATGCCTTTCTATGCGGATTTATCCGCATTTAGGGACCTCGGCGGCTATCAGGTGTAGTGGCCAATAGTAGTGCATAGTTACGGGTCGAGCCAACTCAACGGTAGCCCTAGATTGTTCAATCTCCCGAATCTGTCAGACCGTCCATCAGGCTATCCAGGATACCTCTAGTCTAGGAGTATGACTGTGATTCTGTCGATTAGAAGCACGTTAAACACAGTTTTAAAGGTGTCTGTAGCATTCGACTACTGTGAACTGTATTTTGTTCTAAGACTAGCTGTAAGGTGCTTAAAATGTGTTTTAAAGGTGGTTCTAGTGTGCTCTAACCGTGGCTTATCCCCTACAGCCTTTCCACGGTGGTTGATATTAAATGCGTAGTGGAAAGCGAGGTCTTGAGATGCGTAGCATCTTGGAACGAGCTATCTCGCTATAGATTAGGTATAAAAATCGTTGCACATACAAGGTTGGTTCAATTTAGCTCACCTCAACCTTGCAAGGTTATCCAATGCAGATTGTATCTTCTTTGATCTATCAGTTATGGTATCTGTCTCAACTGTTGCTTGGTGTTCAGCTTTTTTCTTGTACTTTCTTCTTGGCTTCACATATGTTCCACTTTCAACTGCAATACGTTGTTGTCTAGCTTCTTCCCATATGATTCTTTTTCTTTCTTTGTAAGCATCTAGTTCTTCTTGGGTATGTAGACGTTCTTTGTCTCCGATTCCATTCCACTCTGTGCGTTTCATCTTGATCTTTGTTTCACATATGGGTGCCGCCATATAAACCCATTTGGTACCAACAATTACCCAAAAGAATCTTAGTCCACACAATGGATATTTGTTATCCCAGAGACCAAGTTGCCACCTTTCGGACTTCTGCCATTTCTTTGCTTTGGGAGGACCACTGCTATACAAGGACATCGTTATCACCATTACACTTAAAGTTTTTGAAATATTCACGTAGCATATGTTCTACTACTGCATCTTGGAACTGTTCTTCACTAGGAAAACTATACGGAGAGAATTCCATTGAAAACCTAGCACCAGATGGGTCAACAATGTCGTGCCAGTATTTTCTATTGTCATCTTCTTCCATAACTTCATATGTATACTTGTAACCACAAAACGTATAATTTGATCCATTAAGAGTATTGTACATCGCCATCTCCGTTGATTGGGATTGTTTTACTAATTGAGAGGAGGGTATTCAATTTAACTCCGGGCAGTTACCCCTCCTCTCGTTGTGTGTTCTCCCGGCTCCTTCTGGCTAGCTCTTTTAGAATACGTCTTACAACTATCACTGCATACTCAAGGGTATTAGTCTAGCTTACCCGTCTGGTGCGAGTGGAGGGATTCGAACCCACACACCATATTTGATAACGGATTTTAAGTCCGTTGCGTCTACCTGTTCCGCCACACTCGCTGACTCTAACAGCCTTCATCATTGAAGTTGTCACTGCTATAAGTTTCATTGTTTTCGTTGCTGAAATTCATTTCCATCTGATATGGAGTATGATATGGTTTCCAATGTTTACTCATCTCAAGTTGTTGAAAAAACTTGTGATCCACTTCTCTAAGATAAGGTTGATTGGTTGGATCTTTTTTGATTTCTTTTTGTTCTTTATTGATAATATCAAACACTTCAACAAACGTATCTTCGAGGTCGTTGAATCGTTCTCTATAAATTGTTACTAGTCCAATTAGATAATTATCAATGATTTTTACTAGGTCAGCTGATACAACTCCTCCATCGATGCGTTGTCTTAAAAGGTGAAGATCTTCTATGATCCAAGAAGCACTGTATATTTTTTGTTCTAGTTCGTATCGATCTGCCATTATACTCTCCTCTGCAGGTCCAACTAAATATATTATTATAGTAGTACAGAATACACAATCTGTCAAGAGGAAATATACAGAAAAATGAAAAAAGAGAAGATTGATACTCAATGGCAATTTGGAGATATGGTAAATGCCGGTAAGACTTCAAACTGGTATGCAAGAGATAGCCAAGAAAGATTTGCACAGTTGTTAAAAAGAAACATCAGTAAGGAATGGAAAGGTGTTGATATAGATTATACTTTTAACAAACTTGGATACCGCTGTGATGAGTTCTCAGAGAATACAAAAGGTTGTGATGTTCTTTTCGCTGGTTGTAGCCAATCAATAGGATATGGATTACTGCTAGAGCAAACTTATGGTCATATTGTGTCTACTGAACTTGATATCAAATATCACAACATAGGTGTGTCAGGATCAGACTGGCAACACATAGGACAACGACTAGCATACTGGGTTCCGAAACTAAAACCAAAAGTTGTTGTATTAAGACATCCACCTGACAATAGATTTAACTGGTGGGATAAACAAACTCCAGTGAGTACTGCATTGTGGACTATAACACAGTTAATGGATTGTACTGTAGCTGAAAGCAGACCTTTGATCGATATAATAGATAATACAAATGCAAAATGGTATCATACATCAATACTTGGATTCATTAGAGACCTATGTAATAGAAATGATGTTATTTTAATAGATGATATTAAAAGGAAACAAGAACCCAATGATAGTTTTGCAAGAGATTGTAATCACAATGGTGTGAACTACCATAAAAGGATTGCAAAGAAATTATTAAAACAACTAAAAGAAATCTTGCATTAATGGAAAGGACTGTGTTATATTAATAATATGAGTGATGAATTAAAATGGAGTGAATACGATTTCACAAAGATACCTTTTGATGACTTGGTAAGAGTTGGACAAAGGACTATGTTGTATCGTGATATGTTCACCGTTAGTTGGTTGTTGGGTAGATTCTGCAACTATAAATGTAGCTACTGTTGGCCTTATGCTAGAAGTGATCGCAAAGATCACAGACCCACAGAACTGTGTTTAAAGACTATTGATAGTATAAAGGAGCAGGCCCGTGCTAGAGGCTTTAACAGTTTTCACTTTAGCCTTAGTGGTGGTGAGCCTACCTTCCATCCAGGCTACTTGGACATACTATCTCATTTGGCTAGTGACGTTGCTAATACCAACTATACTAGTGTTCATATGACAAGTAACTGTAGCAGAAATATGAAATGGTTTGAACAATATGTCAAAACAGTCGCCCCCTTCCATAGAGCCAGTATCACGGCTTCATACCACAGGGAACACGTTAACACACAAGAGAAGAGATCAGAATTCGCAGACAAGTTATGTTTCGCACAAGAACACGATGTCCAAGTCACAATCAATCAAGTTATGGTACCCGAATGGTTCGACGAACTATGGGAAGAGTCACTTTATTTCCACAATCGAGGTATTAACGTTACGCTCAAACCTCAGTCGGATCCTACAGCATCAAAAATTGTTAGCGGCTACACGGATGAAATGCTTCAAAAGTTATACAACGGTATGCCCCAACGTGCATTTACCGAAAGCAAAAACGTTCACGTTAAGCGACCTACAGCTACTTTTAAAAAACAACCAGACCCAATTTACCAAGAAGGAAAAAAAGTTCCCCAACACTTCCAAGTAGAATTCAAAGACAAGGATAACAAGGAATGGTATATGGACCAAGCGGAGAGATTTAATGCATTTAACTTTAACAAATTTAGTGGTTGGGAGTGTAGCAGTGGTTATAGGAGTATTATTATTCGTGAGCCTGATGGCAGTGTTAAACGATCCTATAGCTGTCACGATAAACCACTTGGAAACATTGAAACAGGGTTTACACTATTCGATAAACCTATGAACTGTATTTCTCCAACTTGTGTATCAAGTGCTGACAGTAAAATACCTAAACGGGCACCTGGTACACAATTACCTTTATGGCCAGGAGATGAAACATTCAAATAAAGACATTAATGAAACATATAATAAAAAGGAGAAAGAAAGAATATGATTGATTTAAACAAGTACAAAGAATTTGTAAAAGGCGTTACTAGTAAAGAAAGTGATCAGCTTTCTGAAATGTTCTATGCAATCAAAAATCACGAGAGAAATATGCCCAAAGTCAATATGTCTCTGCTACTGACAGGTGGCATAGGACTATCAAGCGAGGGTGGAGAGTTTAATGAAATAATTAAGAAATGTATCTTCCAAGGTAAACCCCTAGATGAGGACACAGTTTTTCATCTTAAAAGAGAACTTGGCGATATAATGTGGTATTGGGTTACTGCTTGTCGTAGTTTAGATCTCGACCCAAACGATGTCATAGAAGAAAATGTTAATAAATTAAAGTCTAGATATCCAGGTGGCGAGTTTGATGCTCATTATTCTGAAAACAGAAAAGAAGGTGACCTTTAATCTTTAAAGGTACTTTTTAAGAAGTTTTTAGTATTCTCTAATACTGTATTACGTAAAGTTTCAATATCGATATACATTTCAACATCTTTAGTGTTGTCCCAAAGTTCTGCGATTCTAGTATGATCTACTACACCGCTCTTTGGTACAATGCCTTTTAATTCTTCTTGGGTTACAGTTCTTTCTGAACCGTCTAGATAAATCACTTTCACAGCTGAAACAAACTTAACAGGTACTTCCTGAGGAAATATTTCAGAAAGCAACCTGTCGAATTCTTCGTGTGCGTGATCGCCTTGATTACTGGATTTAAATGTTCTCATTCTCTATATTACCTTCTACTTTATTTAGTAAAGGTGATACTGGAGAATCTTTCTTTGGACGACCTCTTGGACGTTTAGTTTCATCATTAATCCCAGGATGTACATTTTCAGCTTCTGCTCTTTTCTTTCTAGCATCTTCTTCTAGAAGCTGAGCTTGGATAATTAAGTTCCTTGCGATACCTATTGTGTTATCTTGTTCTACTGACCCAGCTACAAAATCACTTGGCTTATTAGATGATTCTTCTGGTATAACAATAGAGCCTAAATGCTCATTATGTTTGTCTAACGGTATCTCAGTGCCCGGTGTTGGAGAAAGTACTACTGTATTAGTCGCTACCTTCTTTAAAAACTTTTTAACGTGCAAATGAGCTAAAACGTTTTCGCCATCAAAAAATAATTTTCTATCTAGCACTTTATATAAGTCTTCGCTATTCTGTGCTTCTGTACTTTCAACAGCACTCATTAGTCCATCGTGGTATCTGTCAGTTAAGTTTCCAGTGTCAACTACAAGAGCATTTTTGGTGTCATCGGGTAATTCTCTAAAAACTACTACATACTTTCTTTTAGATGCTATGTCATAGCCTACGTGTTTCATACTCATTGATTACTCCTTTGCAGGAGCGTCGGTCGTTGCTTCTGCTGTTGTTTTTGCTTCTGCTTCTGCTTTTGCTTCTGCTGGTTTTTCTGCTGTTGCTGTTGCTGTTGCTTCTGCTGGTTTTTCTTGGCTTGTTGCTGAAGCTTCTGCATCTGCTTTTTCTTTTTGTTGTTTAGCGATCACTGATAAGAATGTAGAAATCTTATCTGCTACACTTCCTACTGCTGTAAGTTCAGCGGCCTTAAACGCACCTCTTGTACTTGCAAGATCAATAATATTTAATATTGACTGCAAATCTGATATTTGAATACCAGATGGCTGTTGCTGTGCATTCGCAGGCATTTCTGTTGATGTTACTTCATTTTTCATTTTTTACTCTCCTTATTATTGTTTATTAAAACGAGTTTTAATTACAATATTATTTATGATTTAAAAGATCTTTTCATTATAAAACCTAGATTATTGAGCTATTTCTACTTTAGCAGGTCTTATCCAAGCTCTATGGTAGTAGTTGTCAACATTGTCTCTTACTAATGACCCTGCCAACAGTTCAGCCTTAACTTTATCAAAAGGCCCGTATACTTTTCTAGTACTTGGATCTATGGTTTCTATATTTCCCGGATCCGTGTGTATTCCTTCAATTATTTCGTATTTCATATTATCATTATACACTAATATAAATACTGATGTCAAGCAAATTAACACACCTTATATATTAAGAGAAAGATAACTTAAATATTATTATGCGAATCATCTTAACAATATTATTCTGTTTAATCCTATCAACTAGTTCTTACTCTCAAGAAGTTACTAAATCTTTTAAAGATAACCCAGAACAAGGTAAAAAAATTGCACATATTTCTACTTGTAAAATTATATACTTTAATCTAGCTCTGTATCTATCGATAGCTGAAAACATCAATGTTATGTTTGACGAGAAAGTAGAAAACAATAACATCAAACCGATATATGATTCTGTAGTTGTGAACTATGAAAAACTAGTTGACTTACAAATAAAAGAAGGTACACGACTAGTCGAAGAAGGTTTTAATCCATACGAAATTGATTATGTTGTTAGTGGTGCAGAACAACGAATGGTGAACATTCTATCGATGTCATTGAGTGGTATGATTGAAAAACCCGATCAACTAAAAGTGATGATACAAGGTATGGTTGAGCAAACTGATAATTGCGACAACGAATTCCTAAATTAATTTTTCTCGTATCTGCAAGTCTGTCCAAAAGGTGCTTCAAGATTTTTATCGTGATGTGAGTGAACAACCCAAAGTGTATCACAATAGTTTTCATCACCCCAGCTACCAAAAGGATAACCATCTGTAAACACAATTAATTTCTTAGGTTCCACTGCATTCTCTTTCATCCAAGTCCAGTTAGCATCAAAGTCTGTTCCACCGAACCCTGCAGGTTTGTAATCAATAATACTTTTGTCTGGCGTAAACAATTCAGGATTATGCACATCTGTATCGAAACTCCATATATGAATTTTGTAATCAGTATACTGACTCATAATACCATTTATCTCACTTAAGAAATCATTAAGCATTTTATTACTAATAGATCCTGATGTATCAATCGCAACACATATATCTATAGTTGTGTCGTTCTTTAGTCCTGGAAGTATTGCATCAATGCCCCAACCTTTTCTACTTGGCTTCATCCAAGTAAAGTCATTTTTGATAGTACTTGTAATTTGCTGATCTAACATAGTTCTCCAATCCATCTTTGGTGTTGTTAGTTCTTTAATCAATCTTTCTACACCACTTGGAACGTTACCAGCACCTGCCACCTGAGCGGCTTGTATTACTGCATTTTTAATTTCATCTTTAAGTTGTTTTTGTTCTTCCTTAGAAATTTGTACGGGTCCTTTGGTACCATCGCCTTTACCAGGCTCGTTACCATCACCACTACCTTTTTTCATTTCTTCGAGCAACTTGTCAATATGCATATCAAGAGTTTCTTTTTTGTCTTTTTGATTAACATAAAGATCTTCATATATTTCATCAGTATAATTTTCATCATACTTTCTATCATACAATCCAACTTTTGGCATTCTACCAATGTTGTGTGTTTTTAGATCTCTGTTGATAACATAGTCACCTGCCATATTCCAATATTGTCCATCTTTAGATCCACGTCTTTCAATGTGATCATAAACACAATGCATTACCTCGTGTGCAATAACAAAATCTAATTCCTGGTCATCCATTGATCCTAGGAAGTTTTTATTATAGTAAAGATGCTTACCATCTACGGCCGCAGTTGGGCACCATTCGGTTGCATCTTTAATAATCAATCTTGTAGCAAGGTTACCAAAGAACGGGTGATTAAGCAATAGTCTAACACGACTCTGAACAATTCGTGTTTTAATTTCTTGTGAATCGTATTCTTTTTGTTTTTGTTTAGTTTTAGTTTGAGTTTGAAATGTCATACTAGGCTCCTATAATTCCAAGAATTGTTATGAAAGCTACAATGCCAAATACATAGCCACCTATATAAAAAGTTATTAGTTTTAATGTTGTTTTTATCATATTGCTCTCCTCTGTTATACTATTATAATAACACGAAACAGCGATCTGTCAACCGTTTAAAACACGTTAAAATATGGGTTTTTATCAGGATCTGCGTAATTTAATACTTCATAATTCTCTTTTTCTCTGTCCTTTTTCAGCTCTTCTATGGAGAAAATGGAACGAAGAACGGATCCAATCTTTCCAAGGTCTCCTTTGCTCCCAGCATATATCTTATCCCCACACATATAGCACCAGGTTTTAAGGTTGGCACTAGCCCATTTCTTATCTATTTCTTTTTCTAATTCATCAGTATACCTAGTATTTTCTATGTTCATAACATAGTAAGGATATCTAACTTTCAAGGCTTGAGCAGAGTTTAAAAGTTTATTCTTCATATATGAACTCTCCTTTGTATTGTCCCATTTTTTCTTGTATTTGTTTGTAGTACATATAAACCTTGCGATCATCTTGTTTGTTTAAAACACTCATAGACCAAAATATAGGATACCCATTTACACTTCTTGGTCCTGCATCTTGCATATCAGAATACACCATAGACATACCACAGTCGATCATCTTTTTCTTTTCCATCGGATCCAATAGAGACCATACCATAAAGACAGTACCAAACATATTTGGCTCAACTTGCCTATTACAGAATACTTTGCCTATGTATATATCGTGTGCAATCTTTTTTAATTCACTTACACTCTTAGAAGGGTACACTTGTGGTTTATCTATCTTTTCTACGTTGTATAGTTTATTGGTCAAATGGCCTCTTTCTTAGAAGTTTAATTTTAACACTGTTCCAGTAACTTATAGCCCAAGCACTCAGGTAAGGTTGGTGTAACAGTTTCTCGACAGCACATATTCTTTTATCAATCAATGACATTATTTTACACTCCTTCTGTGTGAATCCTGGTTATTACAGAAAACTCTT
>TARA_B110000444_G_scaffold198594_1_pt1 | contig 17560 bp, 12 predicted proteins | sample TARA_B110000444 | Tara Oceans TARA_B110000444 (sample SAMEA4398370) | marine metagenome | biome: Polar Biome; feature: [SRF] surface water layer (ENVO:00010504); material: water (ENVO:00002006), including particulate matter (ENVO:01000060) such as... | depth 5 m | reverse complement strand
TTTGGCAATAGATTCATTTAAGTTCCAGACTTCTTTAATTGGATGATGACTAAACAAAAACGTTTGCGCTCACAAAAGGTTTACATATAGGGCTTATTTAGATGTCACGTACAATAAAAAATCAGTAAAGGCTAACATATCTCGATTTGAACAGAGTGAGTTAATGGTCAGTTAAGTCGAAGGCACTAGTGAATTATAAATATTGGCCTAGCTTTTTAAAGGGAAATGAGTATTATTTTAAAGCTAGTGTTTGAAATTCTTTGAGGCAGTAACCATGTCCAATCAAAACCGTAAGGCTATTTTTGTTTTCACATTACTCGCATTATTACCAAGTTGTTTATTTGCCGCCGACAAAAGTATGCCGTTTGGGGAAAAGGCTTTTGAAATTTATAAGACTTCAGTTGAAATGCGGACGGCGAAGGGCTACCACATGGTGCCAACGCTCGCTCGATATCTTGCTTCAGAGTTTGAAAAGGGCGGGTTCTCGAAAGATGACATTCATGTTCTAGAAATTGATGGAACCGCGGCGCTAGTTGTGAGATACCGCGGAGATGGCTCATTGGGTAAAAAACCAATAAGTATTTCTGCCCACATGGATGTGGTTGATGCGTTGCGTGAAGATTGGGAGCGGGACCCCTATGTCCTCATCGAAGAAAATGGTTACTACTTTGGACGTGGCACAGTTGATGACAAGCTTGGCATGACAGCTGTTACAGCGGGGTTTTTACGGTTAAAAGCAGAAGGCTGGGTGCCCGGCAGAGATCTCATTATTGCATTTTCTGGAGATGAGGAAACCACGATGGCTAGTACTAAAGCTTTGGTGAACGAGTATCGCCATTTAACCGACAGTGAGTTCGTGCTTAATGCTGATGCCGGTGGCGCAACTATTCCGGAAACTGGTGGTCGACCTGCTAGTTTCAGTATGCAAGCAGCTGAAAAAACATATGTGACCTGGGACATGACTATTCGTAACTCTGGTGGGCACAGCAGCCGACCGAGAAAAGATAATGCCATCTATGAGTTAGCCAAAGCCTTAACTAACATTCAAGACTACTCCTTTCCGGTAAGCTATAACGATTTGACGCTGGCCTACTTCAAAGGTACTGGTGCACGGACCCAAGGTGAGTTGGGTGAGGCCATGCGCAGTTTCGCAAGCAATCCCAAGGATGCTGAGGCAATTAAGACGCTCAGATCAAATAGTAGTTATGTTGGCACCTTGGGAACCACCTGTGTGGCAACAATGCTGAGAGCTGGGCATGCGGAAAATGCGTTGCCTCAATCCGCTACGGCGACGGTTAACTGTCGAATATTCCCCGGGGCAGGGGTTGATAAAACTCTCGCTCAGCTCAAGCGTCTGGTTGATAACTCTGAGGTCGAATTTATACTTTTAGATCAGCCAACTGAAACGGATGCTTCGCCTTTGCGAGAAGATGTTATGTCAGCGTTGCAAAAAGCTATTGATGTAAAGTACCCAGGCTTAGAAATTATTCCCAGCATGTCCTCAGGGGGTACTGATGGTATGCATTTTAGAGCGGCAGGTATTCCCAGCTATGGCGTGAATGGAAGTTACGGCAAGAATAGCGACAGTTTTTCTCATGGCCTTAATGAGCGTGTATTAGTTGAGAGCTTTTATGATAATGTCGCACATTGGTACGCGTTGTTGCAAGCTATTGCAGGCAAAAAATAACTGACTTAGAGGATCCCATAAGTTACAAGTTAAATCTAAAGGGATTTTAAATGCATGGATATAATGTCTATATCTGTTTGCTTATAGTTAATGTTCACAATAAAAGTCTGGTAAGGGGAACCAATATATTGACCCACATGACTAAAGCTATCTTCGCCCTTTTCTTGTTATTAAATTCTTCTTTTGTTGCGTCAGATTATGTGGGGCAACTCAGTCCGAATATTACTATCACAAGTAGTCATCTTGGATATGATGTCCAATACAGGGTTTTTATTCCCAAACATTATTCAGAGCTCGATGATCTGCCCACTATTTATGTAACCGATGGCCAAGACTATATTAAAAGTGGTGAGATGCCGCGGCTAATGAAAAGACTTGTCGGACAAAATAGAATGAGACCTGCGATCGCTGTTTTTATTGATTCCCGAGATACTGCCAATTTATCTCATAACCGTCGAAACTCTCAGTTTGTGTGTAATTATCAATATTTTGAATTTGTTACGACAGAATTGGTTAATAAAATTGATTCAGACTACAGAACTTCACCAAATGCAGAAGACAGAGTTATCTTAGGGTTGTCTCTAGGAGGCCTTAATTCAGCATGCTTTGGGCTTTTGGCCAGTGACACTTTTACTGGAATTGCAATGCAATCCCCATACACTTTGCCAGTACCTGATCTGATTGGATATTATGAAAAATCTGAAAGACTACCGCTAAACTTTTTTATCAGTACGGGTGCCCGTAACGATGGAAGGAGACAAACTAGAGTCCTACAAAAAGCGTTAGAAAAGAAGGGTTATCCAATTAAATACAGGGAGGTAGGTGGTTCGCACGATTGGTATAACTGGAGACCATTACTGGACGATATTTTAGTGTATTATTTCCCGCAGGAAAAACTTATTGATGGACCTTAGTTGGCGGTTAGCGTGTCTAACAAAGTCCTCTTAGGAGGAACCTATGCATTTTATATTGAGCTACTATTGGTGTGGAAGACTAAAAACAATAAAGGAACAGAAGCCTAATGCTAAATCTACTAAATCGTTTCGTTAAATACATTGTCGTCATTCTCTTTGGTTTATCCATAGCCAGTTTTACATACGCACAAGCAGACAGAGCCGAAGATATATCTATCTTAGATATTGATGCTGATGGCGATGTAGATGCACTCACCGATGGTCTTTTGTTGTTGAGATCAATGTTCGGTTTAACTGATGATGCTTTAGCAACTGGAGTAGTTGATTTAACGAATTGCATTGAATGTGATGCTACTGGAATTGATTCCTATATATCTACTATTAAGGGCACCACTTATGGTGGATTAAGTGCTGGTACTGGCCCCGCAGGCCCTCAAGGAGAAAAAGGCGAAAAAGGCGAAAAAGGCGATACAGGTGCAACGGGCGCTACTGGCGCGGCAGGCGCTGATGGTTCAGATGGCGCAGCAGGGTCAACAGGTGCCACTGGCGAAGCAGGTGCTGATGGTTCAGATGGCGCAGCAGGAGCAGCAGGAGTTAGCGGTAGCGTCACAGACCTAAGTGATGCACTGGTAGAAGATAACTCTATGTACATGGGTAATGATCCATCGGCAACGACCGCAACAGCAGAGTACAATATAGGCATTGGAACGACTACTCTAGGATCTATTACAACTGGTGATAATAATACGGCTATTGGTCATGACGCATTATCTGATAACACTGCAGGTTATGAGAACACAGCCTCTGGTACTTACGCTTTAGGTTTCAATGATACTGGGTTTAGGAACACAGCTTCTGGTTATGCAGCGTTATATTTAAACTTTACCGGTGAGCGAAATACAGCCACTGGCGCTTTGGCTCTTTATAGCAACAGTGCAGGTACCGATAACACAGCAACTGGATCCCTCGCGCTGTATTACAATACTGAAGGCTTTGGTAATGTAGCCAATGGTGCAGGGGCGCTGTTTAATAATGATACCGGTATTTATAATACAGCCACGGGGGTAAACGCTTTAGTAGCCAATACAACAGGCACTTATAATACAGCTATCGGTTATCAAGCTAATGTCGCTTCAGAAAATTTGACTAATGCCACCGCTATTGGAAACGGGGCTTCTGTTAGTGAAAGTAATAAAATAAGACTTGGCGATTCAAATGTCGTTGTCATTGAGGGGCAAGTAGCTTTTACTAACGCATCAGACAGAAGGTTAAAGAAAGATATTACAAACACCAAATATGGTTTAAAGACAATATTAGAGTTAGTGCCTGTTGATTATCAATTAAAATCAAATGATCTTTTTCAAGTTGGCTTTATAGCTCAAGACCTAAAGCCTATTGTTCCAGAGGCTGTTACAGGCATGGAGGGAGATCTAGAAAAAGGTGAGACTTTAGGTGTCACTTATACAACGCTAATACCTGTGCTGACTAAAGCGATTCAAGAGCAACAGCTGCTGATTCAAGCTCAACAAGAATCAATTGCAGAGCAAAACAAGGTTATACAGCAACTTCAAAAAGACATGACAGCTCTTATTTTTTCGAACTAGATCATGGACATATTGTTATACCACCAGCTGGAAAAGAAAAAGGGTGGGCGCCTATTGTTTTGTCTGTTGAGATGCCCTATGGAAAATGGATAGACGATCTGCATCTAAACAGTTATGAAGTTCGAAAAATTATCAATAGCTATTAATTAATAGTAAATATGCAAATTATCGGGTTAAGTTGCGGGCGGCGAAGTGGGTAATCTTGATTTTAGAAAATCGCTGAAGCCCATTAAAAATGGTGCACCCGGAGGGATTCGAACCCCCGACCAAGTGGTTCGAAGCCACCTACTCTATCCAGCTGAGCTACGGGTGCGCAGTGGAGAAACGCAGTTTAACGTATCTGAAAGTAATATCTAGTTTAAAACCGTTTATCGCTCCAAATATTGGAGCTTGTTTTCAACACCATTCCATTCATCGGCATCTGGGGGAGATTCTTTTTCCTCGGTGATGTTGGGCCAGATTTCCGCCAGCTCGCTGTTGAGAGCTGCAAACATCTCTTGACCCTCGGGAACCTCATCTTCAGCAAAAATTGCATCCACCGGACACTCCGGTTCGCATAGCGCACAATCGATACATTCATCGGGGTGAATAACTAAAAAGTTAGGACCTTCGTAAAAGCAATCGACAGGGCAAACCTCAACACAATCGGTATGTTTGCACTTGATGCAATTGTCGCCAACGATAAAAGTCATTCGATGCTTCTCTTAAAAAATATTGATGGTCTATCTGCGCGGCAGTATAGCAGTATGCTTTGACTTTTTGCCGCCAAGGCCTGCCTATTTGCGGCTTCTAACCGATTATTCTTGTGTACGTTACTGTAAACTTTTCAGCTCATATATGAGGTCAAGCGCCTGTTTAGGGGACAGCTCATCAGGTCGCAGTTCATCTAGGCGTTTTTGAAGCGCTGAGCCAATAGGCGTTAACAGAAGTTCACTCTGACTGGGCATCGAATCAGTAATAGTGTTGTTGCCCAAGTTGACTACTGATTGAGTACCTGTTTCTAATACGGCTAGTTCGGCTCGAGCGAGCGCAAGCACCGGACTTGGTATGCCAGCGAGCTTCGCTACCTGAATCCCGTAGCTTTGACTAGCGGCGCCATCCTGCACGCGGTGCATAAAAATAATGCTGTCATTATATTCTGTCGCATCTAAATGCACGTTAACCGCACCAGCAACCTTTTCTGGCAGCGATGTTAATTCAAAGTAATGGGTTGCAAACAGCGTGAATGCCTTAACGGTTTTGGCGAGATAAAAAGCACAGGCCCACGCTAAAGATAGCCCGTCAAAGGTACTCGTCCCTCTACCAACCTCATCCATAAGAACCAGACTTCGATCGGTGGCATTATGGAGAATGTTAGCGGTTTCGGTCATCTCAACCATAAAGGTAGATCGACCACCCGCCAGATCATCCGATGATCCTATGCGCGTATACAGTCTGTCGATTAAACCAATGCTGGCGGAGGTTGCTGGCACAAAGCTGCCTATCTGCGCGAGTAGAATAATAAGTGCTGCTTGACGCATGTAGGTCGATTTTCCGCCCATATTGGGACCGGTAATAATAAGCATCTTCCGATCAGTATTCATAACAAGGTGATTGGCAACAAAGGGCTCACTGGATACCTGCTCTACCACTGGGTGACGTCCCCCCTGAATATTGATGCCCAGTTCAAGGTGCAGCGAGGGCTGACAGAAGTTAAGACTGTAGGCTCGCTCAGCCAAGGTGGCCAACACATCAATTTCGGCAATGGCAGCAGCACAATTTTGAAGGGTAGAGAGATCTTCATTGAGAGTTTCAAGCAGTTGCTCATAGAGATACTTTTCACGAGCCAAGGCCCGGCTTTTTGCACTTAATGCCTTATCTTCAAAGGTTTTTAATTCAGGGGTGATGAAACGCTCAGCATTTTTGAGTGTCTGGCGGCGTATATACTCCACAGGTGCCTTGTCACTCTGCCCCCGAGAAATCTCAATATAGTAGCCATGAACACGGTTGTAGCCAACTTTTAGCGTTGAGATTCCAGTGGCAGCCTTTTCTCGTTCTTCCATAGCCAGTAAAAATTCACCGGCATTGGTGTTGAGCGCACGCAGCTCATCCAGTTCCTCATCGTAACCATCAGCGATCACGCCACCATCACGAATCACCATTGGCGGATTTTCTTTGACTGAATGACTGAGTAGGTCTACCAAGTGAGGTAGCGGTTTAGCCTTTTCCGCCAGCGCTATTACATGTTGTAGCTTACAAGTTTTCAGCTCTGAGGCAATTTCCGGTAGAGCCGCCAAGGAAACATGCAGACGAGTTAAATCGCGAGGCCGAGCGGAGCGCAGAGCCACTCGAGTGAGAATACGCTCCATATCACCAATTTGCTTTAGTTGCTCATGCAGGTTCTCATGCAAAAAATTATCTTGGAATTCGGCAATGCTGTGCTGTCTGTTTTCTAAAGCACTCAGATCTTGTAGCGGTCGGTTGAGCCATCGGCGCAAAAGCCGGCTGGCCATCGTGGTCGCGGTAGTGTCCAGAACCTCAAACAAGGTGTTTTCTGAGCCACCTGATAAGTTTGTATCAAGCTCAAGGTTTCGTCTGCTGGAGGGATCCAGTATAACGGCATGGTCACGGTTCTCTGCTGTGATAGCGCGTATATGAGGTAGACTGCTACGTTGAGTGTCTCGTGCATACTGTAATAGGCAACCGGCAGCACCGATGCCAAGGGTCAGATGATCACAGCCAAAGCCGGTAAGATCATGAGTCCCAAAATGTTTGTTGAGAAGCCTTTGTGCGGCATCTAAATCGAATTCCCAAGGGCCACGACGGCGCATGCCGATCCGGTTTTCTATGAAATCCAAACCGATTAAATCTTCAGAGATTAAAACCTCAACGGGATTTAAGCGTTGAAGTTCACTGTGCAGTTCTTCCTGATTGCTCACTTCCATTATCTGAAACTGTCCGCTACTCATATCTAAGATTGCAAGGCCAAATTCATCACCAACACGATTGAGTGCGACTAACAGGCTATCACTGCGATCGTCTAGAAGAGCCTCATCGGTTAGTGTTCCAGGTGTGAGAACCCTCATGACTTTTCGCTCTACCGGCCCTTTGCTGGTCTCTGGATCTCCAACTTGTTCACAAATAGCAACCGAGATCCCTTGCTTAACCAGCTTGGCTAGATATCCCTCTGCCGCATGGTAGGGCACGCCACACATGGGGATGGGGTTACCATTAGCTTTGCCTCGAGCGGTGAGCGTGATGTCCAGCAACTGACTTGCCTTTTTTGCATCATCGAAAAATAATTCATAAAAGTCTCCCATTCGATAGAAGACGATGTCATTTGGATGATCAGCTTTGATGCGCAAATATTGCTGCATCATCGGTGTATGTTCAGGTTTTGGCAGGTTAGTCATAGGTAGATCTAAAGTCGAATTCAAATACGCAAACTTAGGAACGACGATTATGCCATAGTTCAAGTCAAAATCAGTGTTTGAGATAGGCGTATTTGTTATTAGGCTGTAGAATGCCGCTGTGTTAGTGATGGATTTAAGACTGAAAAGGGAGCAGTGAATGAGTCAATGTGATATTGGGTTTATTGGTCTTGGTGTGATGGGACAAAACCTTGCTTTAAATGTCGAATCTAAGGGTTTTTCTGTGACGGTCAATGATCGTGTGCAAGCGAAGACCGACCGTTTTATTGCCCAGCATTCGAAAAAAAGTCTGATTTCAGCGCAGTCTTTAGAGGAACTGGTAGATCAGCTCAAACAACCAAGATTGATTCAACTAATGGTCCCTGCGGGGGACCCAGTAGACGATATTATTGAGTATCTAGTGCCTCTATTGGATAAGGGCGATCTGATTGTTGATGGCGGTAATACGCTTTATACGGATACCGCTAGACGAGAGCAGTATTTAGCCAGTCAGGGGCTACGGTTTATCGGTGCTGGAATCTCCGGAGGCGAGGAGGGAGCCTTAAAAGGACCCTCAATAATGCCGAGTGGCGACCCAGATAGTTGGCAGTTGATTCAACCAATCTTTGAAGCAATAGCAGCAAGAGTGGATGGAGTGCCATGCGTAACTCACATAGGGCTGGGCGGCTCTGGTCATTTTGTCAAAATGGTTCACAACGGTATTGAGTATGGGGATATGCAGCTCATTTGTGAGGCTTACCATATCTTTAAAGCGGCAGGTTTCACTAATGCTGAGTTGGCAGACATCTTTGATGATTGGAACAAGGGTGATCTAGAGTCATATTTAATAGAGATTACCGCCAATATCTTTAGACAGCACGATTCAACCACTGGGCAAGATTTAGTTGACGTTATTCTTGACCGTGCAGGCCAGAAAGGTACTGGGCGATGGACCGCTATGGCGGCCGTTGAGCAAGGAATTCCTTTGTCAACTATCGTAGGCTCTGTTGAGGCGCGAACCCTATCTTCTATGCTAGATAAGCGAGCGATTGCCGCCGATATGCTGACGGGACCTAATAGTTGGCAACTCGAGCTTAAGACGGCAGATAAGGCCGTGTTAATAAAGCAGGTTTACAATGCCCTTTATGCATCTAAAATTGTTTCCTATGCTCAGGGGCTTGACCTTATTGCAGACGTTGGCGTGAAGAATGAATGGAATTTGGACCTTGCTGGTATTGCCCAAATTTGGCGGGGCGGGTGCATTATCAGAGCGAAATTCTTAGATCACATTAGCCACGCTTATACCGCTGATCCAGTGCTTATAAATCTTATGCTGGCACCCTTTTTTACCGATGTACTTACCTGTTCTCAACAGGACTGGCGGGAGACCGTTGCACTGGCGGTCAAAGGTGGCATTCCAGTGCCATCTTTTAGTGGTGCACTCAGTTATTATGACGCCTATCGCTCGGCTCGATTACCAGCTAATTTACTGCAGGCGCAACGCGATTTTTTTGGGGCCCATACCTACGAACGGACGGATGCCCCCAGAGGACAATTTTTCCATACCGATGATTGGCCAGCTCTACTAGATTAGGTGTTACTTTGGCAACAGTCGTGCCGATGACCGGGGGCCATGAATAGTTTGATAAATTCAAACTTAACTCATGCCCCTATCTGAGACTACCTTACTAAAAAACGTTTTAACTCAAGAGACACACCACGCCCTTCACCAACAAAGTAGCGGTAGCTTCCAAAACCATAATCGGCTCTATCGGCGATCCTTCGATCGGTAAGATTCGTTAGCTGGGCAGCAACTTGCCAGTTACCATAGCGCTGCTGAGCTCGGAGATTAAACACATTATGCCCAGCATACTGATGAGCATTTTGTGGGTCTAGGAAATACTTGCCCAGATAAACCCATTCAACCTCTACGCTAGTGCTGTCAGAGGGTTGGTATAGAGCATGTGCACTGCCTTGCCAGCGCGGCGCAGTATCGATATCGTTTCCGTCTATGTTGATGTTGCCAAAAAGACGAGCATAGGAATACTGATGTACAGCCCAAGAGCCAGTAGTAGTTAGCTGCCAATGGTCGGACAACTGGTGACGCAGCTGCCACTCAACTCCATGATGCCGAGTCTCGCCGTCATTCACTATAAAACTATCTGAGTCTTTAACAATCACTTGATCTTTACTCATTCGGTACAACGACAATTCAGCAAACCATTGCACTGTTTGATACCGCAGGCCAGCTTCAATGCTGTCGACTTGCTCAGGTGTGACTTCAGCGATCTCCTGTTCTTTCTGCAGGCGGTATAGTTCATTAATTTGAGGCGCACGATAGGCGCTGGCAAGGCGGAAAAAAGCCCCGGTAGATGCAGCAAGCTCATAGTGAGCGCCAATCTGATAGTTGACATCATCGCTCGTATCAGACCTGTCCGATGGCCTGAAATAGCGGCAGCTGCCGGTGCTGGAATTACACAGGCTTCCACCATCCCGAGTGCTGCCATCAATCATATTATTTTGGTAATCATACGTCAGTGATTCATAGCGTAAACCTGCCTCTAGCGTCAGCTTTTCAGCGGCTTGCCACTCACCATTTGCGAACAATGAGTATTGCTGGCTCTGCACATCGAAGTCGTAGTGCTGACCCTGAAAGCGCACATTATCGGGTGTCCCGAGCGAGTTAGCTTGAAATTCCTTTACCCACATATCAGCCCACTCTAAATCGGCACCTATCCAAATAGTCCTGTCATTAGCGTCTATTTGATAACTGGTTTGAATGCCAGCACTACTTTGGCCATTTTGTTCCTGAGCTTGACCGGGGAGATAATGCTGTAAAAAGGTCATTGAACTGCGCCTAACATACGGGGTCATCTGCCAATTGCCGGAGTGCTGCCCCAGCGATGCTTGACCACTGATTTGAGATGACAGTCGTACTGCTGATGCATCGCGATAAGCTTCTGGATTTGGGTTTACTTTCCAAAGCGCGTCGTCTTTATAGGATTCAAACCCTTTGATATATCCTGCGGTCTCTTGGTTTAGATTGACAGCCGACAGGTGGGTCTGCGCCTCTATATCTGCATTGGACCATCCATGTTTAATTGATATCTTCTGTTGATCAAAGCCAGATTCATCTTTAAAACCGCCATCAGAAACGCCATTAGCGGCTATCTGCCATGACTGGGCCCCTTGGTCACCGCGCCAGCCGATTTTTACCCTGCGGTAGTCATGACTACCCAGTTGCACAGAGAGTTGGTTTTGATCGATGCTTGGCGACAACACATTAATGACGCCGTGCATAGCATTTGATCCATAGAACACTGTCCCCGGTCCGCGCCATACTTCTAAGCCTGACGCTTGCTCTGTATTGACTTCAAACAATTGATTGACGTTACACATGCCTGTCGGTCGAATAGGTAACCCGTCTTCAGTAGTGAGAATTTCTGCACAGCTTCCGGCCCCTGTAAATACTGGAGAACGCACTGCTGCCAGTACCTCTTGACCATTACCTCTGCTTAACCAAACACCAGGCATGCGCGCCGTGGCCTGATTAATATGGGCATGCGCAATTCTATCAATCTCGTCGCTGCTAAGTTGTGCGACATTGCCAATGAGTTGGTCAAGTGATTGTTGATCGCGACGACCGGTAACAATGATACTTTCGATCTGCATAGATTTGACAGTCGCACTGACGCTGATCGATGGGAACAAAGCACAGGTTACAAACATCACGACGGTAAAACAGAGTTTGGTATTATCAAAAATAATCATTTTAAGCTTAGTCCTTGAAGCGAGGTGTAAGGTGGTGCGCTAGTTTATGGCGCTGGGATTAAAAGTAAACTGTTAATATAGTTTATTGTCAGCCAGAGGCACTTCTAGGAGGTTTGAAAATGTCTTCTCTGGGCCACCAACCATCTCATCATAGGCACTAGTATGCCGCAACACAGATTCTTTAGCAGTTACATCTTTCAACAGTTTTTGTAAGTCAATGACGTTGGCAGCGCGCAGAAATTGATTTTTCCCGTTGGTAACGTAGTGCTCCTGTCCATCGATGATGGCTGATACCTGGTATAGGCTTAAGTCCACGGAGTGGAAGATTAGTTTATCGACTGAAAAGTACTTGTTTAACTTCGACAACTCTATAGCCACAATGAAATTCTCGTTCTTGTTTAGTACATCTTAGTACGCCAAATCCATTTATTAAGATTAGTTGTTAAGTAGACGTCTATTCAAAAATCCCAACTTTTCTTTATTGCAGCCACTTTTTCTTTGTGTCAGCATAAAGTGGCGCTCAACGTTTAGGCTTGGCGTCAGTGCAGGACAATTAAAGTCATGTTTAGGGCCAATGGAAAAACATAGTGCAAAAAAGGAGATAAACCGCATGAAAATTCGAATTATTAACGCTTTTATCGTCATAGTGTTAACTTTTTTAACGGCAATTGGTTGTGCAGAAAAGCAGGCTCTCGTCGCGGCTGACACAATTTACTTTAATGGCAATATCATTACATTAGATGGTAATGAGTTGCTCGCAGAAGCTATTGCTATTAAAGATGGAAAGATCTTAGTCGTAGGTGATAAGGATATTATGGTGTCATTGTCAAATGAGGCTACTCGTCAAGTAGATTTAGAGGGTAAAACCATGCTTCCGGGATTCGTAGATGGGCACAGCCATCTATCTGGAGTTGCCATACAGGCAGTAACGGCAAACTTACTCCCTCCGCCAGATGGTCCGGGCCAAAATATTGCTGCGCTCCAAAGAGCCTTGCGTGATTTTATGGCTACCTCTGAGATGGTAAAACAACATAGTGTCGTGATCGGCTTTAATTATGATGATTCACAGTTGGAGGAGGGTAGACACCCTAATCGCCATGAACTAGATGTTGTGTCCACGGAAATGCCAATTATGATTACCCATCAATCTGGCCATATTGGTGTTTACAATTCTAAGGCACTGGAAATGTTTGGGATTAATGCTGACTCGGATGATCCCGCCGGCGGCATAATTCAGAGAGAGTCAGGTAGTCAAGAACCCAACGGCGTGCTGGAAGAGAACGCTCATTTCGCGCTGCTATACAAAATGATTCCTCCGTTCACGATGCAAGAAAGAGTCACAGCTATTAAAGCGGCGGAGATGCAGTATTTGTCGAATGGATTTACCACAATCCAGGATGGGAAAACGGATCAGCAGACTTTAGGATTAATCGCCCAATATGCTGCCGATGGTGGTTTTACCGCGGATATAGTGGCCTACGCTGATGTTGCTGCGATGACCGACCATACAATTCTTAATGGTCCGCTTCACTCTAATGACTATGTCAACAACTTCAGAGTCGGTGGCGTAAAACTGACCTTTGACGGCTCCCCTCAGGGGAAGACTGCTTGGTTCACCAAGCCCTATCTGCTTGCTCCTTTAGGACAAGATGCCAGTTACTCTGGCTATCCAGCATTTACTGATGCGGAAGCGTTAAAATGGTACTCAATGGCTTATGAGAATAACTGGCAAATGCTTACCCATACTAATGGCGATGCTGCTATTGACCAGCTTATTACAATTGCCGGTGAGACGGCTGATGCTTTTCCTGGGAAAGACCGGCGTACGGTGATGATTCATGGGCAGTTTTTAAGAGAGGATCAAGTTGCGGCGATTGATGATCTTGGTATCTTTCCCTCTCTCTATCCCATGCATACTTTTTACTGGGGAGACTGGCACCGAGATTCAGTTGCTGGGCCAGGAAGGGCAGAGAATATTTCGCCCACGGGATGGTTACTAGACAGAGATATTAAATTCTCAATTCATTCTGATGCGCCGGTTACATTTCCCAACTCTATGCGAATTTTAGATAGCGCAGTAAATCGCACTACTCGCAGCGGGGCTGTTTTAGGAAAAGCGCAGCGATTGCGACCCATGGATGCGTTGAAGGCGATGACTATTTGGCCTGCGTATCAACACTTTGAAGAGTCATCCAAAGGTTCATTAGAGGTCGGTAAACTTGCTGACTTAGTGGTTTTAGATGGAAATCCGTTAACTATTGATCCTGCCAAATTATCGTCAATCAAAGTTGTACAAACGATTAAAGAAGGTGTTTCGGTTTATGACGCGCAGTAACAGCCATTTTACTGCTTTTAGCGCGACGTGAAATAGGATTTTCAGGTGACGAAGTCTAACTAAACGGGATGCAAGATATTAGGCGATTATTGAAGCTTAAACGGCAAATATTTAGAAGGGATAGGGTTAGTTAAAAAAAGGATTCCAATCGATAGTTTTTATGGTACTTTGTGAACTCTGCGGTATGGTTACAGAGAGATTTTTGTAATGGTGCTTGGACTCGACACAGAAGTAAGCGAAAACAGCTTTAGCGTAGGTTGCGATACACAGGTGATTGTTGAGCGTTGCTGTTTAAAACTAGTCTCTAAAGAGTCACTTTTACTAGAATTGCCGAATTTGTGGTTACGAGATAACTGCCCTTGTGATGATTGCCGGGTTACTAAAACGCAAGAAAAATCCTTTATTCTTAGCGATGTTACGGCCGATATTTACCCAGATAGTGTCAATATCATCAACGACAGTTTATCGATTAGCTGGCCAGACGGTCACCTCACTAACTTTGATCTTGATGATATTTTTGCACTGGCTAAACCAAGGCACAGAGTTCCTTCAGGATGGCCCCTCAACTTTAAACCACGTTATTTTGATTGGACACAATTTTTGTCGGACGATGATTTTGCCTGTGCGGCGATTCAGTCATTTTTAGAGGTTGGCGTTATTGTTCTTGATAAAGCGCCACAGGTATCTGAAGCGCTTGAATTATTAGCGCCACGACTGGGACCCATTCGGGAGGTGCTGTTTGACCGTATCCACAATGTTTGTATTGATACCCATGTCTATAACGTAGCGCATACGCCCATGGCACTGCCTCCGCATAATGATTTCGCCAGCTACAGCTTTCCTCCAAGTGTGCAGGCGCTGCATATGTTGCACAATGAGGCGGAAGGTGGTCAGTCGATCATTGTTGATGCCTGGGCAATAGCAGAGTCAGTGAGGCAAGAACGATCAGACTATTTTAAAAGTTTGTGTGAGTTTCCTGTGCCATTTCGTGAATTTGATGAAAAAAATGAAACCTATGCTATCGAACCAATTATCAAATGTGATACCGCAGGGAAGATTGTCAGTGTGCGGTTTTCAAATCAGTTGATGCAAATGATTGATCCAGCGCAAGAGGGTGTGTACTCTTTTTATCTGGCTTATCATGATTTGTGTTGCCGTATCACAGATCCTGCCAATCGCTGTGCTTTTCGATTAGAAGGTGGCCAAGTTTTGTTGGTGGCAGCTCATCGAGTGTTACACGCTAGAGAAGCTTTTACTCCCATCGGGAGGCGACATCTGCAAGATGCTTACTTCGAGCTAGATAATGTGGCTAACCGATTAATTCAATTACAACGTAATTCGGAGGGGACTCTTGCCTGACGTCGTATCTTTTACCGCGATGGAAAATGCCACTCGAGCAGACTATGACCTTGTATTTGAACATGATACGGAGAATATTCAAGGCCAAGCAGATCGCGTGATTCAGTGGATGGAGATGATGGGCGGTGACTCTCCTTACAAGATAAGCCGTCTGGATCATTGCCTTCAGACAGCAACCAGAGCCCAATCTGATGGTGCAGATGAAGAAACGATTGTCTGCGCATTACTTCACGATATTGGTGATGTCATATCTCCCGCTAATCATTCCCAAGCCGCGGCTGCACTGCTGCGCCCCTACGTCAGTGAAAAGAATTATTGGATCGTTTTACATCATGGTCTGTTTCAAGGTTACTACTGGATGCAACATTATGATCAGGATCGTAATTCCAGAGATGCCTTAATTGATAGCCCACATTACCAAGCTTGCGTTGATTTTTGTGCCAATTGGGATCAGGTATCTTTTGATCCAGGCTATAAGAGTCAGCCCCTCGAATATTTCATTCCTATGGTACGCCGAATATTTGCACGATCACCGGGTGCGCATCTATAGCGAAGTCAGTTGACAGCGCGTTGTGAGCGCGTAGAGTGACGAGCCTACCTTGTGTAGGTTTATTCTCTTAATGCTAAAAAAGGTGTGCTCACGTTGTCAGACAATAATAGTAATCATGGTTATCTCGAAACTCAGCTGCTGGCTGCGCCGAATACCTTGCGGTCACTGTTACAGTTTTTGTCACCTTACAAACGACAGATATTCATTTTTTTAATCGCGCTATTAATTACAGCGGGGATAACCCTTTCAATTGGCCAAGGACTTCGATTATTGATCGATGGTGGGTTTGCTGATAAGTCAGAAGACAATCTAAATACCGCTGTTCTTTTTATTATTGGTCTTGCCGTGCTAATGGCGGCAGGAACCTACGTGAGATTTTATCTTATTTCGTGGCTGGGCGAGAGAGTGAGCGCAGATATTCGCACAGCGGTTTTTAATCACGTAATTACGTTGCACCCTGCGTTTTTTGAAACTAACCGGAGCGGTGACATCATGTCCCGTTTAACCTCAGATACAACCTTATTACAGTCAATTATAGGCTCATCTATGTCCATCGCTCTGCGCAGTGGCATTAGCTCTCTAGGGGCCTTAATCATGCTGTTGGCGACTAATTTTAAGCTGTCACTTATCGTTCTGCTGGCAATACCTCTCATTCTTTTGCCAATCTTGTATTTCGGTCGCAGGGTACGCAATCTTTCTCGTCAAAGTCAGGATTCTATTGCGAGTGTTGGCAGTTATGCTGGAGAGGTCATCCAGCAGATAAAAATTGTCCAGAGTTTCACGCAGGAGTCTTTTGAGAAGACGGCGTTTGGGGAGGAGGTCGAGCGAGCATTTAGGGTCGCAAAGAAGCGTATTGGGCAGCGAGCTATTCTCACCGCTTTGGTTATTCTTGCCATCTTTGGTGCGCTGAGTGCAATGCTTTGGTTTGGTGGTCGAGATGTTATGTCTGGTGACATGTCTGGGGGTGATCTTGGGGCCTTTATTTTTTATGCGACACTGATGGCCTTGGGTATAGCCTCTCTCTCAGAGGTATACGGTGAGCTGCAGCGTGCAGCTGGGGCGACTGAGCGATTAATGGAACTACTGCATGCGCCAAATGAAATTATGTTGGCAGAGTTGATTGCTGCTGACGTTATCAAATTACAGGCCTCTATTACCTTTAATGAAGTGAATTTTTGTTATCCCTCAAGACCCAATCAGGCGGCGCTCAGGGATTTCTCACTGGCAATCCCAGACGGCAAAATCATTGCACTAGTGGGGCCCTCTGGGGCTGGTAAATCAACGCTATTTGCACTTATCCAGCGATTTTATGAGCCCCAGCAGGGTAACGTGCAGTTTGGTGGTGTTGATATTCGAGAGCTCGATCTGGAGCGCTTGCGTCAACAGATTGCGGTAGTTGATCAACAGCCCACTCTATTTACAGGCGACGTGATTTACAACATCCGCTATGGAAAACCGGGTGCGAGCGACGAGGAGGTTATTGATGCAGCTAAAGCTGCTCATGCGGATGAATTTATCCGTCAATTGCCCAATGGATATGCAAGTAACTTGGGTGAGCAGGGCGTCCGTTTGTCGGGTGGACAGCGTCAGCGCATCGCTATCGCACGAGCGTTGCTCAAGAATCCGAGAATTCTCCTATTAGACGAAGCGACTAGTGCACTGGATGCTGAGAGCGAAAATAAGGTGCAATTGGCGCTAGATAAATTAATGAACGGTCGAACGACGGTAATTATCGCCCACCGACTGGCGACTATTTTACATGCAGATCAAATAGTAGTGATGGATCAAGGATGCAATGTAGCAGCTGGAACCCATCACGAACTACTTGCCAACAACCTGCTATATGCGCGTCTGGCGGCCCTACAGTTTTCTGCAGACGCCGTTTGAGTCAATAATTATCGAGCGATTCGTTCGGCAGGTATCCAAGGGAACTCACACACTGTTGCCGTTA
>TARA_B110000444_G_scaffold121914_1_pt1 | contig 17576 bp, 15 predicted proteins | sample TARA_B110000444 | Tara Oceans TARA_B110000444 (sample SAMEA4398370) | marine metagenome | biome: Polar Biome; feature: [SRF] surface water layer (ENVO:00010504); material: water (ENVO:00002006), including particulate matter (ENVO:01000060) such as... | depth 5 m | reverse complement strand
TAATCGACGATCAATAATATTTTTTTCCATTTTAAAATCTGGAATTCCATATCGAAGTAAGCCGCCCGCTTTGTTGTCACGTTCAAAAACGGTCACCAAATGTCCAGCCCTATTTAACTGTTGAGCTGCTGCAAGTCCTGCTGGACCTGAGCCAATAACAGCAACTGTTTTTCCTGTTCTTGATTCTGGAGATTTTGGTTTGATCCAGCCCTCCGCAAAGCCTCTCTCTACAATATATTTTTCGATTAACTCAATTGAAACAGGTGGGTTTACAATTCCTAATACACAAGCTTCCTCACAAGGAGCAGGGCATAGTCTTCCTGTAAATTCGGGAAAGTTGTTAGTGCTGTGCAAGATGGTTAAAGCACGTTGCCATTCATTTTGGTATACAGCATCGTTAAAGTCAGGAATTAAATTCCCTAAAGGGCATCCGCTATGACAAAAAGGGACACCGCAATCCATACAACGAGCTCCCTGTTCTTGCAACTCTTCTTCTTTGGGAGCCACTGTAAATTCCTTATAATTTTTAATTCTCTCTTTTGGATCAATTACCGACTCTTTAAGGCGGTCAAACTCCATAAAACCTTTAATTTTTCCCATAATTTATAATGTTTTTTCACTTTCTTGATTTGCCATCATTTCCAGAGCACGCTTGTAGTCAGTTGGCATTACTTTAATAAATTTTTTACTTGATTTTGGCCAGTCTGATAAAATATAAGAAGCCTGCGAGCTCTTAGTGTAGTCTAAATGATTTTGAAGAAGACCTAGCAGGGTTTCAAGATCGTCTTCTCCAAGGTCTTCTAATTCTATCATTTCTAGATTGAATTTTTTCTGATCAAACGCACTTTTTTCATTATATAAATAGGCAACTCCACCACTCATACCAGCGGCAAAGTTTCTTCCAAAGTCACCAAGGACAACGGCAATTCCACCTGTCATGTATTCACAACCGTGGTCTCCAATTCCCTCTACCACAGCAGTAGCTCCTGAATTTCGAACACAGAATCGTTCTCCGGCAATACCATTTATATATGCTTCACCTGCAGTAGCTCCGTAGAGGCAAACATTCCCTACAATCACATTTTCGTGAGGAATAAATGTAGCTTTTTCCGGTACTTTCGCAACAATGGTTGCACCTGAAAGACCTTTTCCAAAGTAATCATTAGCAGTGCCCTCAACTTTCATGTAGAGTCCATGTGTCGCAAAACCACCAAAACTTTGTCCTGCAGTTCCATTAAACCTTAAACTTAAAGTATTTTTTGGTAGACCTTCTGCTCCATGAATTTTTGAAATCTCATTACTTAAAATAGCTCCTACAGTTCGATTAGTATTTTTAATTCTGAATTCTAAGTGTTGTGTTTCTTTTCTGTAAAGTGCAGGATGTGCTTGTCTTAAAATGTCAAAATCTAAAACATTCTCTAAGCCATGATCTTGTTTTTTAGTATTACGTTCTTTAACCAAGCTAGGTACTTCAGGCTTGTATAGTATATTTGAAAGATCAATGCCTTGAGCTTTATAATGACCTAACGCTTTTTTCATATTTATTTTTTGAGATTGCCCCACCATTTCATCAATAGTTCTAAATCCGAGCTCTGCCATAATCCCCCGTAACTCCTCTGCTATAAAATACATGTAATTAATAACATGTTCTGGTTTTCCTTTAAAATTTTTACGTAATTCCGGATCTTGTGTAGCAATTCCAACGGGGCAGGTATTTAAATGACAAGCACGCATCATAATACATCCAGAGGCAATTAGAGGAGCTGTAGAAAATCCAAATTCTTCAGCACCTAAAAGGCAGGCAATTGCAACATCACGGCCTGTTTTCATCTGACCATCACATTCTAATACGATACGACTTCTTAGATCATTCATTACTAAAGTTTGCTGTGCCTCGGCAATACCAAGTTCCCAAGGAAGGCCAGCATGTTTAAGCGATGTTAGGGGTGATGCTCCTGTTCCTCCATCATAACCAGAAATCAATATAACATCTGCTTTTGCTTTGGCGACACCAGCAGCGATAGTTCCTACTCCAACTTCAGAAACCAATTTAACATTGATTCTTGCATCACGGTTTGCATTTTTAAGGTCGTAAATTAACTGTGCTAAATCTTCAATAGAATAAATGTCGTGGTGTGGCGGGGGAGAAATTAGTCCTACGTAAGGAGTCGAATTTCTAACTGAAGCAATATATGGATTAACCTTAGGGCCAGGAAGTTGTCCTCCTTCACCAGGTTTTGCTCCTTGTGCCATTTTAATTTGAATTTCTTTAGCAGAGCTTAAGTAATGACTAGAAACTCCAAAACGACCAGAGGCAACTTGCTTTATTGCTGAATTTTTCCAGTTTCCATCTTTGTCCGGCTGGAAACGACGTTTATCTTCGCCTCCCTCTCCTGAATTGCTTTTCCCCCCAATACGGTTCATTGCAATTGCCAGATTTTCGTGTGCCTCCTGACTAATTGACCCTAAAGACATGGCTCCTGTCTTGAAACGCTTTACGATATCTGTCCAAGGCTCTACTTGGTCAATTGGAATAGGATCAAAACTTGAAAATTCAAAGAGTCCTCTAAGGGTCATTAACTTTTCGTTTTGCTCGTTAATCATTTTAGCAAATGCCGCATAACTCTCCGGATTGTTTTGTCGAACTGCTTGTTGAAGGCTGGCAATAGATGATGGATTTACAACATGTTCTTCTCCATCTCTTCTCCAACGGTAATCACCACCTATTTCAAGGGGAAGGCCAAGATTAGATTCATGAATATATGCTTTTGTGTGGCGAAGATTAATTTCTTTTTCAATCTCATAGAGACCAATACCTTCAATTCTAGTAGCCGTATTTACAAAGAAACGATCAATCAATTTTTGAGAAAGTCCAAGGGCTTCAAAAATCTGTGCGCCTCTGTAGGAGTGTAAGGTAGAAATCCCAATTTTATTCATCACCTTAACAATTCCTTTTTCAATGGCTTTGTTAAAGTTTTCAATTCCCACTTCTGCCGTTACCTTAATAATTCCTTTTGCAGCTTGATGAATAATAATTTCATTAATCATGTAGGGGTTAATAGCACTTGCGCCGTAACCGAATAAAAGCGAAAAATGATGTGGCTCTCTCGGCTCAGCAGATTCAATAATTATACCAAACTTAGATCGTTTCTTCAAGCGTTTTAACGCATGGTGTGCATGAGCTGTTGCTAATAACATCGGAATTGGCGCCATTAAAGGTGAAACCCCACGGTCAGAAAGAATAATAATATTTGCCCCAGACTGGAGGGCTTTTTCAATACCCTTAATCATTTCTTCTAAAGCTTCTTCCAAGCTATTCAAACGACCACTGAGTTCGTAAATTGTTGAAATGGTTTTTGCCCTAAAATCTTTGTGTTCTAAAAACCTAATTTTATCTAAATCTTCATTAGAAATCACAGGATTTTGAATACTTAATTTTTTTGCATGCTGAGCAGAGACTTCAAATAAATTGAATTCGCTTCCAATGGTCAAACTTGTGTCTGTTACAATTTCTTCACGAATTCCATCTAAAGGCGGATTAGTTACCTGAGCAAAAAGTTGTTTAAAATAATTGTAGAGTAATTGAGGGCGTTCAGAAAGTACAGCTAAAGGAGTGTCAATTCCCATTGAACCCATAGCTTCTTTTCCATTATTAGTCATTGGTAATATAACAGTTTTCAGATCCTCTTGTGTGTATCCAAAAATTCGCATTCGCGTTTCAAAATCTTCTTTTTCTGTAGGAGTTACATTTCCAGTATATGGAACATCTTTTAACGGTAAAAGATTTTCATCTAGCCATTTTTTATAAGGGCGTTTTGTAGTTACTTCATTTTTGATTTCATCATCCTCAATGATAAGACCATCGTCCATGTTTACTAAAAACATTTTTCCAGGCTCAAGACGACCATGACGTTCAATATTTTCTGGAGCAATATCAAGAACACCTGTTTCTGAAGACATAACCACGTATCCATCTTTTGTTACTGAATAACGAGAGGGACGCAGTCCATTTCTGTCTAATAAGGCACCGATATACTTACCATCAGTAAAGGGAATAGAGGCGGGACCATCCCAAGGTTCCATTATACAGGAATTATATTTGTAAAAAGCTTTTTTATCATCTTTCATGTAGGTATGCTTTTCCCATGCTTCAGGAACAAGCATCATCATAACCTCAGGAAGAGATCTTCCAGTTGCAAGTAAAAGTTCAACAACCATATCCATAGAAGAAGAATCTGATTTCCCCTTAAGTATAATTGGCAATATTTTTTTAATATCAGGGCCAAATAAATCACTTTCAAGTAATTCTTCTCTTACTTGCATACGGCTAAAGTTTCCTCTGAAAGTATTGATTTCTCCATTGTGGCACATATATCTAAAAGGCTGAGCCAAGTCCCATGTAGGGAATGTATTTGTTGAAAAACGCTGATGTACTAATGCCAATCGTGTAACTACTAATGGATCTGATAAATCTTGGTAGTATCCTTTAATGTCTTCGGGAATTAATAGCCCTTTGTAGATTAATGTGTGAGTAGAAAAGCTAGGAAGATAAAAATAAGAAGCTTGTGAAAGCTTAGAATTTAAGATAGTGTGTTCACTAATTTTACGTGCAATAAATAATTTGATATTAAATTCGTGATCGTTTAGTTTTGGGTCTCCTCTTCCAACAAAAACTTGCATGATATGCGGCTCTGTCTGTGCTGCGATACTACCCATAACTTCTGGATTAACGGGCACTTTTCTCCATCCTAACACCTCTAGTCCTTGACTTATTATTTCCTTTTCAAAAACACCAATAGCATAGCTGCGTTGGTTTTCTTTTTTTGGAAGAAATACCATCCCTACAGCATATTCGTTGGCATTTGGTAGTTCAAAGTCACATTGTTTTACAAGGAAATTATGAGGAATTTCAATTAGAATTCCGGCTCCATCTCCTGTTTTTCCGTCAGCACTTACTGCGCCTCTATGTTCGAGTTTGTCAAGTATATCAAGTGCTTTGTGAATGATATCATTTGTTTTCTTTCCTTGAAGACTACATATAAATCCTGCACCACAGTTATCGTGTTCGAATTCCGGATTGTATAGTCCTTGTTTAGCTGGCAACATAAAATTAATTTTTGAAGGATAACAAAAATAAGAATCTATTTTGATTGGTTGTAGTAAAGTCAATCATAAAAGTAGATCATTAGTAATGTCGCAAATATCGAAGCTTTATTTGGTAATATTTCTAATTTTCAAAGCCAAAACTAAAAATATTATATTTTTAACTTTCTTTGTTACCAAGAATTTGGAAGAAGATGGATAAATCGTTTTACAGTGTATTGGGTGTAATGTCAGGAACGTCTCTTGATGGCATTGATGTTGCCTATATTCATTTTCACAAAAAAAAGAGTTGGACTTTTTCAATAGCTGTAGCTCAGACTTTTCCATATTCTGCTGAGTGGAAAGAAACTTTGAGTACACTTCATTTATCTTTAAAGGACAAGTTATACACTGAAAATGATAGATATACTAAATTACTTGGACATACGATTTCGACTTTTATTCGATCCAACCAGATAACCAATATAGATGCAGTGTGTTCTCACGGTCACACTATTTTGCATGATCCTGATAACGGTAAAACATTGCAAATTGGAAACCTTACAACACTAGCAACTCAATTAAATCAGATTGTAGTATGTGATTTTAGAAGTCAAGATGTTGCTATGGGAGGTCAGGGAGCCCCCCTTGTTCCGATTGGGGATAAACAATTGTTTTCTGAATATGACGCTTGTTTAAATTTAGGTGGTTTTGCTAATGGTTCTTATTCTGAAAACGGAATTATGGTTGCTTACGATCTTTGCGCAGTTAATACTGTTCTGAATTTTTTAGCAGAAAAAAAAGGATTATCCTATGATAAAGATGGTCAATTAGCTAAAAACGGGAAGTTAATTACCCAATTTTATTCTGAACTAGAAAAGTTAAGTTTCTATAAAAAATCAAATCCAAAATCATTAGGTATAGAATGGGTTTATGCCACAATTTTTCCATTACTAAAAAAGTACAATGAGCACTCAGTGGAAGACCTTGTTTATACTTACACATTACATATTAGTAAAGAGATTGGGAAAAGCTTTAAAGTAAATCAAAGAGTTCTAGTAACTGGAGGGGGTGCAAAAAACATTTATTTAATATCTCTCATAAAAAAATATTGTAAAGCAATTTTGATAATTCCTGATAGTAATATTATTGACTTTAAAGAGGCTTTAATTTTTGGTTATTTAGGAGTTTTACGACTCAGAAACGAAGTTAATTGTTTGGCCTCCGTTACAGGTGTTTCAAGGGATCATAGCTCAGGAGTTGTTTTTTATCCATAAAAGGGGAGTAAGGGTAAAGAAATTTAATATTTTTAGCCACTGAACTTAATCATACTTATGGAAACCATTATAATAGTTCTATTTGTGTTGGGTTATCTTGCAATTACCCTTGAACACAATCTTAAAGTAGATAAATTAATTCCTGCGCTTGGTATGATGGCATTTATGTGGGCTATCATATCTTTGGCTCATTTACCTGTTTTCGAAGTCAATGCTGAACTCAAAGAACTTTCTCCTTCAAATATTGATGAGATTTTATTGCATCATTTAGGTAAAACCGCAGAGATTATCATTTTCCTTTTGGGAGCAATGACAATCGTAGAGATTATAGACTATTTTAATGGCTTTTTTAGCATTAAAAATTTTATTAAAACAAAAAGTAAAAAAGGATTGTTATGGATTTTTGGAATTTTAGCTTTTATTCTTTCTGCAATAATTGATAATTTAACGGCAACTATAGTTTTAATCACCATTTTACAAAAGGTTGTGCATGAACGGGAGACGCGTTTATGGTTTGCAGGTCTTATTATTATAGCTGCAAATGCAGGAGGAGCTTGGTCTCCAATTGGAGATGTAACTACTACTATGTTGTGGATTGGTAATAAAGTTACTACACTAAAATTAATTAGCTATGTCTTACTTCCATCCATAGTTTGTTTAGTCTTACCAATTGGAATTGCATCGTTTTTACCCGCTTTTAAAGGAGATATAAATATTTTAGAAGAAGATCCAAATATTAAAACTCATAAAAGAGGCGGCACAATGTTATTTTTAGGATTATCAGCAATTGTTTTTGTTCCAGTATTTAAAACATTAACTCATTTGCCACCATATGTTGGAATGATGTTATCATTGGCAGTAGTTTCAGCCTTTGCTGAAATTTTTAGTAAAGCTAAAATTAATATTACTTCAATAGATGAGGAAAGTGATTCACATCAAACAGCTAGTCCACTTCACCGTTCTCTGTCAAAAATTGAACTACCTAGTATTCTATTCTTTTTAGGAATTTTACTTGCCGTTGCAGCACTCGAATCGTTAGGAATGTTGTTTAATTTTGCCGAAGGATTAAACACTGCTATTCCCAATACTGATATTGTAATTGCGCTTTTAGGAGTAGGATCAGCAGTAATTGATAATGTCCCTTTAGTAGCAGCGAGTATGGGAATGTTTTCTATGGGTATTGATGATCCAGTTTGGCATTTAATAGCATTTTCTGCAGGGACGGGAGGAAGTATGCTTATCATTGGTTCTGCCGCAGGAGTAGTTGCAATGGGAATGGAAAAAATAGATTTCTTTTGGTATTTTAAAAAAATTGCTTGGTTAGCCTTAATTGGCTTTTTGGGTGGTTTTATGACGTTTATTCTAATTCGTGATTTCATATTTTAGAATCAGCTGTAAAATTTTTTATAATTAAAATCGTTTAAGAATAAACAGACACCAAATTTTTATGATTTTTTTACAAGCACAAGAACCTTTATCTCTTCAAACGGAAAAAACTCTTTCATTGATTGAATTAATTCAAAATGGAGGTCTTGGAGGCCAATTAATTATTGGACTTTTATTCATTCTACTTTTGATGTCAGTTTATATCTACTTCGAACGACTTTTTGCAATTCGATCCGCAGTTAAAGTAAACCCTAATTTTATGCCTCAAATAAGAAGCTATGTAATGAACGGTAAAATTGATGGGGCACAAAAATTATGTATTTCTGAAAATGTTCCTGTATCTAGATTAGTCTCTAAAGGACTTTCACGAATTGGACGTCCCTTAGATGATATTAATAAAGCAATTGAAAACGCAGGACGACTAGAGGTTTATCAATTGGAAAAGAATATTAGTATTTTAGCAACTATTTCTGGTGCAGCTCCAATGTTAGGTTTTTTAGGAACAGTAATTGGGATGATCCTCTCAATTTTTGAAATTTCAAATGCCGGAGGAAATATCGATATGCAATTACTAGCCGATGGATTATATACCGCCATGACCACGACGGTTGCCGGTTTGATAGTAGGTATTTTAGGCTATATCACCTATAATCATTTAGTAGTTAAAACGAATAAGGCAGTATATCAAATGGAGGCCATAAGTTTAGAATTTTTAGATTTACTAAACGAACCCGCTTAAAATGAAATTAAGAGGAAGAAATCAGATCCGGCCCGATTTTAACATGTCTTCAATGACTGATGTTGTATTTCTTTTGTTAATATTTTTTATGATAGCTTCAACACTAGCAAAACAATTGAATACCATTGAGGTAAAATTACCCCAAGCTGATGGTAAAACTGAAAACCTTAACACGGTTTCCATAACCATTACCAATATAAATCAATATTATATTGATTCTGAAAGAGTAACTAAAAGACGTCTTGAAAACAAGTTAATTTCTGTTTTGGCCTCTTCAAATAACCCTTCAATTGTATTACGTACCGAAAAGAAAGTTACTATCGATGAAGTTGTTTACGTAATGAATATAGCCAATAAAAATGGAATCAAAGTTGTATTGGCAGTTGAATCACCCCAATAGAACAATGGAAATCCTAGGCACACCTCACAAAAAAAAATCAGCAGTTTTAACGGGAATTTTTGCAATCTTTATTTCGTTGTTGTTGTATGTTTCAGGGCTAACTTACTATGATCCCCCAATCAGATATGGCATGGAAGTTAATTTTGGAAATCAGGCCCAAGGGAGTGGGTCTGTTCAGCCTAAGAACCCCGTTTCTAATAAACCTTCAATAGTTCGAGAGAATCAGGCTGAAGAAAATCAAAAAGTTACTTCGAAAAAAAACATCACTCCAAAGAAAACAGTTGATGTTTTTACTGAAAAAAAGTCTACGGTTCCAGTAACTAGGAAACAAGAAGTTGTTGAGCAAATTAAACCTAATGAAATAGCCTCAGAAAAACCAGTTAAAATAACTCCTGCAAAAGAAATTCCTAAAGTTTCAGAGGCAACAAAAAGTGTAGTTTCTGATTTATTAAATAACAAAATTCAAGAAGGAGAACAAAGTTTAGGAGAAGGGGATGATTCTCTTCAAGGGGATAAAGGAAAAACTGACGGGAATCCCTATTCAACAAGCTATTATAGTACTTTAGGTTTTGGAGGAAGAGGAAAAAGCTATGGTTTAAATGGTCGAAATCTTCAATCCAATGGTAAAGTTGTTCAAGAATGTAACCAAGAGGGGACGGTTGTGGTTCGAATTACCGTAAACAGTCAGGGTAATGTTATTGCAGCTGAACCTGGAGTAAAGGGAAGTACAAACACACATCCTTGTTTACTTCAACCAGCAAAACAAACTGCATTATCGCATAAATGGTACCCAGATAATAATGCTCCAAACGAACAAATTGGTTTTGTTGTTATTCAATTTAAATTAGGAGAATAAAGGTGAGTTCATATAAAGAAACTTTAAACTGGATGTTTTCAAAACTACCCATGTATCAGAGAGTTGGGGAAGCTGCATATCGACCGGGACTAGAAGCGATGCATGATTTAGATCTTTATCTAAATCATCCGCATAAAAGATTTAAAAGTATCCACGTGGGAGGTACAAACGGAAAGGGTTCAACGTCTCATATGTTAGCCTCTATTTTGCAGCAAGCGGGTTTTAAAATTGGTCTTTATACATCACCGCACCTTCTAGATTTTAGAGAACGCATTAAGATTGATGGACAAATGATTTCTGAAAATGAAGTGGTTAATTTCATTAAAAAACACAAGGATTATTTTGAATTAAAAAAGCTTTCTTTTTTTGAAATGACGGTTGGGATGGCATTTGCTTATTTTGCAAAAGAAGAAGTTGATTTTGCCATTATAGAGGTTGGTTTAGGAGGACGGCTTGATGCAACAAACATAATTAATCCAATACTTTCTATAATCACGAATATCGGATTAGATCACACTCAATTTTTAGGTACAACAAGACCTCAGATTGCAACTGAAAAAGCTGGAATTATTAAAGAAAATATAGACGTCGTTATTGGTGAAAAAGATCCAGAAATAGAGTTAGTTTTCAAAGACTTTGCATTACGTTATAATGCTCCAATTACATTTGCTGAAGATACTAAATGCTATTTTAAAACTGATTTGAAAGGCATTTACCAAAAAGCCAATATCAAAACTGCTTTTTCTTCAATAAAGCAACTTAATATACCAGAAATATCTATGGAAATTATTCAAGAAGGTTTATTAAAAGTTAGAGCAAATACTAATTTAATGGGTCGATGGCAAACTTTATCTGAAATACCCAAAATTATAGTAGATGTAGCTCATAATAAAGAGGGGATGCGATATATTGGGGAACAATTGAAAGTTCTTACTTACAGAAAGCTACATATTGTAATGGGATTTGTCAAAGGGCGGGAGGTTGATGAATTAATTTCATTATTTCCAGCTAGTGCACAATATTATTTAAGTTCACCTAATCTGGAGCGAGCATTACCCCTTGTAGAGCTCAAAAAAGTATTATTTAAAAAAAATCTTGACATTCATTTTCATCAAACAATACCTATAGCTTTTGAGCGGGCAAGAGACGTAGCTACTGATAAAGATTTGATATTAGTTTGTGGAAGCACATTTGTCGTGGCTGAAATTTTAACGCTTTTAAAAGATAAAAAAGGTATAATTAAAAATTAAAAATTATTAGTTTGGAATTTGGGTTTTAATTTTATCTTTGCCATCCCTATGAAAGTTCATTTTTTATTTTCGGGCGCTTAGCTCAGTTGGTTCAGAGCACTTGGTTTACACCCAAGGGGTCAGGGGTTCGAATCCCTTAGCGCCCACACTTCAACCTCACTTATTCAAGTGGGGTTTTTTATTTTAAAATATTAAAAGAAGTATGATAATAAAAGCAAGTTCTTTTTTATTTTTTTAATTTCGATGTAAAGAAACTTTTCATGTCAAAATTTGGGGTTACTGATCGTTTTGCTTTTCTAGTGGTTTTTGTTTTTTATCTAACTACTATTACGGTAGGTTTTTTTTACCACTCTGAGACTATTGAAAATGAAATGAATTTAAAAGAAGAAAGTAAGTTGTTGAATCATATAGTGCTCATTAAATTTAAAGAAAACCTTTCATATGTTGATCTACAGTTGATAACTGATGCAGGATATGCTTTACAACAGATTAAAGGAGTTTTAGATTTAAATTTTACAAAAAATGTTTCACCCGAGGGATTAAATCAAGGCTTTTCACATAGCTTAACAATGAAATTTTTAACAGCTGAAGATCGTGATAGTATTTATCTTCCAAATCCCATTCATAAAAAGTTCGTAAAACTGTTTGTACCTTTTACAGAATCAGTACTTGTATACGATTATTGGGATTAAATTATTTCCCGATTAGCTTTTGAATTTTTTTAGCCTCTTCTTTAGCAAGATCAGCATCTACTAAAATTCGTCCACTATGCTCATCCATAATAATTTTGTTTCGAGAAGCAATTTCCAATTGTACTTGAGGAGGAATTGTAAAGTAAGATCCTCCAGAAGCTCCTCTCTCCACAGCAACAATTGCTAGTCCATTTTTAACACTTCCTCGAATACGTTTGTAAGCATTTATTAAGCGTTCTTCTATAAGTTTTTCAAACTCATCAGATTTTTTTTGAAGAAGGTCTCCTTCTTTTTTGGTTTCTTTTAGAATTTCATCTAGTTCACCATTTTTAGCTTTTAAGTGAGCTTTGCGCTCATCTAATTTCTCACTGAAAGTATCTATAATTTCTTGTTTTTGCTCGATACGGGCTTTGTATTCTTTTATTTTCTTCTCTGCTAGTTGGCTTTCAAGGTCTTGAAATTCTTGTTCTTTAACAATTGAATTGTATTCTCTGTTGTTTCGAACATTTTTTAATTTATCCTCATATTTTTTCAATAACTCTTTTGCTGTTTCAATTGTTTGCTTTTGTTCAGTTATTCCCTGCTCGTTTTCAAGAACTTCGGCATTTATCTTATCCAGCTTTGTGACTAATCCAGCAATTTCGTTTTCTAAATCTTCAACCTCTAATGGGAGTTCACCTCTGAGACTTTTGATTTCGTCTATTCGAGAATCAATGAGTTGTAGGTCATAAAGTGCTCTTAACTTATTTTCTACTGATATTTCTTTTTTTTTGGCCATAGCTAATAATAGTTAACGGGATTGGTTTTTATACTTGATAAAACGATTGCAAAACTAGGGATTTTTTTGCTAAGAAAATCAAATATCAAATTTTTGGTAAATTGTTCACTTTCATAATGTCCAACATCTAATAACATTAGGTTTTCCTCGCCCAAGTAAAATTGATGGTATTTTAAATCCGCTGTAATAAAAGCATCAGCACCTTGTTTTTTAACATTTTCGATTGCAAAGCTTCCTGAGCCACCCAAAACAGCAACTTTTCGAATTTTTTTAGAAATTATGGGATTATGGCGAATTAATTCTGTGTGGAGTTGTCTTTTTACAAAACTTAAGAATTCATTTGGTTTCATTGCTTTTTCTAGACTTCCAATCTTCCCCATTCCCACTTCGGGATTAGGATTGTCCAAGTTAAAAATTTCAAATGCGACAGTTTCGTAAGGATGATGTTTTATTAGTGCGTTTTGTACCTCAAGATTTAGATGTGATTCAAAAACAACTTCAACATGAATTTCTTGAACACTTGATTTTTCTTGAGGATTTCCTAAAAAAGGATGACTGTTTTTATTTCCTTTATAATGCCCAACTCCCTCTGAAGTAAAACTGCATTCACTATATTTTCCAAGAGCTCCTGCCCCAGAATTATAAAGTTCGTTTAGAAGATTTTCAAGGTGAGAGGAAGGGACATAGGTACTCAACTTTTTTAGACTTTCTTTTTTTGGAATTAAAACTTTAGTATTAATTAAATTCAAGCGCTTACATAAAACATCATTAACGCCTTCAGGATGATTGTCCAGACGAGTATGAAGTGCAACAATATTGATGTTATTTTGAATGGCTTTAATTACAACACGTTCAACATAGTCTTTCCCTGTTATCTTTTTTAACCCTGAAAATATGATTGGGTGAAAGCAAACAATAAGGTTACATTTATTACTTAGGGCTTCATCAACTATAGCTTCCGTACAATCTAAACTGATTAAAACCCCATTACATTCTTGTGAATCATCACCTATTAGTAAACCTACATTGTCAAAGTCTTCGGAATAGGCTTTTGGCGCCCAATTATCCAGTATCGCAATAATTTTTTTAATGATCATAATGGTCATGAATTATAACAAATATAATATTTATCTTCATGGGCATGAAAATCGTTACAGGGATATTATATCCATTTGCTTTGATCTACAGTCTCATTGTTGGAGTTAGGAATAGATTGTTTGATCTAGGAGTCCTTAAGGAGCAGCCTATTTTTATGTCCAGCATTGGCGTTGGTAACCTTTCAACAGGTGGAACAGGAAAGACCGTGGTAGTTGATTATTTAATTACATTATTAAAAAAGCATAATCCTATAGTTGTTCTAAGTAGGGGTTATAAAAGAAAGACTAAAGGTGTTGTAGTTGGTTCAAATCAAAGTAGTGCGGCCTCGATTGGGGATGAACCTTTCCAATTTATCAAAAAACATCCTGAAATTTCGGTGGTTGTTGCAGAAAAAAGAGTTTTAGGAATTCAGAAAATTAAAGAAATTTCGAAACTAAATGCAATAATTCTTTTAGATGATGTGATGCAACACCGCTATGTTCGACCCTCTCTAATGATTTTAACAACAACCTTTAAAGAGCCATTTTTTTTAGATCGAATACTCCCTTTAGGGAGCTTGAGAGAACCAAAAAAAGGTGCTAAACGAGCTGAAATAATTATGGTTACAAAATGTCCTGAAAATTTGAGTCAAGAAAGAATAGATCAGTTTAAAGAACAATTGATTTTAGATAAACATCAACAACTTTTTTTTACAAAAATTGACTATGGCAAAAAAATATTAAGCGCATTAGGCAGTCAACATCTTGATAAAATTTCACAACCTTTTGTTTTAGTCACTGGAATTGCAGATCCAAAACCCCTTTTAAATTTTTTAAATAATAAAAAATTGCTTTTTAAGCACATGTCTTTTCCTGACCATTATAATTTTAAACCATCAGATGTAAAGAACATTGAAAAAATTAAAGGGAATGGAATTGTAATTACTACCGAAAAAGATTATTCACGTCTCTATCCAAAGATGAACGATATAGACTTATTTTATTTGCCTATCACAATGGAATTTATAAATATAAATGAACAAATGATTTTCGATCAAGTCATTCGAGAAGTATCAAGTAAAATTTAAGTAATATGCTTGTGAGCCTTATATGAAGACCTAACTAGAGGGCCACTTTCAACATGTTTAAACCCTAAATCTAAAGCAAAAGTTTCATACTTTTTAAAAATATCAGGGGTTACAAATGAATGAACAGGCAGATGCTTTTTACTGGGTTGCAGATATTGTCCAATGGTAACAACATCAACTGAAGATGCTCTTAGATCGTGAAGTGATTCTAAAACTTCTTCTTCCTTTTCGCCGAGGCCTAACATTATTCCAGATTTAGTTCGATTGACGCCTTCTTCTTTTAAATAATGTAAAACTTCTAGACTAGTTTTGTATTTTGCTTGAACGCGAACTTTTCTGGTTAAACGTTTTACAGTTTCAATGTTGTGTGATACCACCTCAGGGGCTACTTTAATAATTCGGTCAATATTTCTTTTGTTTCCTTGGAAATCAGGAATCAGAGTTTCGAGTGTTGTTTGGGGATTAATTCTCCTTATGGCATTTACGGTTTCGGCCCATATGATGGAGCCCATGTCTTTTAAATCGTCCCGGTCAACTGATGTAAGCACAGCATGTTTGATATTCATGATTTTTATAGAACTCGCTACTTTTTCAGGTTCGGTCCAATCCACGGCTCCTGGACGACCTGTTTTCACCCCACAAAAACTACAAGAGCGAGTACATATATTTCCCAAAATCATAAAGGTAGCTGTCCCTTCGGCCCAGCATTCACCCATATTTGGGCAACTACCCGAGGTACATATTGTATTGAGTTTGTATTTATCAACTAAACCTCTAAGTTTAGTGTATTTTTTACCAGTAGGTAATTTTACCCTGATCCAATCTGGTTTTTTTGAGTGTTTGGCTGGTATATTTTTAACCTCCATCGTCAATATTTTTAGTAAAGATAATCTAAAGCTTATAGACTAAAAAGATAAAAAAGAGTAAAGCCGGTTAAAAAGAACAAACCCAAAACACTTAATACGCGTAGCCCTATTTTGGGTTGATATTTTTTAGGCATCTGATTGCTTATTACAAGGCGATAATTTAAAAAGGCATAAAGAGGTGAAGTAATAAACGAGAGAACCGTTGCGATTCTAATCAATTGTCCCATTTCCGACAATAAGAAAAGAAAGATACATCCTGTTCCTAATGCAAGAATTAACAGCCAATGGTTATAAAAGTTAGTTGTTTGTTTATCAAAGAGTAATTGAATTGTTTTTGACATGGCTCTTGGAGAAGCATCTAATGTGGTAAGAGTTGTACTTAACATAGTGGTAAATGCTGCTACTGCTATTATTCCATAAGTGGCATTCCCTAAACTGGAAGTGTACAATTTGATTAATTGTCCAGCAAATGCCCCCCCCTTATTTGAAAATTCAAGCCCTGATCCAAACATTACTAAAGCTCCTAACCCTAAAAAACATAATGCTAAAATTACTGTTGATATGTACCCTACATTAAAGTCAAATAAACTTTCTTTTAAACTTATTTTTTTGTTTGTTTTATTTTTTTCAATAGTCCAAATTGAATGCCAGATAGATATATCTAAAGGAGCTGGCATCCATCCTAAAAAAGCTACAAGAAATAAAAGGCCTGATTGATCAGGAAAAACTTGTTGGAAGGAAATGTGTTGATCATTTTTAAAAAAAGCAAAACTTACCGCTAGAACACTACTAATGGCTAAAATAACCATAATTATTTTTATTAATTTATCAAGCCAATTGTATTTACCCAATAGAAGAAGTACCCCACAAATAATTGTAATAAAGACACTCCAAGTCACAATATCATCGGTAATACCAAATAGCTTAGACGCTATCCCAGCGGTAACAACAGTTACAGCACTTTGAATTGTAAACATTGTGCCAAAGTTTAAAATAAAATAAGCCCATAGATACCCTTTTCCTAATTTATAATATCCATCCAAAAGGGTTTTACCAGTTGCTTGGGCATACCTTGGTCCGTATTGAAAAAAAGGATATTTGAATAAATTTATTAATAAAAGAGCCCAAACCAATCCCCAACCAAATTCTGCTCCAGCTCTTGTGGACTGAACAAGATGTGACACTCCAATTGCTGCACCTGCAAATAATAACCCAGGACCCAATTTAGATAATTTAAGTTGCATCGTTATTTAATAAGGTTGCTAACATTTTTTTTGCACGAAATAATTTTACACGAACAGTTGAAGTTGATTCACCCAATTTTTTTTCTATCTCTTTGTATGATAAATCTTCGAAATACCTCATTCTTAGGATTGTCCTATATTGTATTTTTAATGACTTTATATGTGTAAAAATCAAATCTAAATCCTGATTTGAAATCATTAGATCTTCGGGAGATAATTCTAAATCTAATGGTTCATAAGAAGAGAGTTCGTGAATCTCTCTTTGGTTATCTTGTTTGTTTTGTTTCTTTCTAAAATGATCAATATGATGGTTTCTTGCAATGGTCAAAATCCAAGCAATAAATGGCTGTTCTTCATCAAAAATAGAAATTTTGTCAAAAGCCTTTGCAAAAGTTTCTATGGCGAGTTCCTCAGCCAGTGATGAGTTTGCTGCACGGACATTTAAAAAAGAAAACACAGCATCCCAATAGGAGTTGAAGAGATAATTAAAAGCAATTTGATCTTCTGCTTTAGCTCTTTTAATTATTTCTTTTTCATCTATGAGCTTCATCTTTCGGATTATACCTTTATTAGGTAGTTGTATTTTCACAGTCTGCTTCATCTGGCATTTTACCACAAAGACCACAAGGCTGGTTGTCTTTATTTAAAAATGGACTTTGACTGGCGCATGTACCTGAAAATTCCCCATCTTTCTTTGCCCATATTTTTATTGAAATACCGGCAAAAGCTAATCCAAGAAGTAAAAATGTGATTAAAAATAATTCCATTTAAAAAGGTTATTTTTTGTAAAAATAGTAATCTTTATTGGAAGATTAGCTTTATAGTTATTGCGGAAGAATTTA
>TARA_B110000444_G_C18851844_1_pt1 | contig 17632 bp, 13 predicted proteins | sample TARA_B110000444 | Tara Oceans TARA_B110000444 (sample SAMEA4398370) | marine metagenome | biome: Polar Biome; feature: [SRF] surface water layer (ENVO:00010504); material: water (ENVO:00002006), including particulate matter (ENVO:01000060) such as... | depth 5 m | reverse complement strand
TGATTAAATGTCTAGTTGTGTATAACATTATTATACCCTTATTTTTTTTAAAGATAATTCTAATTATAATGAAAAATATGTCTAAAATATTGATAACTGGTTGTTCAGGTTTCATTGGTTTTCATGTCTGCTTATCACTTCTAAAAGATGATAGTTATGATGTTTATGGTCTGGATAATATGAATGATTATTATGATATTAAATTAAAAAAAGATAGGCTAAAAATTTTGAAGAAGAACCCTAATTTTAAATTTTTTAAGATAAATATTGAGAAATACAACCTATTAAATAATAACTTTAAAAAAAATAAATATGACTATGTAGTTCACTTAGCAGCTCAAGCTGGGGTTAGATTCTCAATTGAAAATAGGAAAGCATATTTAGATAGCAACTTAATTGGCTTTTATAATATTCTTGAAGTTGTTAAATCATTTAATATTAAGCATTTAGTTTATGCATCTAGTAGCTCTGTTTATGGTTCTTCAACAAAATATCCATTCAAAGAATCAGACAAAACTGACACACCATTATCTTTTTATGCTGCATCAAAAAAATCTAATGAGTCACTTGCGTTCAGCTATAGTAATATCTTTGGTTTACCAATGACTGGCCTAAGATTTTTTACGGTTTATGGTCCTTATGGCAGACCTGATATGGCATTGTATATATTTACTGATTCAATATTAAAGAACACAGAAATTAAACTTTTTAATAAAGGTAATCATGAAAGAGATTTCACTTATGTTGATGACGTCGTTAAGTATTTAAAATTTTTAATTAAGCGCCCTTCTCAAAATAAAATACCACATGCTATATATAATATTGGATCAAATAATCCTATAAAACTAAAATCATTTATTATGATTATTGAAAATATTCTTAGTAGAAAAAGTAGAAAAGTTAATCTACCTATGCAACTCGGTGACGTTAAAAAAACTCATGCCTCAATGACAGAAATAAATAAATTAATTAAATTTAAGTCTACAAATATTAAAGATGGAATTAAAGTTTATTTAGAATGGTTTCTTGATTATTATTATAAATAATATTTATATAATATATTAAATATAAAATATAAAATAAAAATTAGTCTACTAAATAAATTAATTTACTACTAAGTAATATTTTTAGTATAGTTTTTAATTATATTTTTTACTATATCTTTAATTTCAGAATATTGTAGTTGATTTAAATGTTTATCCAATTCAAATATTAAACTATCAATACTTGAATTAAATTCATAATTCTCATTTTCTAGTAAAATTTTAGTATGTTTAGTTTTTAAATAATTATTATTATAGAATAGCTCTTCATGAATTTTTTCTCCATCTCTTTTTCCAATAATTTTTATTTCTATATCACCATCAGTATCTTTATCTTTTAATTTTAAACCATTTAATCTTATTAATTTTTTTGCAATTTCAATTATCTTAACTGGTTTTCCCATATCTAACACAAATATATCGCCACTCCCACCTATTGCTGAAGCCTGAATAACAAGCTCAGCAGCCTCTGAAATTGTCATAAAATATCTCGTCATATCTAAGTCTGTAATTGTTACTGGTTGTCTTTTTTTAATTTGATCAATAAAAATAGGTAATACTGAACCACTAGAGCCAATAACATTACCAAATCTAACTGATATAAAGCTTGTTATATTTTTTGAGTAATTTTTTTTATCTAAACTTAGGTACTTTAGATAAATTTCTGAAAGTCTTTTTGTTGCACCCATTACATTTTCTGGATTAACTGCTTTATCCGAAGAAATTAATACAAACTTTTTGACTTCATATTTTTTTGAAGCTTTAGCACAAATAATTGTTCCAAAAAAATTATTTCTTATTGATGTAACAATGTTTTTTTCAACTATGGGAACATGTTTATAGGCAGCACAATGAAAAGCAATATCAATACTTAGCTTTGAAAAAATATCTTCAATAAAATTTTTATCAAGAATGGAGCCAAGCAATGGTATAATCTCAATTGAATTTTTAAGATTTAAATTAATTTCATTTAAGTCATTTGTAGCTGTAAATAAAGAATTCTCACTATGATCCAAAATTATTAGTTTTTTCGGTTTAAATAAAATTATTTTTTCACATAACTTATGTCCGATAGAGCCACCGGCACCAGTTACAAGAATAGTTTGATCTTTTAATGAGTCTGTCATTAAGTCATTATTTGGCTTACTTGGCTCTCTTCCCAATATATCTTCTATTTCTACATCCCTAATGTCTTTTATAGTTAATTCATTGCTAGACAGTTCGCTTAGTGAAGGTAGCATTTTTACTCTTACTGGATAATTTTCTAATTTTAATAATATACTTTTAATAATTTTTTTATTAACTGATGGTATTGAAATAATTACCTCGCTAACATTTTCATTATTAATTATTTTTTTTATTGATGAAATCGGATAGATCTTAATATCGTAAATTGTTTTACCATGCAAAGTTTTATCATCATCTATATACGCAACAATATTTGAATTATTATTCAGCTTTATTAAGCTATAGAGTTCCGCTCCAGCATCACCAGCACCGTAGATAATTATATTGTTATTAGATATAATTTTATTTTTATTATATTTATAGATAAAAAGTATTACAAATCTTGAAAAAATAATTAAAAAAGATGTTACAAAAAAATTAACTAAAATAAGTAATACTGGAAAGAGTGAATAAAAAATAAATATCAAAGTAAGACAAATTAAATGAGTTAGAGCTGTAGCTTTCACTATCTGTAATATTGACACCGCACTTATAAATCGGCTAATTATGTTATATACCCCTGAATAAAAATATATGATTATGGAAACCGAAGCAAAAAAAACTAAAAGTAGGTAATTTTCTTCTAAAAAAGTATTTTTATTTATTGTATAGCTCAATAAAGGTGCGAGTACAAATATACATGTATCAATGCTTATTTTTAATAATAACTTAATATTATTACTTGTATTCAAAATTTTTTTTATTAAGTCCATTATTATTTACTTGCCTTTGTCATAACTAATTCAATTGCTTTTATTGTTTTTTTAAGACTTAATCTGCTTAGTGATGGATGGACAAGGAACATTAAGGTATTTTTACCTAATAAATAAGCATTACTTAATTTTTTTTTCGGCCTCATGCCAGTGTTATCAAATGCTTTTTCATTATAAATTTCAGAACATGACCCTGAAAAACAAGGAACGCCAAGTTTAATAATTTCATTAGCTATTTTATCTCTGTTCCATTCTTTATTTAACCTATTTTGCTTTAAATATATATTGCATTTATACCACGCATGCACTGAATCTTTTTCAACCGGTGAGGAGTATGAAGCATTTGAAAATTTACTGAATGCTTTTACTATTTGTTTTGCATTATTTGTTCTTAATCTATTCCAAGACTTCATTTTCCTTAACTGAATTCTGCCTATTGAAGCCTGAATTTCAGTCATACGGAAATTAGACCCAAATGACTCATGCAACCATCTATAACCAGGTGGATGTTTTTTAGCAAAGACTGTATTAAAATTTTTACCGTGATCTTTATATGCCCACATTTTATTCCAAAGTTTTTTTGAATTTGTAGTTACCATTCCACCTTCCCCACCAGTAGACATAATCTTATCTTGGCAAAAAGACCATGTACCAATGTCTCCATATGAGCCAACTGATTTATTCTTATACTTTGCTCCATGTGCCTGAGAACAGTCTTCAATTAATTTTATATTATTTTTTCTACAAATTTTTTTTAAATTGTCTATATCACATGGCAAACCACCAAGATGAACACAAATAATTGCTTTCGTTTTTTTAGAAATTAGCTTTTCCACTGAATTTGGACTAATATTTCCTGTTTCTAAATCAACATCTGCAAATATAGGAATTGCTCCACATGTTGCAACACATGAAACTGAAGCTATATAACTTCTTGGTGTTACAATAACTTCATCGCCTTTTTTTATATCAAGTCCAATTAGGGCGAGCTCTAAAGCCAATGTTCCATTGGAAACAGCAATTGAATATTTTGAATCTGAAAATTTCGCAAATTCTTCCTCAAACTTTATACCCTCTTCTCCAGTCCAATAATTGACTTTATTAGATAAAAGTATATTTGAAATTTTTCTGGCTTCTAAGTTTGTGTAATATGGCCAACTATTAAATTTATTTTTCATTTTTAACTATACGTATTTAAATTTTTATATCTGAAATTATAATAATATAAAACTCATAAGTTGCTAATCGATTAATGTATATAATTACTGGCTATTAAGCCAAGATTGCCACACTAGGATATTCCATATCTCATGATGTGGTTTAGACTGACTATTGCTAAAAGACTGCCAAGCACCTTGAACCATATCATTATCTAAATATCCTTGTCGCTTTATAGAATCTGTAGATAATAGATCAGCTGCCCATCCTTTTAAATCTTTTTTTAACCAATAGTCTAATGGAACCCCAAAGCCAGTTTTAGGCATATCTGTGATACTATTTGGCAAATATTTTTTTAATAACTCTTTTGAAATACTTTTACCTACATTATTGACGATTAATTCATTTGCAGGAATGGAATTAATAAAATCTATTATTCTATGATCTACAAATGGTGCTCTTGTTTCTAAACTGCTACTCATTGAGGCTCTGTCTATTTTAGTAAAAATATCATCAGGAAGATAGTGAAGTAAGTCATGCTTCAACATTCTATCTAAGTAATTTTTTCCATAGGAATGAAATACTTTAATATCACTACTATTACTAGTTTCTAAATGACCTTGAACTATATTTACATTATGTCCATTTATTAAAAGAGTTTTATAAATTTCATACTCGCTCTGATTAGAAAGTAAATTTTTAAATTTATATAACTTATTAAGAAAATTTTCAGTTCTATACTGTTTTGGAAAAAAACTAATCACCAATTGATAAATTTTTTCCAAAAGTTGAACAGGAATTGTATTTATAGCTCCTCTTAAAATTGAATTTATAATTACAGGATTTCGTTTTAGCCATCTTAGTACTATTGGTGCCCAAATGTGCCTATAATATCCAGCAGAAATTTCATCTCCACCATCTCCAGATAGACAAACCTTTGATATTTGGCTCGCTTCTTGAGCTAAAAATATTGATGGAATTTGAGAAGAGTCTGCAAATGGTTCATCATATATATTTGTAATTTTTGGCAAAATATTTTTTACATCCGATAGTGAGCAATCATAAGAATGGTGAGTTACTCCTAAATAATTAGATATTTTCGCAGCCTTCTTTGACTCATCATATTTGCTAAAATTTTCAAAACCTATTGTATGTGCATCAATAATATTAGAAGTATTGTTTTGAGCTATGGCTAAAATTAAAGATGAGTCTATTCCAGCAGAAAGAAAGATACCTGTTGGTACATCATTTTTCATTTGATCAGAAACAGACCTAATAAGTAGTGATTCATATTCTTGAATTATATCTAGTCGATCCATCTTACTTTTTCTGTTATTATAATCTGGATCCCACCACTTTGTTTTAACTAACTGATCCCAAGAATTATTTCTACGACAAATTTTAATATAATGACCAGGCTCTAACTTAAATATATTTTCATAAATTGAATGTGGTGATGGTACATAACTATACTTTAAGAATAAAGATAAAGCCTCTTTATTAATTGTACCACTCCACTCATTAAATTTTTTCAAAGCTTTAAGTTCAGATGCAAATATAAAAGAAGTGCCTTGCCATCCATAATATATAGGTTTTTCTCCAAGTCGATCTCTTACAATAGTCAATTCGTGTAATTTTTCATCCCATATTGAAAAAGCAAACATCCCTGCAAATTTATTTAATGCCTTATCTAGTCCCCATTCCTCAATACTAGATAGTAATACTTCTGTATCAGTTTGACTTTTAAAATTATGACCTAGGTTTTCTAACTCAATCTTTAAATTTCTAAAGTTATAAATTTCTCCATTAAAAGTTATAGTGAATCTTCCGGTTATAGAATTCATAGGTTGATTTCCAAGTTCAGATAAATCAACTATTGATAGTCTACTATGTCCAAAAGCGACTAGAGAGTCTTTTTGCAGCCATTCGCCACTACTATCAGGTCCTCGATAATTAATTGACTCTGTCATTTTAGAAATTACTTCAAGTTTTTTTTTACCTGAGTAATTGTCAGCTATAAGTCCAGTAATTCCACACATTATTTGTATTATAATTTACTCTAAGCAAATTAGCTGTATTTTTTTGGTATTAAAATTCCAACCCACTTGTTTTCATGATAAATTATTTTCCAGCTATATTGTTGAGTTGTATTGGCCAAATCATAAAAATGACTATTATCTTGAATATCATCAAAAATTAACCACGCTTTAGGATTAAGTTTGTTTTTAAGCGTTTTAAATGCTCTCTGTCTTCCTTTGTATGATTTGTCAGAATCATAGTGGAATAGATTTATGGAATCTACTTCATCATAAATTTTTTTTAAGTTTTTTTCATCTCCATCAATAAATAGAGACCATCTATTTTTTATATCATTAGAAACAACAATTCCAATATATTGCTCTGGATTCTCAAGTCTAAAATATGGAAAATCACTAGAGTATAAGTGCCCACTATCTAATTTATTAAGAGCATGTAAAAATGTACTAGAAGAAAATCCTGCTGCAACACCGGTTTCAACTATTATTTTGGGTTTGATATATAAAGTTATAAAATATAGTAAATCAATTACTCCGCCACCACCTAATTCATATTTGATATCTTTTATAATTTTTTTTGACTCATCTTTTACAATTTTTGTTTCTTGAATAGTTCGTTCCCAAAGATCAGGGTCTAGCTGAGTACAAAAACTTTTATCATCTATTGCATTATCTTGTAACCATCGTAGATTTTGTTTTTTTGTTATAGAGCCTTTTCTATCTAAGAATCTTAATATCATTTTTCTGATAATAATAATTCTTTTATCTCTATCTAATAACGAGCTTATAATATTTCTCACCATATAAATTTTTGTATCAGCCATTAATTATGTCTACCATTTTTTTATTAATAATTTTTTGTTCAAATTTTTCTTTTATAATTTTCCTACTCATTAAACCCATGTTATTTAAATTATTATTATTATTTATAAGCCATTCCATTTTTTCCGCTAGAAGAATATGATTTTTAGGTGGCACTAGAAAACCATTGGAACCATTAATAACTAATTGATTACAGCCTGCTATATTAGTTGTTAAAATAGCTCTTCCAATAGACATTGCCTCTAAAACTGACTTTGGCATCCCCTCATGATAAGAGGGCAACACAAATATATGTGATTTAATAATAATATTTTTTATATCTTTTCTATATCCTAGATAATTAATGACTTTATTATTATCTAACTTCTTAATAGTTATAAATATATTTTCATTAAGTCCTTTATCAATATCTCCTACCAGGATAAATTTTACGTGTGGATATCTACTTTTAATAATTTTTGCTGCTTTAATGTATTCTATAATTCCTTTGTCTGTTCTAATTCTTGATACCATAAGAAAGCTTAATGGCATATTAGGCATTGGACTAAAACTAAAATAGTCACTATTTACTCCTGAACCATTAACAACGGTATAAGATAATTCTTTTATTATTTTTTTACTTACTAAATATTGACCATTTTCTTTATTTTGAACAATTACTTTATTTGCAGCTTTAAGAGCAATCTTTAATAGAAATGAAATAAAAAACTTTAAAACTATAATAAATTTATTTTGTGAATTATAGACAAAACCTAAGCCAGTTAACAACGGATAATATTCTATATTTTTAAAAAAATTTAAAACCAAGCCACTGTATATTACTGGTTTCATAGTATAAGCCAATACCTTATTAGGCTTAATATTTTTTATAGATCGTCTTAATAAAAAAAAATATTTAAAATCTGAAATAATATTTAGTTTGTTATTTGTAATATCAGCATCAATAAATTTAATACCTAATTTTTTTATCTTTTTAACATGATCTATATCAGTTACTTTTGCTATAACATATACTTCATATTCTAATTCTATTAATTTTTTTATTAGATCATATCTAAAATTAATAATTGAATCGGTTATTCCACCTAAAATTAAAATTTTATTTGCACTATTCATAGAGGTTATCTAAATATTTTTTAATTCTAAAAATTGATCAATCATTTTTTCTTCAGGGAAATTTTCGATAATTCTTTTTCTACAATTTTTTTGCATTTCTTTTCTTTGAGCACCTTTTAACTTTAGAATGCTTTCAATTCCAGAAGTTAGATCTCTAACAGAGTTAGGATTAACTAGTTGACCTGTATTTCCTAAAATATAGGCTGAGTCTCCTACATCAGTTGCCACACAAATGACCTCCATCATCATAGCCTCGGCGATACTATTAGAAAAACCTTCTCCATATTTTGAGCTTGAAACCAATATATCAAATGAAGATATTATTTTTCTAGTATCTTCTATAAAGCCTGTAAAAATAAAATTATTATAATGATTTGGTGATATAAATTTTTTGTATGAACTAAAATTATTATTACCACATATTAAAAAAACAATATTTGGATTATTTTGTAAAATTATATTTGCAGATTTTATTAAGATGTCTAGGCCTTTCATTGGATGTGCTCTTGCTAAAAAGCCTATCAATACTTGATTCTTGTTTAAATTAAATTTATTAAAGATTTCTTTCTTAAAATTCTCTTTATTTGTAATAATAAAATTATCTTTATTATAGCCGTTGGGAATAAATCTTTCATTTTTATTAGATATCCCAACTGCATTATATTGTTCCTGACCATTTTTAGAGTTAAATGTGATGACATGCGCTTTTTGAGCAAGATATTTCATTAGGCCTATGATTAATTTTTTAGGCTCATAGTTTATATCCAATGAATCTCTCATTGCATAAATTAAAGTTGTATTTTTACAAAATAAATTTAGGCAATAACTCATAATAGCACCATGTGGCATCCATCCATAAATTATTGGAGAAGTAGAATTTCTAATCTTAAAGATTGCTTTTATTAATCTAAATATAGTTATAAAAAATCCTAATTTAAAAAAAAAGTTTTTATTAAAATTTAACAATAAAACTTCAACTCCTAGTTCTTTTATTTTATCTTTAAAATATCCATCGCCTATTATTGAAATAACTAATATCCTATGGTCTTTATTAGCTTTTTTTATAATATTATAAAGAACTTGCTCGGCTCCACCTGAGCCCAAGCCAGTTGTAACAAATACTAAACTATCTTTTTGCATTATAAGTTTTTTTATAAGTTGATTGTATCTCTGTAGAATATGGTGCAAATACAATTAAATAAGCAATTACGAAGTCAAAAGAAGAACCTGCCATAAAAGTTGTATCACCAACACCTCTAAGTAATATAGCAAAAAGACAAATTGCTAGCTTGATATTACTTATTCCTAGTCTAATTAATGAAGTTATAAAAAATAAAATAAATGCCAAAGCTATAATACCAGTGCGAGCATGTAATAAAAAATATGCACTATGCAAATTACATATAGTTGCAAAACATTCATCTATACTAATTCCAAAAATTATTTTATATAAATTTAAACTGCTTAAATATTCACTCCATATTTCGAATCTTGGATTCGAAGAATATTCGGATAAATTTGAAAATTTAAGATAATAATCTGACTCTATGTCTTGATTGAAAATTAAAATATACGAAATGCTCTCCAGCACTTGATCAAAAAAAGTAATTACTAAAAAAATTGAGGCTATTAATAACAAATATATTGTGTATGAAATTTTTTTGTATAAAAAATCAATAGGTTTCATTGTAATTAAAACTAAAGAGGCAATAATTCCTGTTAAACCTACACCAAGATAGGATGCATATAATGTAACATAAGCAGGAAAAGAATTATAGTTTTTGCCAATAATATTTGAGGATATAATATACAGTACAGTCATATTAATGAACATTACAGAGATATGATTTCTGCTATTAGCGAACGCACTATCAATACCTGAATTAATAATTATTACTTTGAATATAAAATAAGCAAATATCAGTAAAAATAATATTGAAATTAATCTATGATTAATTCCATGCGTATGTATTCTCCAAGCTATACCTAGGGAACTAATTCCTAGTGGTAAAAATAAAAGGTAAGTGTCGAAATCATTTACAAGTGAAATAAGTGAACCCAATATAAAAAGTATAATATAAATTATTATTAATAAATTTAATTTATAAACAAAAAACTGAAAACAAAATACGATTAAACCAATTATTAGCCCAATATAAAGAAAAACTACCTCACCTGTCAGAGACCTAAGAATAAATAAAAAAATCGCAACATGATTGAGTGATGTTATAATGTTTATCATAATTTAATTGTTATTTGGCTCAAAAATATTTAAAAACTTAGCAAGCCTAGATTGATTCGAGGTTACATACATTTCACATAAATTGAGACTATTAATGTCATGAATGACATCCTCTGTACTATAATCCAACTGATTACTTACATGATCTTTAGTTACATCAATGTCTTTTTTTCTAAATTTGTTTGAAAAATCATTGTTTATGTGAAGTTCAGGTGATAAAAAACCAAAATTTGAAAAATTAGGATTTGTTTCAAAAAAACATTTGTTATTATTTAGATCTATTCCTGATAAAATCACTTTTTTATATCCTCGGGCAGCAGCCCAAAAAATTATACTAGTTATACTTGCATTTTTTTGTATCAAGGCTTTTTCAGTAATTTTAAAATAATGAAAAAATCTTATAATTTTTAAAAAAACCATAGTGTTATCAGACCTAACTGACCAATTAAAAAATGAATGTGTATTATCATATTCTAATAGATTTTCTTTTAACCAATATGCGTTTTTAATAAATAAATATTTTATTTTTTGTGCTTTCAGTTTTAATATTATCTTAGGAATAACATTCTTATAATAATTATCTATATAGGTATCACTAAAACCATTTAAGTTTGGAGGTTCAAAGAAAAAAAAATTAACGTAAGGAGGAATAAAAACTCCATAACTTAAGGCTGCTATATCAGAATTTTTTTCATAAAAATCCCAATCAGTTTTTTTAATTAAATTTGCAGTTTCTCCAGCTCCTACTATTAAAAGAATATCTTTATTTCTTTGAGGAATTTTTTTGATACTACCTTTATGCTTTATATTCTTTATAAAGTAAAAAAAATATTTAAAAAAAAAATGAATTAAATTAATGATAAGGCTATTTCTCATATTCTCTATTTATTATATATTAATTTTTTTAAAAAAATAATTGCTGGTCTAATAATTTTTTGAATTGAATTTTTATTATTTAATTTATTGATTTTTTTTTGATAGTAAACTTTATTTGACTCTATTTCGTTATCAATATAATTCATTGCTTCATAATGTATCTTTCTATCTACTAAATTATTATTATTAAAAATACGAATAGAATTTTTACTAATCTCATTATTGTAAGCCCCTTGATTAATTGAATAATTCCCAACGTTAGAATCAAAGTAAAAATATTTACCTTTTAAAGCAATTTTTTCAGCGAGGATTACGAGGGATTTATCAAACTTTTCAGTCACTCCAACATGAATAAAAAAATTACTTATATTAGCCTTAGCTATATCATATAGATTGTCACTGCTGATGTATTCCATTCCAGCAATAAGCTTAGCTTGTCCATTAGATAAAATCATTTCTAGTTCCTCTTTTGATTTTAAGCTTAACTTAAAATTATAAATTTCCTCTTTTGAAATGGTTAAAAAATTGTCTAAACTTATTTTATTAGCTAAAATATATTTAGTTATTTCATCAGTATGCGATGAATTGATCATATAATAGTAATATGAAATAGCTCTTGTAATAGGATATCTTAAAATCGTAATATAATGGCACTCTTTATCTTTAAAATATCTATGTGCACCAAAAAACATATGTCCTGTTATTGCTTTATAATCTATAAAAATTTTTTTATTTTTGAGATTTTCTATCCTATTCGAGACCAGATCATTCCCATTGATGGGTATTAGATTATTAATGTATAATAACTTAGATATATATTGTCTGTATAAAATACCCTCTAATGTTTTACCGCCAGTTTTATACTGATGTAAGTGAAATATAATCTTATTCATTATTTTTTATTTTTAATGATAATTTTAGCTAGTTCATAATCAAGGTTTGTATCTATGTCAATTGAGTCTTCTTTAGACATTTTATAAGCATAGCTATTACGACCTAAAAAAAATGAATTTTTTTTAAAAAATTTTTTTATATTTAAAAGATATATAGCCCCATTTAATTTATAGCTTTTTTTAAATTCTTGACTTCTTTTATCAAAATCATTTTTATTTAAAAACTTATTTAAAGATTCATCTATTGGTAAATATCCTGTCCACTCTATAGGATGATCACATTCACATACACTTACTATAGAATCTGCTTTTTTTTTGACAAGTAGTTCTATAGCTTCATCAATATGTTTTTGACTTCTAAATGGTGAGGTAGGTTGAAGTAAAATAAAGTGTGTGTACTTTGCTTGCTGAAAACTTATTTTATTTAATGCATGCTTTACAACTTCTACTGAAGTTGATTTGTCTTTTGCTAGAATTGAAGGTCTAATAAATGGAATCTTTATATTAGATTTTTTTGCTATTTTTGAAATTATTATTGAATCAGTTGAAACAATTATTTGATCAATATATTTAGATTTTTTTGCCGCTTCTATTGTATAAGTTATTAAAGATTTTTTTTTTAATTTTAAAATATTTTTATTTAGAAGCCTTTTGCTGTCTCCACGAGCAGGAATAATAGCTACAATCTTCACTGGGAATCAATCTCTATATTTGCTTTAAGAAGCTGATCTTTTTCACCAATATCAATCCATAATTCATGAATTGGAAAAAGTTTTATATTTTTTTTATTTTTGATACTTTTATTTATCAACTCAGTCATGCTCATCTCTTTATCTTTTGTAATATACTTTTTTATAGTATCATTAATTACATAAACTCCTGCATTTATAAAAGAATTGTTAGTAGGTTTTTCATGAATCTGTAGGATATCAATACCTTCACTTTCTATAACTCCATATGGCACTTGATAAATAAACTCTTTAACACCCATTGTTATATCTGCGTTGTGTTTTAAATGAGATTTTAATAATTGATCAATATTTAATTTGGTAACCACATCCCCATTAACAACTATAGTTGGCATATTTATATTGTCAGGAAGTAAGCTTAATGCACCAGCTGTTCCCAAGGGAATATTTTCTTCTAAATATTTTATATTTATATTCCATTTACTTCCATCTTTAAAATAATCTTTGATCTGATCTGACAGATAATGAGTGGATATAAAAATATTATTAAATCCATTATTCATAAAATTTAAGATAATATTTTCTAATATTGGTTTATTGCCGATCTGTAGCATTGGTTTGGGAACATTGTCAGTTAATGGCCTCAATCTTTTTCCAAATCCACCCGCCATTATCAGAACTGGATTATCATAATCTTGTTTTGAATATTTTTCTTGATAGGTGTGAAGTCCTATCAATTTATTGTTAGAGTCAACTATTGGTAATTGAAGTAAGCCTTTTTTAGACATAATTGACCTAGACTCATCAAGCCCAGCATCAGCATTAACTGTAATTGGACTTTGATTCATTACTTTCTCAATTTTAGATTTAATATCAATTTTTTTTAGCAGGCCTCTCCTAATATCTCCATCAGTTATTGTACCTAATAGATGATTTTGATAATCTACAATTAAGACAATTTGCATTCCATATTTGTCTAATATTTCAATTGCTTTATAAATGGCCTTATCTTGTCCTATTAATAAGTTTTTCCAATTATCGTTCATGAACTTGATATTTTTTATATTAGTATTTGATACATTTTTTTTATATTATAATTAGTATATCAGTTTAATTAATTATTAAATTTAATTGTTAATTTATTACTTTACCTTCCTTTATTCAAATAGATAATGGATATACAGTAAGAATGTACAATATATAGCTCATGTTTAAAAATTTAGAAAAATTTAAAACGAATATAGCTTTTGTTGATAGTGAGGAATTTATTTACACTTATAAAGATATTCTTAGCGATATAAATCGAATTAGTGAGGTAATTAATCAAAGGGCTCTTTTGCTTTTAGTTATTGATAATAAGTATGAAGCAATAATATTTTATATATTTGCAATCAGATATCGTATACCAGTCTTATTGGTTGATGAAAATATTACGGCAATTGATTTAGAAAAAATTATAATTAACTACAAACCACTTTTTGTAGCTAAACCAAAGCATAACAAAATAGCTACAAGCAACTCGGATAAAATACTTAAAATTAAATCTTATTACCTTATTAAGCTTAAAGAAAATGATACTGCTTTAAAAATAAATAGTAAATTAGCATTATTATTAACTACATCTGGTACTACAGGTAGTAAAAAATTTGTTCGACTATCACATATAAATTTATTATCTAATACCGAATCCATTACAAGCTATCTCAATATTAATTCAAAAAATGTAACCATAACCACTCTTTCACCAAGCTACTCTTATGGCCTTTCTATTATTAATAGTCACTTAAATAAAGGTGCCTGCATAATATTAAATAACTTTTCCATAATTCAAAAACAATTCTGGAGCTTGTGCAAGAAATATAAAGTTAATTCATTTTCCGGTGTACCATATAGTTTTGAATTAATGAAAAGAATTAATTTATCAGATTTTATCTCTAAAGATTTAAATTATCTTACTATAGCTGGTGGTGCTCTAGACAATAAATCTCTTAGGTATTTTGTTGATCTATTTCAAAATATGAATTTAAAATTATATGTAATGTATGGTCAAACAGAAGCTAGTCCAAGGATTTCTTATGTACCCTATGAATATTTAGAAAAAAAGATTGGAAGCATAGGAATCCCAGTTCCTGGTGGGAAAATGTCTATAGCGACAACTAAAGATGATAATAGTGGTGAATTAATATATACTGGTTTAAATGTGTGCTTGGGGTACGCTGAAAATTTTGAAGATCTAAAAAAAGGTGATGAAAATAATGGAGTTCTCTATACTGGTGATTTAGCTAAAGTAGACGATGATAACTTTTATTATATTATTGGTCGAACTAAAAGAATAATTAAATATTATGGAAATCGTATCAATTTAGATGAGATTGAAAAACAGCTCAATGAATTAAAAGTTGAATCTGCCTGTGTTGGAGATGATACAGAATTAAAAATATTTCATTGCCATATAAATGATGTGCCTTTAATTTCAGATATATTAAAGAAATTAAAGATTAATAAAAAATTTTATGAAACTAAAGTTATAACTAAAATACCTAGAAATAATTCTGGAAAAATAGATTATTCTTTTCTAAAAAAAAATGAATGTTGAATCAATATTAGACATAAATCCTTTTGGATTAAATAAATTTGAAAAAAAAGATTTCTTTGATAGAAATTTTAAGCAAATAATTAGTTTTCATAAAAGAAAATCAAAATTGTTTAAAAAATTATCATCTACCTTGTTTAATGAATATAATAAAGATTCAAAATTGAATGAATATCCTTTTATTCCTATAAGGTTATTTAAAGATCACGACTTAAAAAGTATTCAATCTAAAGATATATATAGAGTTCTTTATTCTTCAGGTACTTCTGGCAGCTTATCAAAAATATTTTTAGATAAAAATAATAGTAAAAATCAAGTAAAGGCATTGAATAGAATAGCTTCTGAATTTTTAGGCAAAGAAAGATTACCAATGTTGATTATAGATAAGGAAAATATAGGCTCTTTAAAAACAACTTTTTCTGCTAGAGAGGCAGGTATTTCAGGATTTGGAATGTTTGGCAAAGATATTACTTATGCTTTAGATCATAATATGACTATCGATTACGATGAGATTAATCTATTTCTTAAAAAATATGGAAATAAGAAATTTCTTATATTTGGTTTTACTTCGATTATATGGGAACATCTTATCAAAATAGTAAGAAAAAATAGATTATATAGAGATTTATCTAATGGAATAATATTACATGGCGGGGGTTGGAAAAAACTTGCACAAGAAAATATCTCTAATTCTTTATTTAAGAAAAAAATTAAAAACCGATTAAATATTAATAAAATTATTAATTATTATGGAATGGTAGAGCAGACTGGATCTATTTTTTTTGAATGTGAGAATGGATTCTTTCATACTTCAATATTTTCTGAAATTGTAATTAGAGATATTAACTTCAATATTACTAAAGATAACACTGAAGGCATGATTCAACTTTTAAGCTTAATACCATCAAGCTATCCAGGTAACTCAATTCTAACAGAAGATCTTGGAAGTATTGTTGGAGAAGATGATTGTAAATGTGGTCGCCTAGGTAAATACTTTTTAGTAAATGGAAGAATTGCTGATGCAGAATTAAGAGGATGCAGTGATGCTTATTAAAAAAGATAAAGATATTAATAAATTAATTTTAAATCTTAGTTTAATAAATAAGCCATTGAAGCAATTTGATAGTTTAGTAATTCAATTCTTAACAGAATTACATACTCAAATAGATATGTTGTCTAAAAAAATTCATTTAGAAGATTTAATTTCTTTTAATTTTTGGCTAAGACCAAAAAATATTAATAGCTTAAAATTAAAATATCAAAATGACTATACTAAAATTGGTTATGGTATAGCTTTTCATATAACTCCCTCTAATATGCCAATAAATTTTATTTATTCTTATATATTTGGTTTATTGGCTGGAAATATAAATATTATTAGAGTTCCAAGTAAAAACTACATACAAATTGATTTATTAATGGAGGCATTAAATAAAGTATTGAGTAAAAAAAAATTTAAAAAGATAAAAAATATGAGTAATTTTATTACTTATGATAAATCTAAAAAATATACTGAAGACTTATTAAAGATCTGTGACCTGAGAGTAATATGGGGAGGAGATGACACTATCAATCAAATCAGAAAAATTCCTACTAATCCAAATTCAAAAGAAATAGTATTTAGTGACAAATACTCAGTGAGTCTTATTAATTCAGATCAGGTTTTAAAATCTAGTAATATTGAACTAAAAAGATTAGTCAGGGCATTTTTTAATGATGGATATCTTATTGATCAAAATGCATGCTCTTCGCCTCATGTGATTTTTTGGATAGGTAAAAATAAAGATAAAGCATGTGAAATTTTTTGGAATGAGTTAGAAAAATTTGCCACAACAAAATACGACTTACCTCAAATAGGTGCTGTAGATAAGTTTAACCACCTATGTAATGATTTGTTGAAATATAGAATAGAAGACAATTTTATTAAAACAAACAATTATTTGCACCATATAATGCTAAAAAAATTACCTGATGATGTTACTCTATTAAGAGGAAAGTGGGGCTATTTTTATGAATATAAAATAAAAAAGATAGAAGATTTGATAAAGTTAATAGATAAAAAATTTCAAACAATAACTTATTTTGGTATTAATAAAAAAGAAATAGTTGATTTACTCATTAACAAAAGCTGTTTAGGAGTTGATAGAGTCGTGCCCATAGGGCGCGCACATGCAATGGATAATATTTGGGATGGTTATGATATTATAAATTCAATGTCTAGAAT
>TARA_B110000444_G_scaffold215999_1_pt1 | contig 17682 bp, 15 predicted proteins | sample TARA_B110000444 | Tara Oceans TARA_B110000444 (sample SAMEA4398370) | marine metagenome | biome: Polar Biome; feature: [SRF] surface water layer (ENVO:00010504); material: water (ENVO:00002006), including particulate matter (ENVO:01000060) such as... | depth 5 m | reverse complement strand
CCAAAGAAGAGCGGCGGTCCACCCGGTCCAAAGAAGAGCGGCGGTCCCCCCGGCGGTCCAAAACGTGGGCCTCCTGGCGGTCCAAAACGTGGTCCTTCTCGCTGAAGGTGAGCCAAAATGGCGAACTCAGAGTTTGGCGGCATTGGATTTTCAGGCAAACTCCGGCCATCGCAAACCGCTGCATCTGAAATCATCAAAAAGCAACTTGCTGCTGGCGAAAAGCAACTTCACATTGTGGCCCCTCCGGGTTCGGGGAAAACGATTCTCGGGCTGTATGTATGGGCTGACCTTGTACGTTGCCCTACACTCGTTCTTTCGCCGAATTCTGCAATTCAAGCCCAATGGATTGCCCGTACGTCTCTGTTTGATTTAGATGGAAGAGAAGATGAGGTCGGGCTGTCCTCTCAAAATCCTGGTCTGCTAACATCTCTTACCTACCAGTCACTAACAATGGTTCGTACCAAGGGTGACGATTTAGAAGAAGCTGCAACGCAATTGTGGATTGAGAAGTTACTCGAAATGGGTGAAGCCATCGACACTGCATCTGGTCAAGCATGGATTGAGGACCTGAGTGCTAAGAATTCATCCTATTATGAAAAGCAAATGAAAGGGTTTCGCAAGAAAGCAAGAGATTTCATGTCAGAAGTTAGCGGTAGTATGTCATGGCTCAATGCGAACTCAATCAAAGCCATAGAACGACTAAAAGAAGCGAAGATAGGACTCATCATTCTTGACGAATGCCACCATCTGACCGAGCATTGGGGTAAGGTATTGGTTGAACTCAAAGATGCGTTTGAGGACCCAGTTATCCTCGGCCTGACTGCAACTCCACCTAATCCTGATGCTGTAGAAGATGCTCAACATTATTCAGACCTTCTTGGTGATGTTGATTATGAAGTCCCAACACCTGCACTTGTACGTGATTCAAACTTAGCTCCGTACCAGGACTTGTGTTACTTCGTACGACCTTCTGCGAAGGAATTGGCTTACATTAGCGAAGCCGATGGTTCGTTTTTATCCGTTGTTGAAGAGATATCGCAACCGCACGAGGATTCATCTCGTGCCCTAGCCTTCCCCGATTGGCTGTTTTCAAATCTTGATTCCAAAACCATACCTGGTCGTGGGGAACTCTCATGGAGGGAATTTGACAAAACCCTTCCCGATTTTTCCCAAGCAGCCCGTGCTTACCTTCCTCTCATCGGGCGAAGTTTGCCCAAAGGTGTTCCAAAAGTAGCGGTTGGTGTTAACGACTTTAACGAAGCATCACCGATGATTGTACTTTTACGGCCTCTTTTAGACCGCTACGTTCGTTTTGGACTACGCCGCTCGGAACATAAGGCTGACCACGAACTTGCAGAAAATGTGACTGACCGACTTCGTTTACTTGGTTACCAAATAACAGAAAGTGGAGCACGACCTTGCGCATCCCCAGTGAGTAGAATTCTCGCTTACGCCGCGGAAAAAACCTCAGCACTTTCAGAAATTTTGAAGGTAGAGTCCGAATCAATGGGATCTAAACTTCGTTGTGTCATCGTGACTGACTTTGAAAAGACATCCTCTACGGCTCTGGTTGAAGGGATTCATGATGATGAGGCAGGCGGCGCAATTGGGGTATTCAAGGCCCTTGTTGACTGCGAAGTGGGAGACCATTTGGACCCGATTTTGATGACTGGGAGCACCCTCTTAATCGACGACGATGCAAGTGAACGCTTTCTCGCTAAAGCCCGTGAATGGGTCCATGAACGAGAACTTCGGATTGAATTTCTGGATGAACCACTCGGACGTTTTCATCACATCCATGGAACTGGAGCGGACTGGGCCCCTCGGTATTATTCAACCATGGTTACCGAATTCTTCCAAGAGGGCTTCACAAAGTGTTTGATTGGAACCCGTGGGTTATTGGGAGAAGGGTGGGATGCATCACGAATCAATGTCCTCATTGACCTTACAACGGTAACCACAAGCATGAGCATCAATCAATTGCGTGGGAGATCTCTGCGCCTTGATAATACATGGCCAAACAAAGTAGCAAACAATTGGGATGTTATTTGCTTGGCTGAAGAATTCATCAAGGGGTTTGATGATTACGACCGTTTCAGAAAGAAGCACACGAATCTATTTGGAGTTTGTGATGATGGTTCTATAGAGAAAGGCGTTGGGCATGTCCACGCTGCTTTTACTGAACTCCAACCCGAGGGAATCAACGAAGGAATGGCCGTTTTGAACCAAGAAATGCTTGAACGATCCCGCCGCCGTCCTGAGACTCGGGAGATGTGGGGGATTGGTGAACCGTTTTCAGCAGAATCAAGGAAGTCTTTAGAATTCAAACCGGGTTCATCATCATCAGGAGGTGGACTAGGGTTCCAATTTGGCAAGCGAGGAGATCCGTGGACTGATGCTTCATTGAACCGTTCAATTATCACCGCAGTGGCCAATGCCATGTGGGACGCAGGTTTGCTCCCAAGAGGAAGTAAACTCGGCGGAGGAGAACGAGGAGGAGGCTGGTATCGCTATTTCATCGAAGGATGTACGCAAGAGCAATCAGATATGTTCGCTCAAGCATTAGGGGAGGTCTTCGGAGGATTGGAGGACGCTCGTTACATTATTGGTCGTAGTTCAATGTTCTTTGACGATACCTTTCTATCAACACTCCTTCCAGAAATGTTGGCAAAATACCTCCGGAAAGGGCGAAACGAACTCGTCATGTACCACAGAGTACCTTCTTGTCTAGCAGGAAAGAAAGAACATTCCAAGTGGTTTGAGGCACAGTGGAATGCTCATGTAAGCCCGGGGCATGCTGTTTACGTCCACAGTGATGAGGGGAAGCAATTGCTTCAACAGGCTAGGGATGGAGACCTTGTCTCTCATCATTCACTTCATCTGAAAGATGTCTATCTCTAAATCAGCGTAGTCCTGCTGCCTTGAGGGATTCAAGGAGGACTGCTCCAAGTTCGGATGGGTCTTTTGCACAAGCGATTCCAGCTGCTTCGAACGCTTCGAATTTTTCTTCTGCTGTTCCTTTTCCACCGGAGATGATGGCGCCTGCATGGCCCATTCTCTTGCCGGGAGGGGCTGTTGCACCTGCGACGAACCCAACAATTGGTTTGGTGACGTTTTCAGCGGCCCATGCTGCTGCTTCTTGCTCGGCATTACCACCGATTTCGCCAATCATGACGATCGCAGCAGTTTGCGGGTCTGCTTGGAATGCAGCAAGGCATTCAATGAACCCAGTACCGTTTACCGGGTCTCCACCTATTCCGACACATGTAGATTGCCCTTCATCGATGCTCATGGTTTGAGCCACTGCTTCGTAAGTTAAGGTTCCAGATTTGGATACGATTCCAATTCGTCCTTTGGCGTGAATGTGGCCTGGCATAATTCCAATCTTTGCGCCTCCATTGTCACCAGGTGTGATGATTCCGGGGCAGTTTGGTCCGATTAAACGAACTCCAGGTCGGTTTTCTACGAAGGCAACGGCTTTGACCATGTCAAGTGTTGGAATTCCTTCAGTAATACAAACGACGACACCTTCGCCTTTCACGGTATCAAAAGCATCCGCTGCTTCCATGATTGCTTCAGCAGCAAATGGGGGTGGGACATAGATGACCGTTGCATTAGCATCAGTGGCTTGAATCGCTTCAAACATTGAGTTCCAAACAGGGTATGAGTTGCCTTGAAGTTCAACCGTACTTCCTCCTTTTCCAGGAGTGCATCCACCGACGATGTTGGTGCCGTATTCTACCATTTTATCTGCATGGAACATTCCTTGCTTTCCTGTAATTCCTTGCACGAGTAACTTTGCGTCTTCTTCAATCCATATAGCCATCAAGCAACACCTCCGATCAATTCTACGATACGTTGAGCACCTTCTGCAAGGTCGTCCGCAGGATGGATGTTGAGTTCTGAGGCTGCTAAGATTGCCTTTCCTTGGTCTACGTTTGTACCTGCGAGTCGCACTACCAACGGTACATCCAGTGACAACGCTTCAGTTGCTGCAATCACGCCCCTAGCGATGATGTCACAACGCATGATTCCACCGAAGATGTTAACGAGAATACCCTTGACATTCGGGTCTTCAAGAATGATTGAGAATGCCGTTTTTACTTGTTCTTCATTTGCGCCACCACCCACGTCAAGGAAATTCGCAGGCTCCCCTCCGTAGAGTTTGATGACGTCCATTGTTGCCATGGCCAAACCAGCACCGTTGACAAGGCACCCGATGTTTCCATCAAGCTTAACATAGGACAGTCCTGTTTCCTTTGCTCGGATTTCAACGTCTTCTTCTTCTGAAAGGTCCCGAAGTTCATCCCATGCCTTATGGCGGAATTCAGCGTTTTCGTCGAATGAGATTTTTGCGTCCAATGCGACGATTTGGTCATCTCCTGTTTTCACCAGAGGGTTGATTTCAACCATAGCACAATCGTTGTTCACAAACATGTTGTACATTGAGGTCAAAGATTTCATGAATGATTTTAATGCGGTCCCTTGGAGTCCAAGGTCCAATCCAAGGTCACGCTTTTGATAGCCGAGGAGGCCTGCATTTGGGTCAACTGAGATTTTATGGATCTTCTCAGGAGTAGTTTCAGCAACATGTTCAATGTCCATTCCTCCTTCGGTAGAAGCCATGATGAGAACGGCCTTGTTTTCTCGGTCAACTAGAATTGCGAGATAATACTCATGAGCAATATCGCATCCAGCCTCAATGTAGAGGTTGCTGACGACTTTTCCTTCATCCCCGGTTTGGATAGTTACCAGAAGATTTCCTAGAATGTTGGTTGCATAAGTCTTGACTTCATCCTTAGAGAAGGCGATTTTCACTCCCCCGTCCATAACATGTTCACGGGTCGCTGGATTGAAGAGCGTGCCTTTTCCCCTTCCACCTGCATGAATTTGAGATTTCACGGCAACGACTTTACTTCCTAAGGAATCGTAAGCATTCAATGCATCCTCAACAGAGGTACAGTGTACGCCTTCAAGCACCGGTACACCGTGTGCTTTGAGTAGGGCTTTTCCTTGATATTCGTGAATGTTCATGATGCTCTCCAAATGCAACCAATGGAAGGCCGTCTTTCAATACTTTGATGGAATCGTCAGCCGGTTTCGAGGAATTTCAACATTGACTTTGCCCAATCATGAACCAGTGTATTTGTTCTTCATTGAGGCCATCAGGGCCGCGGCCTTCATAGCATAGTGGATGGACGGCGGGCCATGCAGGTCGTGGTTCTCGCCGGAGGTGTTGGTTCCCGACTTCGGCCTTGGACCAACAGTGTCCCCAAGCCCCTTCTGCCCATGCTTGACCGAACCCTCCTCGAACATGTCGTGAGTTCTCTACCAGCAGATTTAGTGGACGAGGTTGTTGTTGCTGGAGGATATAAGGTCGATATGATTGAAGCCTATTTTGAAGAGCATGAAGTTCCTTTTGATGTTCGTATTGTACCCGAGAACAAACCGTTGGGGACCGGTGGTGCATTGGGCAATTGTCGTGATGTTGTCAGTGGGACCTTTGCGTGCTTTAACGGGGATATTATCTCTTCATTGGACGCCTCAGAACTGCTTGACCTTCACAAGAAGAACAAGTCTGTTGGTACCTTAGGCCTTTGGGAAGTTGAAGACCCAACTCGTTTTGGGATTGTTGGACTAGATGACGATAGTCGGATCACTCGGTTTAAGGAGAAACCGCAACCAGAAGAAGTGTTTTCAAACCTGATCAATGCTGGTTCCTACATCTTCAATGACGATATCTTTGATTGGATGCCGGATGGAAAACATTCCATTGAGCGAGAAGTATTTCCAAAACTGGCTGAAGAAGGCTTGCTTAGCGGGCAAGATTTCGATGGATATTTCATAGATGCAGGGACGCCTACTGCTTGGAATCAAGGTGCAAAGGCATGCATTGAGCATGAACGGTTTAACCACGGTATGGTTCACTCTACCAGTTGGTACGAGCAAGGTGACGCACCTTCATCAGCTGCTGTAACGGATTCGATGATTTCAAAATCATGCCATTTGGGAACCGGCCGCATCCACCAGAGCAGCCTTTTGTCAGGGGTCCATCTCGGCGATGGTTGTGTCTTAGACGCTTGTCTTATTGGGAAAAACACCCGGATTGGGCCAAACTGCACATTGACTGGAGTGGTTGTTGATCACGGGTCTACGATTCCACCTGGAACCGTACAGGATGGCGGTCAGTGGCCCCCTGCTGAATCTTAATGAATCGCATTCTTTCGTTAAATTAAGTCTCAAACCTCAAATCCTCCGTTGGTAACGGAACCATATGTCCAAACCGTTGGTTGTTGTAAATTTCAAGACCTATTCAAGTGCCTCGGGCGAGGCTGCTGAACACCTGTTCCAAGCTATGGAACGATTTGGTGACGGCCCGGCCACTCTTGTTGCTGCAGTGTCTGCATTTGATTTGAATACGCTTTCAGCAGCATCCTCGTCTGTGGGTGTGTGGTCGCAACACTTGGACCCGGTTGGACTCGGAGGCTACACTGGATGGCTCGAACCACAAACCGCACGTTCTCGGGGCGCAATAGGTACACTCATCAATCATGCAGAGCACAAGGTGTCCATCGAACACGTGGCAAAACTCTTGGAAATGTTGCCTGATGGATTCCCAGTTTGTGCTTGCGCTGCCGATGTTGAAGAGGCAAAGGCACTGGCGGAATTAGGACCTACTTTCATCGCCGTTGAGCCTCCAGAACTTATTGGCGGTGACATCTCAGTCACGAGTGCAGACCCTGCTATTGTTAGCGATACTGTGGCTGCTGTGAAAGCCGTGAATCCGGCTGTGAGAGTTCTTTGCGGGGCAGGAGTCAAGAATGGAACTGACGTTGCAACGGCGCTTGAGCTTGGTGCAGAGGGAGTTTTACTTGCAAGTGGTGTCACAAAAGCAAGCGATGTTGACGCAGTCCTCAAAGATTTAATCGCCTACCTTTGACCCTGCGATTTGTCGTAATTCTTGTTGTTTCTTCGCCTTCTTCAATCCTTTAGATGCGGGGCATGTTGGACGATATCTGCACCCGTTGCAATCGCTCTCACGTCTTGCAAGAGGCAGGCTCTCCAGTTTTGGATCTGCAGAAATCCATCGTTTCATCCAATTCATCTCCAACAAGTCATGTTGAAGCATCATCCAAGCATCCCGGACACTGTTAGGATTAATTTGTACATCTCCTTGAATCCATTCCCCTCCAACCCAAGTTAGCGTCCGAATTCTGTAATCCTCCAGTCGGTCAGGTAGCCCACCTTGATGCATAGCCCAATGAACCATCAACGCATCTTCTAAATCTCTACTCGGTAGTGGACTCCCTGATTGGAACCTGAGCCGAAAGAGCGTCCATTTGTGTTGGTGGTACACGACAATATCTGGAGTTGCGTAGAGGTTCAGGCCTCCGATTTGGATGCTATTAGTCCGTTCAAAAAAAGCCCAGCGTCGGGGCTCTTTAGCCCATATGGGCTTGAGTAAATCCGTTTGCCGCAGACGTTTCAGTCGATGTGATATTTGGGCAGCAAGGCCTTCTAAAACTAAAGAGTCTGTGCGTACACGATGAATCCAGACTTGTTCATCTAAATGGGCCTTTATTCGTCGCAATGTGTAAGGTTCACTCCATCTCTTGTTGTTGTAGAGGTCACCCAATTCCTCCAATAGGGTTCTGCGACCCGCTCTGATTGCAAGGTCAGAGAGTCGGTGGGTTGGCCGTCCTCGGCTTCCAGTCGGTTTGATGGATTTCTTTTTGCTACCGTAGGCTAATGACCACGCTCGTGGACATTTGCAAAATAAGTCAAAACTGGTTTTGCTCCAATGGTCGATATTTGTTGACATATGACGGCCATTGCCATCAACCATCATAATACCTGTTGATCAAAAGATTCCAAGTTCCATGGCATTGATGGTGGTGTTAATGCCGACCCAAAGGGCCACAGGGAGCAAAACCCATCCTACGAACTGAGCAAATACTTCTCCACCGAATTTACCGAAGAGACGGGAAAATGGTCCACCCCAGGATGAAACAATACGAAGCATGAGAACAACAAAACCTCCGATTAAGACAAAGAGTATCAATAGAAGGACGGCCGTAAATGCTCCACTAATTCCGAGAAGCGCAGTCGCTCCAATTCCTTGAGGGAACAGCGAGGGGAAACTAAGCCAGCCAAACCATCCGAGCCAAACGCCAAGCAACACATCTCGGTTGAGGTCAACAGGGTCTCTCCAATTCTGGAATGCCTTCGGGAAGAGTGAATGCATCAATTTGCCGAGTGCATCAGCCTCGTATGGTGAGCCACGCTTTGCAGTAAAGAAACACATTTCGAGCATCCAAACCATCATGACGATATCAAGGACGAATCTTGCTGTGATGGCTACAGGAAGCAAGGTCAAGACGAGGGCTGGCAGATTGATGAGCAGTATTCCTGCTCCGGATGAAATCACAATTGAAGCCCAAAGAAGCCCAGGGGGAAGGGGTTCTTCAGGAACCGTCCACTCTTCTCTTGGGAGAGCGAGGAACAAAAGAAACATGCCGGGGCCGATAATGAGGCCAAAGTAAGATGCTGCTGACATGGGGCCACCGGAGCCTATTGCGTCAACAGCCTCCACAATATCAAGCATTGCAGCAGATGAGGGCTGAGAGAAGGTGACGTGCATGGCGGGGTCAACGATGACAATGGCGTCAGAACGCCCAGTGGGCAAACTCTGAGCGAATTGAGCATCTTTGTCTAGGAATATTTCCCACGAGGCGTTAATTTGTGATTTTAGGGACGATACATCGCTGATTCTTGCATCTTCTCCAGTAACAATTTGAATCACTGTCACTCGGTCCCCAAGTTGGTCGATACTCTTGTTCAGTTGAGTGGCCTGAGTCAATCCATTTTCTGATCCAGGGAGGACGACTCCTATCAGTACGGCCTCATGTCCATCTAGGACTTCACTCAAACTGAGCTCATCACCTGCGAGGTTGACAAGAGGAGAGTCAATGACTTTCGTCGTGGGCTGAATCACAGCATCTGCGCCTAAATTCGGAATGTCAAAGATGGTAGGCAAGGTCAACAGCGCCAATGCTAACAATGCTGCAAGAATTGGTACGGGGAGCAATAACCCACTGCGGAATGCATTGATGATATAGCCTGCAAGTGCGAGGAATGTTGTGATGCTGAGGAAGAGTCCTGCACTAGCAAATCCGGTGTCTCCTTGATTGACCTCAAAGCGCAAAATACCTTCTGCATGGCATTCACTGTTCAAGTCACCAGCAATGGTTCGCAAGCAGAACTGAAGATTCAAATTTCCAACGGGCAATTTTTTGGCTCCTGACCACGTGTATACAGATTCGTTTTCTCCAAGGTCCCGAACCATTCGGATACGCCCAGCGCTTGTTTCAACGAGGAATTCCCCATCCTTAGTTGACTTTTCTCGGTTGTCGAATGGCCCCCAAATCTCCCACTTCTCATCTCTAAGGTCATCAAGTCCCCAAGGCAGGTTATGGCTTAATTCAACGTGTGCTAAACGAGACGCATCTACAAGAATTCTAGCTTCAGGTTCATAGAAGACACCTTCCATGATGATGCCCCCACTATTGTACTCAAATCCGCCCCATTGAACACGGGCTTGTGTTCCGAGGCATTGGTGATGGATGTCTAAACTTAGGCTAATGCTATCTCCTGGAGCAAGGTTCAGTGAAACATTCTTCATTTCTCCTGAAAAATTCATGGCATCATTCTCTGCGACTTTGTCAACGATTTGAGAGACTTCATCCGTGTAAATTTCGGAACCTCCTACAAAGACTGAGTAAAACAGTGTCGTTGTTACTTCTCCTGGTGCAGGTGCTTGCCGGGTACACGACTGAGGGCCCACTCCACCATCAAGAATGACAGAGAAGTAAACACCCATCATGACATCTGCTTCCACAGGTTCAACCACGGGTGGGCTTTGAACAGAAAATACTGGAATTGGATTGGGGGTGACTCCTGTTGTGAATCCTCCGACAGCCGAATCCGTTTGTCCACGCTGGAGGACGGCCTCTTCAGGGTTTGAACCTTCCAAATACAACCGCTCATGATTGTTGATACTCCACTCAACAAAACCTGCTTCGAAGACCTCATCGTTCTCTGCGAGAACTGAATTTACCATCGAAATTGAAAACATCAGGGCTACGGCTGCAAGAACCCATAGCCTTCGCCCCATGGTATGACCAAAGCGTCTCGGTTCAAGAATCCAGTGGCCCTCGGGAAACGCCTCAAAGTGGCATGCCACTGTAAAACCACATCATAATTACGCCGCCAGTGATTGCGAGCGCGTTGACGGATCCTTTGGTCAAGTATCCACGGTTTTCAAGTAAAGCACCAAGATAGCTATCGATTTGACATCCAAGCCATCCGATTACCGCAACTATGCCCCCAAGGCGCAATCCTTCATTGAACACAATATCCTCAGTGGTAAGCGTCCATGCAATCAGGGTTAGAATGGCAACCACTGATGCCCCAACGATTGCAGCGAGTTGCCCATTTGGAGAAAAACCACCGTTTTCTCCTTGCTGGCAGGGTTTGAACGTCGTGATCATGCGAACTCTAGGGTCCATACATCCAATCTCACTTGCAAATGTGTCCGATGCGGCAACAGCCACAGCAACTCCAAACATCCAAATCCATGCATCATAGTCTCCGCTTAGGTAAGCAAAAACGCACATCAAGCCAGGGATTGCTCCATTGGCCACGACGTTGGTCCATCCACGGTGGCCATCGGTAGATTCGCACATTCCGAGTTGGGCTTTTTCATCGAACCTCCACTTGGTGGCTTTGTGGGAGCAGACAAGAAATCCAAGGAGAATCAACAACCATGTCCAATGCCCTAAACCTCCAACAATAATTCCCAACACAGCAGCTGCATTTGCACCTTTTTTGTCAAGCATCCTAGCTTTAGATGAAATGTAGAGAAGACCAATGACAAGAATGGAAGTAACAATCAAGTTACCTGAATTCAGTCCGCTCTGGAAGATATTCATGCATTTCCCTCCTTCTAGGATGTGGTGAGAACGACCAATCAGTATTCTTGGGACAGGGACATCCCTTTTGAATTAATGACCCAATGATTAATCAAAATGGCTTATCTTGGGTATCTAAGACGATACTTGGCAGCCACCTTAGAATGAAAAGCCATAGCGTAGCTACCATAATTGCTAACCAAGAAAGTTGGAGAACCACTGAGAGAAGAGTGTCCGCATCAGCGAGAATTTTACTCACTCCCCAAGAAGTACCGTTCCACAGGCCATGGCCAAGAATCGCTGCTGCAATGCCTGTAGGGACGGTTTTTGGTAAGTTCCAAGAGTGTTTTTCCAACCGGCTAACAAATTTCATCATTCGATCTGAAGGTATATTGGCCCATCCGGTTGTGGTTTCAGGTGTGCCGTTTTTATTGTACAGCACCCATTTCGCATTGCTTTTGGCAGTGACGTAAGAAGAACGATCACTCATTAACGGAAGACGATTTCCTCTGCCCATCCAACAACCAATGGCGTAGCCTGTAAGACCGGTCCATAATGCATGGCCTGGAATGGAACTTATTCCTCGCAGCATGGCGGTAAAGAAGTATGAAATGCTGCTATAGTCCCCAACTAGGGCCATGGAAATATATTGTGCATTTTCAAGTAAAGCGAATCCAAGTCCTACCGTTGAGCCAACATAAAAACCGTGCTTTGGTGAAATGATGAGGTGGCTCAAGGCGAGCACAGCCAACGCTTTGCTCAATTCCTCTCCAATAGGCGCGGACAAAAAGAGGACAAACCCTTCACCCCACGAACCAACTTCCATAGCATCAAGTCCGATGACATTCAACATCAAAGGAGAGATGAGGGAATTGATGATAATTGCGGGAATTGTAGAAAGCATTCCGGCTGCTAAGATCCACTCAGCATCTCTTCTTGAGATGTTGATTCCGAGATGTCGACTGCTTATTGACCACCATGCAAATACAGGGGCTGCAAAACCAATCAACCATGCAGGTAGGACTATGACAAGAGCGAGCAGGATGCTCAAAGCGTTCGGTCCAAAAACCATCAATGGAAGCAGACATACCGAGGAAATAATCACTCCACCAAAAAACAGAGCCCAGAGATGAAGCGGCCTTGGCATTTCAAGAGGAGCAGTTGAACGAAATAAATGATGACGTACCAAGGTTGGGACTGGGGATTGAATCACACTCCCACCTGCAAGAATGTGCTGATGAGCGCCATTTTGATGAGGTTCAGCAGTAATGCTGTGAGTCAGCCTTGGTCGCCGGAGGTAGAAAAAAAGCATAAGAAACGGAGAGAGGCAGATGCCGCCAATAAATGTGTAAAACGGTTCAAATGGGCCAGGTGTTCCATTGAGGTCCCCATCGATGAATCCAGCAACGACGAAAACTGATATTTGGGCAATGAAAAAACAAACCAGAACAAGCCCTAGCATGGAGCGAACAGTCTGCCATGGAGTCGATGCCTTCCAAACGGTTAGGTCGGTTGGAATTGGAGTCAGGGGTATGGCCTGTACTTGCACTGTGGGTTGAAATCCAGTTTGAATAGCAACACCTCATGATTGTGAGTCCCGCTCAGTTCGCCCATCACTCGTCACTGAAAAACAGCATTCGGCAGAAGCATTCATCATTGCAGGATGTAATACCAAACGGTTCTCCTTCATCAAGGAATGGATGAATGCCCGCAAACGGTGATTGATAAGTGAACCAGTAAACATTGTTCCATGGTCCTAGAAGGATTGTTCGCCCCTCGCCGAGACCACAAAGGCATGTCCACGCCGAGTAATGCTGCCCGCCTTTGGCTGCCGCTGTGTTTGATCGGAGTCAGTTTTTGGGCCTGGGGTGTAACGGAAGGGAACCTGATCGTGTGGCTATGCCTGACCACATTCCTCGTGACACCGATTCTTTCAGTTGGTTGGTATTTGATTGGTATGATAAGCAATCGGTATGAGCCAAAATATCTCATCGAAAAGGCAGAACAAGCCTACCTCAATCGTCTCGCACGCAAAAAACAGCAAACTCACTGATGAAACCCATAGGTCCATTCGTGTGGTGGAGCAAATGTTTCCTTGATGGAGCGGGGACTCACCCAGCGCAAGAGGTTGAGTGGACTTCCAGCCTTATCGTTTGTACCACTGCCGCGGGCACCTCCAAAGGGCTGTTGTCCAACAACGGCTCCAGTCGGCTTATCGTTGATGTAGAAGTTTCCAGCTGAATATCGAAGGGCGTTAAGTGCCGTTTCAATATGGGTTCTGTCGGTAGCAAAAATAGACCCGGTGAGTGCATATTCTGAAGTGGTATCGCACAACTCAAGAACGGCATCAAATTCTGCATCCTCGTAGACGTGAACGGAGAGAACGGGTCCGAATATCTCCTCAACCATACTTTCACTTCTCGGGTCGTTGCACACGATGGTCGTTGGTTGAACGAAGTACCCAACGCTATCGTCGTAGGTACCACCGGTCACAATCTCACAGTCAGGGTTTGCTGTTGCTCGGTCAATGTAGCCTGCAATATTGTCAAATGACTTTTTATCGATAACTGCTCCCAAGAAGTTGGTATAGGTACGAGGGTCCCCAACGGTAATTTTAGCGACCTCAGCACAATAGTCGTCCTTGATGGCGGACCAAACAGACTTGGGTACATAGGCTCGGCTCGCTGCACTGCACTTCTGACCTTGGAATTCAAAGCTACCACGTAGCATGGCGACCAGAAGGGCGCGACGGTCACAATCAGGATGAGCGACGATGAAATCTTTCCCGCCAGTTTCACCGACAATACGTGGGTATGAATTCAAGTTCTCCAGATTGTTTGCAACATCTCGCCACATTTGGCGGAAGACGCGGGTTGAACCCGTGAAGTGAATACCAGCGAGGGCCGGATGGCCCAAGCACATGTCACCAACCATACTTGCCTTGCCTGGGACGAAATTGATGACTCCAGCAGGCAGGCCAGCGTCCATCATCAAGCGCATTAATCGATAATTGGAAACGTATGAGTTTCGGGACGGCTTCCAAACTCCAACGTTGCCCATAAGGGCTGCACTGGAGGGAAGGTTAGCCGCAATGCTTGAGAAATTAAACGGAGTTACGGAGAATACAAACCCTTCCAACGGACGTACTTCGCTTGAATTCCACATTGAGGATGGAGAGACGGGTGGTTGCAAGTCTTCGTAGATTTGACGGCAATAATCTGCATTGAATCTCCAAAAGTCAATCAGTTCACAAGCCGAATCAATTTCGGCTTGGTGGCATGTCTTGGATTGATTGATCATTGTGGATGCGTTAATTTCGGCACGGCGAGGACCTGCAAGCAGTTCGCTCGCCTTGAGGAAGATTGCCGCTCGTGCCTGCCAGGGCATTGTTGACCACATCTTGTGTGCTGCGAGAGCGGTTTCAATTGCAGACTTTACTTCTGCTTCTCCGGCCATATGGACTCGTGCAATGACATGGCCGTGGTCATGGGGCATGACTTGCTCAACAACGTTTCCAGTGAATATTTCTTCACCATTAATCACGCATGGAATTTCAAGTATTTCTGAAGATTGCCGCTTCACTTCGGCCTCAAGTTCGATTCGCTCTTCGCTACCGGGTAAATAGCCGAGGATAGGTTCGTTCACAGGGGCTGGCGGCATGGGTACGCTATTGACCATGATTCACCGTCGTTACAGACGCCTCTTGAACATCACGGCCCGACATGTTGGCCAAAGTCTACGCCTTAACGGTAAAGATTGGCGTGTTTTGCTCTCACCTTGGCAATTTTAGGACCAACTACTGCTGCGCAGTAGCCTTGGTAAGGATTTCTCGCATAGTAATCATGATGCTCCTTTTCGGCTATCACGAAATTCAATGGTGATTCAATCGTAGTCACAATGGGGTCGTCGTAATAATCTTGCATAGAAGCCATTGTGGCTTCGGCAACAGCTCGTTGTCCTTCACTTAATGGCATGATGCAGCTTCTATATTGCGTTCCAATGTCGTTTCCTTGACGGTTCAATTGTGTCGGGTCATGCACGGTGAAAAACACTTCAAGAAGCGTCTCATAACTAACCGCACTTGCATCGTACACAACTTCGACTACCTCCGCATGGCCAGTTCTTCCTGAGCAGACCCCCTTGTAGGTCGGATTAGAGTCTGGGCCACCTGCATAAGCAGGTAATGCAGTATCAACCCCATGTATGTCTTTGTAGGCGCCTTCAACACACCAGAAGCATCCACCACCAACGATCATTCGTTCCATGTTTGTCTTAGCCATCAGTAAGTTATCAATTCATGCTTTGTACCTGTGACCCGATATTTTCATTATCGTGTTTGATACATGTTGGTTTATTCCTCTCATCTCCTATTTTGAAGGTTCAATTTATTTTAAAATCAAAAAATACAAGACTACTATCGTTAATCCGACGACGGCTGCAATCCGATTGTTTCGAAGAGCTTTGACAACTTCGTCGTCATGCTTTGGACATACTTTTTTGTTGATTAGAGTCGTATTTTCACAATCCTCGATTTCACATATTGATTCTGTCTTGCTTAAGCGTGTTAGCACTATTAGTAGGACTACTTCAACAATGAAAGAAATGAGGAAAATAAACAGTGGGATATCAGAGAATTCGGTAGGAACCAAACCCAAATCAAATGTATATAATGAATAACTTACAAACAATATTACTGTATTGATCATGAATGCTTTGGTTATTATCAATCCCTTTTCAATTTGTGAATCTTCACCCATGTGGGAACTACTTCATCCGCAGGTATAATGATTGACCCGAACTCGTCACTTAAGCGAGGATTCGATACTCAAGATTATGAGCGGAGGTTCTCAGAGCCGGTTGGGCGTATCTGTGGCAGTGAGGAAATACGGAGACCGAAATGTCATTGATCTATCAGAATGGGGGAGGCCCTTTGCCCGTGTTATGGCTCGATTCCTCAAAGAAAAGCCGGTCTCGGTTATTCAAGTTACAACATTCCATCTTCTTCTCACAATTTTCAGTGCTTGGTTGATTCTTGATGGGCAACCAGTTCTTGCATGCTTTATTTTGATTGTAAAAGGCGTCATAGATGCGGTTGACGGGGAGTTGGCTCGAATTCGTGAAAGGCCTTCACATGTTGGAAGATATTGGGACACTGTAGCAGATACAATTGGCCTGATAGCTGTCATGGGGGCCTTTGGAACTGTATTTGATTGGAACTTACTGTTCACGAGTATCATGATTCTTGCCACGCTATTCCAATACTCGCTCTTCAACCACTATTCAGTATTGATGAGAGCGTTGGGTTCAGGGGACTCAACAAGTAGAATTGATGAACGCATACGCCCGGTAGCTCATCCTTGGGAACAACAACGCAACGTCAATATTTTCCACTCTGTATACCTGCTGTTTTTTAGTTGGCAAGACCAAATTATCTCTGGACTAGCGGGTAAAGGTTCCAAAGGTTTAACCTTCGAATTGACCGTTTCATCTTTCCTTGGCTTCGGTATGCAATCCTTGCTTATTTTTGCACTTGCAGTGACACAGCATCTAGATTATCTTCCTGAATTAGTATTGGGTGTCAATCTCATGACGATGGTTCTGGTTTTACTGCGTAGTCGAATTTGAATTTCCCCTTAGGGCTCGCAGTGAGTCTTATCAGACGCTACCCTTTCTTTTGCTTATGGTTTCCAATCTCGATAGATGACATAAGCCGGTCCTTCAATCGGTGGCTGTTCATCCATTTTGTCGAATAGCCAAATAGCCCAATCTAAGCCTTCCCCGTTTTCCAATCCTAAACCTTGTTTTTGTGCATTTATTTGTAGCAATTGAACAAGTGTTCGGAATCTTGCCCCTATTATTTCGTTAATTGGTTGCATGAATCTAGTTACAGACTTGAACGACAACTGTCGTTCAAAAGTCATCATTCCAATTGAATTGGTATTTATGGCTAAATAATTTGTAGCATCTTTTTCCTTTCTGTCTAGTTGATCTAAATCTTCAAGGGTGAAATCGTTAGATAATTTGTTTATTAAAATCGACATTCCTGATTGATAAATAGGTGATGCCAATAGATTTGCAATTTCTCTCGATGCTTCTCTTTCTTTTGCTTTGTTTAGGTCGATAATTTGTCTCACACCAAATATCAGCGTAACTAAAAATGCCAATCCTCCGAGTAGTTCTCCAAGGTTGGCCGCTTCTTCAAGATCCATATTCCGAATTTTATAAATCAGTTAATAATTATTCGCCAAGCCAAACTAAACTCATAGTTCGAGTCCTCATAAGGAACTTGTATGACGGCAGTACAGAGGGTAGCGAGAAAACCGACCCACTGAACGCCCATCAAATTGGGTGAAACCTGTTGGAAGAGTAATCGGATAACCCCTTCGTATTTTACTCAGAAATGGGATTGAACATTGAATTATTCTAATCCATTTCAATTAATTTTATTTGTAATATCTCCCGAAATCGCACTGTCTTGAATGTTGTATGTGATGTTTTGAACAATAGTAGTTTTCTTTTCAACTTCTGTTAGTTTCGCTTCCAACTCTTCTTTTTCCTGCTGAGCGACTGCCAACTCCTGTTGCTTCTGAGCAAGGGCAGCATCAGAAATTTGCTTTTGGGCAACTTCACTTTGCAGTTGTTGTGTTAATTTGGCTTGATTAGCCAACTGTTGGCGCAATCTTTGTGCTTCGATTTGCGCTTGTCTACTCTG
>TARA_B110000444_G_scaffold120461_1_pt1 | contig 17716 bp, 15 predicted proteins | sample TARA_B110000444 | Tara Oceans TARA_B110000444 (sample SAMEA4398370) | marine metagenome | biome: Polar Biome; feature: [SRF] surface water layer (ENVO:00010504); material: water (ENVO:00002006), including particulate matter (ENVO:01000060) such as... | depth 5 m | reverse complement strand
GGAGAGATTCCAGTTGTAAAAGTAGATTCTAAATTATAGTTTTCATCATAAATTTGAATATTACCGTAGGTAGCATAATCTGTTGAACTAGCATAAAACTTTAGATTTGTTTGATCTTCAGCAAGCTCATAAAAATTATCAAACGATCCTATTTCTAAAGAATTATCTTCATCTTGAAATAATTCAGGATTCCACTGAAAAAGTTTAACATCTTGAGAGATTTGATATATAATTTTACCCGATCGGAGACATGAGGTACCACATCCGGTTGGTGCAGCTGAAATATTTTTAGTAACAGCCAGACCAGATTCTAGATTAATTTGAGAAATAGATGATCCAGTCCAATCTTTGTTGTTAACAGTATATAAATGATTTTCATAGAGCATCATATTGTCTGGATTCTTGCCATCATCACCTAAATCAATTTCTGAGATATATTCGAATGTATTAGCATTAATAACGCCAACGAGACCTTCTTGATTATCCGATTCAAATCCATTATTAATTCCAACATAAACAAAGTCATTGTTAACAATTAAACATTCGGTTGAAACTTTGGGACCATTTAAGGTATCTAATTCTGAAACAAAAGATAAATCAGATTTGTTAAAAATTTGTAAATAAGAATTCAACGAAGTGAACTCGCCTCTTGAAACAAACAAATAATCTTCGTGAACAGCAAGCTTTCTAACACCTTCCAAATCAACTTCAGCTAATAACTCATAAGAGTCAAGGTGGTACTTTAAAATTTTATTGTCAGCTGCCACATAAAAGAAAGCACTATCAATTATTAAATCTGAAGCAAATCGAGAACTATCAATTTCAACAACTGTAGTATAATTTTCAGTAAGGGGATCATATGAACCAACAGAAACTGGCGATTCATAGTCATATACTCCCTCATTTAAAATTAATACTTGATGCACATAATTTTGAGCTGATAAAAAAGAATAAGAAAAGAAAAGAACAATAATAAAAACTGACTTCATAAAATTAAATTTTTTGATAAGTTGGAATAGAAGTGATGAATGAATAAACATAAAAAAACGAATAGCTAAAAAATAAAGTGCTTAAGAGCGTCATACCAAAAAAGGGAATTGCAAGATAGAAACACTCCACAAAACCAAGAATATCCTTGGAATAATATGCACTCATAATCCATACTTGAAAGTTAGTTGTGAGAAAAAATAAGCAGGAAGAAAAAATTGAGGATGTATGGATTTTATTAAAATTACGAGCTAATACTGCCACAAAAAGTAGAGTAGCATAAACTACAAACATACCGCTATGGAACCCCAAGAAAAAGTCAGAAATAAACACAGCAAATATGGGGACCATATAAGCAAAAAACTGATTTTTAAATTTAATTCCAGCAAACACAGATACCGCTATAATGGGACTAAAATTAGGTGGATGAGGTATAAGCCTAAGTATGACTAGCAAAAAAATGATGATTAAAACCAGTATTTTGTTATTAATTTTATTCATGCTGATATTAAATTTCCACCAAAAATAAATTAATATATCGTTAAACTAAAATAAGTATTATGTTTTTTTAAAGTTAATCCGCCCTTTGATAGTCGATAATACTATTCCAGTGGCCACGGAAGCATTCAACGAGTTAATAGCGGAAGAAGAAAAAGAAGGAATCGTTATGTTTTTTTGAACGATAGTGGATACAGAGTCGGAGATTCCATGAGATTCGCTTCCCACAACAAGCACTGATGGCTCTTTAAAGTCAAATTCATGGATAGAAGTTCCAGATAAATCACATGCAAGAATACTGTGACTTTCAAACTTCGAAACCATTTCTATTAAATTCCCATAATGAAGTTGAACTCTCTGTATAGATCCCATTGCAGATTGAATCACTTTGGGATTATATTGATCTACAGTATCAAAAGAACATAAAATATGGCCAACTCCGAACCAATCTGCCGTGCGAATAATGGTTCCTAAATTTCCTGGATCGCTTATCCCATCCAAAGCTAAAACCAATGGTTCAGAGATGATGAAAGAAAAATCTTGCACAGCGTCTTTTTTTAAAACCATTAAAACTTCGTTTGGTGAAATTAAAGAAGAAATCTGAGCTAAATCTTTTTCATTAACCAAAACTAATCGATTGTCATCAGTAAGAAATGGATTTGCTTTAAACCAGCATTCAGTTGCATAAATCTCCTGCCAATCTTGACCTGAGGATAAAATTTCAGCAACTAACTTAGGCCCTTCGACAATGTAGAAATTGGAAATTTTTCTTTCTTTCTTTCGTTGAAGTCCTCTTAATAATTTAATCTTATTTTTGCTTAACATTCTACAAAGGTCAAAAAAAATAATGGACTTGGACAGTCTGCCATAAAAATATAAACTAGCAAAGTGTATTCGTTTGAATTTTAAGCAAAATACCCATCTTTTTATCCTCAATCTTGGATTCATTTTATGTTTTACTCAATGTAGCACAAATAGGTATCTCAAATTAGATCAATCTCTCTTAACTAAAAATAGCATCATAGAGAACGGAGAGAAAATAAAAGACCAAAAAGTCTATGAATTAGTAAAACAAAAAACAAACAAGAAAATATGGGGTTTTTTTCCTCTATACCTTAATATTTACAATTTAGCAACAAACAAAAAAGAGAATCATTATCTAAAAAAAATTGGGGAAGCTCCTGTAATATTCAGTTCTACGCTAGCTGAAAAATCAATTTCACAAATCAAAATATACTATAAAAATATAGGATATTTTGATGCAGAAGTGAGATTAAATACGATGATGAAAAAACACAAAATTGAATCTGAATATAATGTAGAGACAGGATTATGTTACAAAATAAATGTCTTTAAATTGGACAAAAGAATTAATCAGTCGATCGATACAAGGATTTTTGAAATATTAGAAAATACTACGATTAAATCTGGTCAACCTTACAATCTTTCTAGACTCGAAATTGAGAGAGAACGAATTTCAAATCTTCTTCAAAATGAGGGATACTATAAATTCAATAAAGAATATCTTTATTTTACTGCTGATACAAATCAAAAAACCAAGCTCATAGATTTATATTTGACTGTAAAAGCTCTTCCTTCGATTGATCCGAATATCAATGAGTTTAAAAATCATAAAACTGGAATCATTAAAGATATTTATGTCCATTTAGAAAGTCCTTATTTGAAAGTGAGTCAAGACACCATCTTTCTCGATGGAATCTACTTTATATCGAACAGCCAAAGGCTGAATTTTAATCGTTTGGCAGAAAAGATATTTATCTCTTCAGGAAAAATATTCAATAAAAAAAATGTTGATAAAAGTTATCAGGCATTGTTAGAATTGACACATTTTAAAAAAATATCCTTTGAATTTATTACTATCGGCTTTAAAGAGGAAGAACAATTGGAAGCACATTTTTATTTGACAGCTGGAAAAAAAATAGCCTACAGTTTAGAATCAGAATTATCAACTAATCCAGAATTAAACGAAGGAATATCTGGTTCCGCAGCAATTAACCATTATGATTTATTTAAAGGTGGAGAAAACCTCAGTCTTACTTTTGTCAAATCTAAAGCCTTGAATAATGTAAATGAAAATGGCTTTTTGCTAAATTTCACCATACCTAGTCTAATTAGTCCTCTCAACTTAAATGCATTTATAAATAAAAATACCCAAACAAGAACTACATTCTCTGTTTCATACAAAAAACAAGAACGAGCTGAATTTACAAGAAACACCTTGAAGGCAGGATATAATTACCAGTGGAAAAGGAGGGGGAAGTTTAAACATAATCTATCATTAATCAATCTGAGTTATGTCAATTTTGAGGAAGGAACATTAAGTTTGAACACAATTTCTGAGTACCTCATTTCAAAAGATTATTCGGATCATCTAATTCCCACTAGTTCTTACACCCTTAGCTTCAACAATCAAAATATAAATAAATTGAAAAACCATACTTTCTTTAGGTTTCATATCGAGACCTCGGGTAATGTATTGAGTACTTTTACAGGACCTATGAACCTAAAAAACTTGATGGATGAGCAGGGAAATGAAATCATTCAAAGTAATGGAGACCCTATTTACACAGTAAATTTATTGAATAATCAAACGATATTTTCACAGTATATCAAAACTAGTTTTGATTATAGATATTACATCGAAATGAATTCAGAACAAAGCATAGCTATTCGATCTATGGCAGGTCTAATTTACGCCTATGGAAACACTAATCAAGCACCATTTCACAAAAAATTCATTGCAGGAGGTTCCAATGATCTTCGAGGTTGGGCTGCTTTCAAAAGACCAACTGGTGGACTAGAATACAGCGATTCTTTATACACAGGAGGAGTAAAACTATTGTCAAGTATTGAATTTAGATTCAAACTACTGAAAAAACTAAATGCAGCCCTATTTATCGATGCTGGGAATATTTGGGAATTAAAACAAAATAACAACAATTACGAAGAAGCCAACTTTAAGTGGAATACATTTTTAAACCAAATTGCGGTAGACATTGGTTTTGGATTTCGATATGATTTTAAATATTTTCTAATCAGAACTGATTTTGGATTCCCCCTCAGAGAAACTTCAGAAATAGAAAAATGGCAATGGAATCAACTTAATTTTAAGAATTCACAATTTAACATTGGATTGGGTTATCCTTTTTAACTAAAATCTTTAACTCTGATTAATATTTGATTAGATTTGTATGTAGATTAATTAAATAATAGGATCATAAAATGATAGGATTTAAATCTGGGGTAGCATTTGGTAACGATGTGCAAAAAATATTTAAGCATGCTAAAAAAAATAAGTATGCTCTTCCCGCAGTGAATGTAAGTTCCACATCTACAGTAAATGCAGTAATTGAAACTGCCGCTGAATTAAACTCTCCCGTTATAGTTCAATTTTCAAAGGGTGGTGGTCATTTTTTTGCGGGGAAAAATCTTAGCAATGAAAATGAAATAGCAGCAATCAATGGGTGTATTTCTGGAGCTCTGCACGTTCACCAGATTGCTAAATTATACGGTGCATGCGTTATTCTTCACACTGACCACTGTCAAAAATCTTGGTTAACATGGATCGATGGTATGCTAGACGCTAGTGAAAAATATTTTAAACTACACGGTAGACCACTATTTTCATCGCATATGATTGATCTTTCTGCTGAACCAATCAAAGAAAATATTGAACTCTGTAAAAAATATCTTACTAGAATGAGTAAGATTGGAATCACCCTAGAAATTGAGTTAGGAGTTACGGGAGGAGAGGAAGACGGAATTGACAATAGTGACATAGATAATTCCGATCTATACACTCAGCCAGATGAGGTCGCTTATGCCTTTGAAGAATTGACCAAAATTTCAAATAAATTTACAATTGCAGCAGCATTTGGAAATGTTCATGGAGTATACAAACCTGGGAATGTAATCCTTACACCAATCATTCTTAAAAATTCACAAAAGTTCATTCGATCAAAATTTAATATTGCTGAAGAAAATCCAGTAAATTTTGTTTTTCACGGTGGATCGGGATCAAGCCCTAAAGATATTATGGAAGCCATTTCTTACGGAGTGATTAAAATGAATCTAGATACTGATCTTCAGTATGCATTAACCGAAGGCATAAGAGATTATATACTAGAAAACAAAGATTATCTTATGTGTCAAATCGGAAATCCTGAGGGAGAAGAAATACCTAATAAAAAATATTATGACCCCCGTAAATATCTCCGAGCCGGGGAATTAACACTCAAAAAGCGACTTATTCGCTCCTTTGAAGACTTAAATAATGTAAACACTTTAATATAAATTCCATGTTTTGGTTCAAAAGAAAGGATAAAAAAGTAGTAACAGAAACCAAAGACAAAAAGGAAATCCCAGAAGGACTTTGGTACAAATGTCCTAAATGTAAGGTAGTAGTCTCCTCGGATGAACACCAGCAATATTTATGGGTTTGCCAGAACTGTTCTCATCATGAAAGAATTAATTCAAAAGAATACTTTGGACTATTATTCGACAATGGAACATTCAATGAATTAGACGCAAACATGATATCTTCTGACCCACTTAACTTTGAAGATACAAAAGTATACACTGATAGACTGATTGCTGCAAAAAACAGAACAGGTCTCAAAGACGCAGTTAGCACTGGTACAGGTGAACTTGATGGAATGAAAATTACAATTGCTTGTATGAATTTCAATTTCATCGGTGGATCAATGGGTTCTGTTGTTGGAGAAAAAATTGCCCGAGCAATCAAAAATTCCATAGAGCAGAAAGTTCCATTTATGATGATTTCAAAATCAGGTGGAGCCAGGATGATGGAAGCAGCTTTTTCTTTGATGCAAATGGCTAAAACTTCTGCGAGACTTTCTCAATTATCTAAAGAAAAAATCCCCTATATATCTCTTCTAACAGATCCAACCACTGGGGGAATTACAGCTTCATTTGCCATGCTTGGAGATATTAATATTGCAGAACCTGGAGCACTTATTGGTTTTGCTGGACCTCGAGTAGTCAAAGAAACTATTGGAAAGGATCTTCCAGAAGATTTTCAGACTTCAGAATTTGTTCTTGAACATGGCTTTTTAGATTTTATTGTAGCACGCAGTAAATTAAAAGAAAAAGTGAGTCAATTCATAAAATTGACCTATTATACCGAATCAAAATCAGAATAATTTCTTACATTTGCATCGATTTATACATAACTAACATTAAATAAAATTTAGGCATGTACCTTAACACTCAAAAAAAACAAGAGTTTTTCAAAACTCACGGAAAAAATGAAAAAGATACAGGTTCTCCTGAAGGACAAATTGCTCTTTTCACCTTTCGAATTGCTCATCTAACAAACCATCTAAAAGACAACAAGAAAGATTACGGGACACAACGTTCATTGATCGCCTTAGTGGGAAAGAGAAGAAAACTTCTAAATTATCTTATTAAAGTAGATGTCTTGCGATATAGAAAAATCGTAAAAGAACTTGGATTAAGAAAATAATCCATTCAATAATTCAAGAGGCGTGCATTGCACTGCCTTTTGTTGGTTTTATAAGAATGCTTTTGACAATCAGAATATTTCAAGAAAAATTAACCCTTCTTATAAGTCCATAGGTTAGATCCTAGAAGTAAACCCCATCTGTTTGTTAAAAGCTAAATAACTATTGTATTATGATCCCACAAGGACTTAAACAAACCATCGATTTAGGAGATGGAAGAACGATTGAAATCGAAACTGGCCGACTTGCTAAACAAGCACATGGTTCGGTAGTAGTCCGTATGGGTGACACCATGCTATTGGCTACTGTAGTTTCTAATAAAGACGCAAAAGAAGGAGTAAATTTCTTACCTTTAACCGTTGACTATAGAGAGAAATTTGCTGCAGATGGCCGCTATCCTGGAGGCTTCTTAAAAAGAGAGGCTAGACCCTCTGACCAAGAAATTTTAGTCATGCGACTTGTAGATCGGGTTTTACGTCCTCTATTTCCTGCAGACTACCACTCAGAAACTCAATTGATGATTCAATTGATGTCTTACGACAAGAATTGTATGCCAGATGCATTAGCTGGTCTTGCAGCCTCTGCATGCCTTACCCTTTCAGATATTCCATTCGAAGGACCTATCTCCGAAGTACGAGTCGCTCGAGTAGATGGAAAATATATTGTGAACCCTAATCCGGAACAACTTGAAGATGCAGACATGGACCTAATGGTTGGCGCCTCTATAGACAGCGTTGCCATGGTAGAAGGTGAAATGGATGAGATTTCTGAATTAGAAATGATTGAAGGAATTAAAGTTGCCCATGAAGCAATTAAAATACAATGTGCTGCACAGAATGCTCTTGCAGAAGCATTTAAAGTTGGTGAGAAAAGAGAATATTCTCACGAAGAAGCAGATGACTTTGATTTATTAGACCAAGTAAGAAAAGCTTGTTATGAAAAAGCTTATGCAGTTGCAAAAAGTGGGAATCCAGATAAGAAAGCTCGAAAAGAGGCTTTTGGAGAAATAAAAAATATTTTCTTAGAATCCCTAGAGAATGAATTTCGTACTGAAAAATCATTCCTTTTGGGAAAATACCTTCAAAAAGTTGAAAAAGAAGCTGTTAGAAATGTAATTCTTAATGAAGGAATTCGATTAGACGGAAGATCGACAACTGATATCCGACCGATCTGGAGTGAAATTGACTATTTACCTTCAGTTCATGGTTCTGCCTTATTCACCCGTGGAGAAACTCAATCATTATCTACTGTAACATTAGGAACTGCACTTGATGTCAACCGAATTGACAATGTAACTTTTCGAGGTTCCGAAAAGTTTTATCTTCACTACAATTTTCCTCCCTATTCAACTGGAGAAGCAAGACCGATTAGAGGAGTTAGCAGGAGAGAAATTGGTCATGGAAACCTGGCTCAACGTGCACTCAAGGGAATGATTCCTGCTGAAAATCCATATACTATTCGTATTGTCTCTGAAATTTTAGAATCCAATGGTTCTTCTTCAATGGCAACAGTGTGTGCAGGAACATTAGCCCTTATGGATGCAGGTATTCAAATGACTCGTCCTGTATCTGGAATTGCCATGGGACTGATTTCAGACGAAGCAACAGGTAAATTTGCAGTTCTTTCTGATATATTAGGCGATGAAGATCATTTAGGTGATATGGACTTTAAAGTAACTGGAACCGAGAAAGGAATCACTGCTTGTCAGATGGATATCAAAGTAAAGGGATTATCCTATGATATTTTAACCCAAGCATTAGAGCAATCTAAAGGTGGTAGAATGCATATTTTAGCAGAAATTCTCAAAACAATTGACTCACCTAGAGTAGAATTGAAACCTCATGCACCGAGAATAGAGATTCTAAAAGTAGCAAAAGATTGTATTGGAGGAATTATTGGACCAGGTGGGAAAATCATCCAGAAACTACAATTAGATACAGATACGACAATAACTATTGAAGAAATCGATGGATTTGGTAAGGTTGAAATTCTTGGTACAAATAAAGAAGGGATGGATGCTGCTATTTCTAAAATCAACGAAATAGCCTTCATGCCTACGGTTGGTGAAGAATATGATGGCCGTGTTAAAAACATCCAAGCATATGGTGCTTTTGTTGAAATTGCTGCAGGTAAAGATGGGTTGTTACACATTTCTGAAATTGATTGGAAAAGAATCAATAATGTTGAAGATGTCTTAAAAGTAGATGATCCAGTTCGAATAAAAATAATCGATGTTGATGCTAAAACAGGTAAAATGAAATTTTCGAGAAAAGTATTATTGCCGAAGCCTGAAACAAAAAATGAGTAAGTATTTATTAATTAAAAAAATCCTTTTCCTAACCGAAGAGGATTTTTTTATTTTTGGTATATGAGTTTAAAAATTAAAATTATTGGAATATCTGGAGCTAGTGGTTCTGGGAAAACAACAGTTTCAAAAAAAATAAGAGCTTCTCTTAATCCAGAAAATATTCTAATAATTAGTCAAGATTCTTACTACAAAGATCTGAATCATTTATCAATTAACCAAAGAGACCAAATCAATTTTGACCATCCTGATGCTCTGGATTTAAAACTGCTAGAAACTCATATTAAATCACTAAGAATGGGGAATGCTATAGATCAGCCTATATATCATTTCAGCAACCATAGTAGACAAAGTGAGACGAATAAAATTCTTCCAAAAAAAATAATTATCATAGAGGGTACCCTAGTATTAAGTAAGTATTTTCTTAGACTATTATATGACATGTCTGTGTATGTAGATTTAAACCAAGAAAAATGTCTGGAAAGAAGAATTAACAGAGATCATCAAGAAAGAGGGCGTTCTAAAAAAAGTGTGATGGATCAATATGAGAATACAGTAAAACCCATGTTTGAAAAATTCATTCTTCCTGGAAAATCACTCGCAGATATTATTATTCGCGGCATTGATAATGAGAAAGACATCTCAAAAATCATTGAATACATTCAGAAAATATAAATTCTTACTTAATAATGTAACCTTCAAATCATTTATTCCGTATATAACTAAAATTTAAAGTATATCTATGCGTCAATTAAAAATAACCAAACAGGTAACCAACAGAGAAACTGCCTCTCTAGATAAATATCTTCAGGAAATCGGTAAAGTAGATTTGATTACTGCAGAAGAAGAAGTTGAATTGGCTCAAAGAATTAGAGATGGAGATCAGATTGCTTTGGAAAAATTGACTAAAGCTAATCTTCGTTTTGTAGTGTCTGTTGCAAAACAATATCAAAATCAAGGACTTTCTCTTCCCGACCTAATTAATGAAGGAAATTTAGGACTGATTAAAGCGGCCCAAAGATTTGATGAAACCCGTGGATTTAAATTTATCTCATATGCAGTATGGTGGATTAGACAATCTATACTTCAGGCACTTGCAGAACAATCGAGAATAGTTCGTTTGCCTTTGAATAAAATTGGCTCAATTAATAAAATAAATAAAGCTTACGCCTCCATCGAACAAGCCGAAGAAAGAGCTCCATCTGCCTCAGAGATTGCTACTTTTTTAGATATGAGTGAATCAGATGTTAAAGAATCTCAAAGAAACTCAGGAAGACATGTTTCCATGGATGCACCTCTGGTTGAAGGAGAAGACTCAAATCTGTATGACGTTTTGCGTTCTGGTGAAAGCCCAAATCCAGACAGAGAACTACTAAATGCTTCTTTGAGTATTGAAATAGAACGTGCACTTGAAACACTTACTCCCAGGGAGGCAGACGTAATTCGACTTTATTTTGGTCTAGAAAGTAAACAAGCTCTAACTCTTGAAGAAATTGGAGAAAGATTTGATCTAACCAGAGAACGTGTTCGACAAATCAAAGAGAAAGCGATTAGAAGACTGAAACATGTATCCCGAAGCAAAATTCTAAAAACATATCTCGGATAAGAAGGCATACGCCTTCTTTTTTTTGATTTAAAATGTAAAAATATGTCTCATTTAATCGCACCATCTGTTCTTGCTGCTGATTTTGCAAACATTCAGCGCGAATTCGAAATGATTAATTCCTCTCAAGCAGATTGGTTCCATATAGATGTCATGGATGGTATTTTTGTTCCTAACATTTCCTTTGGAATGCCGGTAATTTCTGCCATGAAAAAACATGCAAAAAAACCCTTGGATGTTCACTTAATGATCGTGAATCCAGACCAATATATTTCTAAATTTAAGCAAATAGGCGCTGATATTCTAACAGTTCACTATGAAGCTTGTCCCCATTTACATAGGACGCTACAAGTGATTAAAGATCAGGGTATGAAAGCAGGTGTTGCCCTCAATCCACACACTCCTGTATCTCTATTATCAGATATCATTAAAGAGATTGACTTAGTTTGCCTAATGTCTGTAAACCCAGGCTTTGGGGGCCAGTATTTCATTGAACATACCTATGATAAGACTCGAGAATTAAAGAAACTAATTTTAGATAATAAAACTAATACACTAATAGAGATAGATGGGGGGGTGAATGATAAAAATGCCAAATCTTTGATTAAAGTTGGAGCAGATGTTCTTGTCGCGGGAAGTTTTGTATTTAAATCAGATAACCCACTTGATACAATTTCAAATTTAAAATTGATTTAATTCGTTCCCAAAATATTGATTTGAAATCCTAAGAATTTGAAACAGCTATTTTTTACTCTAATCATATTTATCGCCTGTACTCTTCTGTCTCAAAACACAGTATGTTTGGAAATTGAAGAAAATCCGAATGCAAATCAAATGGAATTTTCTGAATTTTAAAAATATCTTTGAGTTTTGGATTGTTTTAGTATTTATGCATAATCATCTAGCCCAGAGGAAAAAGTACTCCATGCAGCTGCTATTTTGGCATAAATTTTAGACAACAATGAAGATGAAGTAGATGATCAAGAAATTAAATATAGATTATTCAATCAAAATGCTTTAATCCCTATTTTTAATTATGAGGGATCTTATGCCGAAGATCATTTTTTTGATTATTATGATGGTCAACGATTAAGCTCGGTACTATATAAGAATGAAATAAATCCAGATCATCCAGGATATTGTGGACAAGATACCTCAGTATAGGAAATCATTCATACCATTTAGGGCATACCTATCTTTACCCAAATGTATTTTCGTTATCTCCAAACTCGTCTTTATTAACTTCTGCTATGGATCTGGCTCGAGCAGGGCAATTCTTGAATGTCCCAAATAGCTATCCTCCATCAGCATAGAAAGTATAATATACCCAAATCCTTGCGATAATTTTTTTCTATATACATCTCTGGATAAACAAGAAATAGGGCTAATAGATCGCAAAGGAAGACTCTTAATAAAAAAAATAGTTGAGAAAGAAATGAATAGAATAGACTGCACATTTTTGAATGGGGGCTTCACTCAAATTATGATTATGTAGTTTGACCCATTTATATACTCAAAATACTTATCTTTTATTCACAAAGAAAGTTTTTAATACCAAATGAGTTCCCTCTAACTTAGCGCCAATCTATTCTAGACTATCGGTTAAGCGAATATTCCTTATTTCCATCCCCTTCTTGAGAATAATTTAAGTTCCTTTCACCTTCATTGTCTTGGTAAAGATGACAGAATCCCCATTATTCAATAAATTCCCATTGGAATCTGTAGTATCCATTATTGAGTTTTTTTAAATTTTAAAATACTTAAGGTCCATTAAGATATTTTTAAGCATAATAATAGATATAGTTTTTCGGATATACTTTTATCTATTCATTTTCATTAAAATTGAATTAGTATCTTCGTTTTAATGAAAAAAAGTTCAAATAAGCGTGTCATCGTATCTGTAACAAACGATCTTTATACTGACCAAAGAGTTAGAAAAGTATGTGATAGCTTAATCGAAATGAACTATGAAATTCTTCTGGTAGGGCGACTGATTAATCAAAGTGATGAGTTAAAAAGAGCCTATAAATGCAAAAGAATGCGGCTATTTTTTAATAAGGGTGCTCTTTTTTATGCAGAATATAATTTTAAGCTTTTATTCCTTTTACTATTCTCGCGTGTCGATATATTTCATGCTAATGACTTAGACACTCTTTTGGCAAACTATATAGCTTCTAAAATAAGAAACAAACCGATTGTATACGATTCTCATGAATACTTCACTGGAGTCCCGGAAATTAAAAACAAAGCTGTTGTCAAAGCTATCTGGACAAAAATAGAGAGAACTATTTTCCCTAAATTAAAATATATTTTAACTATTAATCATTCCATCGCAAAGCTGTACAAAAAAGAATACGGGAAAGATTTACATGTGATGCGAAATATTCCCAATCCCGAATCTCAAAAGTTACTAAAAAGTAAAGCTGAACTACAAATTCCTGAAGACAAATATTTAGTTATAGCTCAAGGAGCTGGAATAAATATAGACAGAGGAATAGAGGAAACCGTTGAGGCGATGAAATTCCTGAAAAATGTTTGCCTTATGATTGTCGGAAATGGAGATGTCGTTATCCTGCTTAAAAAAAGAGTTCAAGAACTAAAACTGGAGGAATGTGTGTTGTTTAAAGACAGAATGCCATATTCGCAAATGATGCAGTACACCAAACATGCCCATCTAGGACTGACGCTTGATAAAGACAGCAACATCAATTACAGGTTCAGTTTACCAAATAAACTTTTTGATTATATTCATGCTAACACCCCAATACTTGCAAGCAAATTACCTGAAATAGAAAAAATAATTTCGGATTATGGAATCGGTCTTTTTATAGATAACCATGATCCGAGACATATCGCTGATAAAATTAAATTCGCGCTAGAAAATAAAAGCCTCAATACCCAATGGAAAATGAATCTAAAACGTGCAGCAACAGAATTAGTTTGGAAAAATGAAGCAAAAAGTCTAGAAGATATTTATGCAAAAATAAATCTCTAGAGAGCTTTCAATGTTTCTTCAGGAAAAATAGAGCCACCAGTACAACGAATTATCTGTGATGGGAAATCTTGAATAATGGAATAATCATGAGTAGCCATAAAAATAGCTTTTCCCTGGGCTTGTATTTCTTTTAATACACGCATAATTTCTCTAGAAGTATCAGGGTCTAAATTCCCTGTGGGTTCGTCTGCTAAGATTAATTGAGGTTCGTTCAGAAGAGCACGCGCAATGGCAACTCTCTGCTGCTCTCCACCGGATAGCTCATGAGGCATTTTATAATCTTTATTAGCCATACCTACTTGCTCAAGAACATCTGAAATTCGCGTTTCTATTTTATTCTTCATGGACCAACCAGTGGCAAAGAGAACAAAACTTAAATTATCTTTAACTGAACGATCCGTCAACAATTGAAAGTCTTGAAAAACAACACCAATTCCTCGCCTTAAATATGGAATATTCTTTTCTTTAAGTTTAGATAAATCATATCCGGCAACTTCTCCGATGCCATGTTGAAGGGGAAGATCGCCGTATAGAGTCTTTAACAAACTACTCTTACCACTTCCTGTTTTACCAATTAGATAAATAAAATCTCCCGAAGCCAAATCTATATTAACATTTTGAAGAACTAAATGATCTTTCTGATATATTTTTGCTTCCTTTAATTGAATAATCGAAGTTGGCATAATTATAGTTTGAAAATTAAAAGTTTGTAAACAAATATGAGGAAAACTGTACGAGTACAAATTAATCTAATTTATTGAAACTAATCAACTATTACTAATTTTTGACTGCATCCTATGAAAAAAATATACTAACTTGAAATTAGTACTTTTACTGAAAATATAATGTAATGCATGTAATTATATCTCCCGCAAAGACCTTGGATATGAATCAAAGGGAAATGAAACTAAAAAGTACCCATTCACCCTTTTTGGATAAATCTCAAGCTCTAGTCAATGGATTAAGTCGATTGAACTCTAGCGAGATTCAAGCCCTCATGAAAGTAAGCCGAAAAATTGGAGAACTCAATGCAAACAGATTTAACGAGTGGAGTACACCTTTCACGAACAGTAATGCAAAGCCTGCTATATTCGCTTTTAAAGGAGATGTCTATTCTGGACTAGATGCAGATTCCCTGTCTGATGACCAAATAGAATTTGCTCAAATGAATCTAAGTATTCTTTCTGGCTTATATGGGCTGCTCCGCCCTTTAGACCTAATGCAAGCTTATCGACTTGAAATGGGAACAAATATGTCAAACCAGATGGGGAAGAATCTATATGAATTTTGGGGAGATCAACTAACAAATGAACTAAATCGGAGAGAAAAAGATTGGCTCATTAACCTAGCTTCAAATGAGTATTTTAAATCTATAAAAGTTAATAAATTAAGTGCAAAAGTAATACAACCTGTCTTTAAGGATGAAAAAAATGGAGTTCTAAAAATTGTAGCGATATATGCAAAAAAAGCTCGAGGGATGATGAGTCGGTTTGTAATTGAAAATAAGGTTCAAGATCCAGAAGAATTAAAGCGTTTTAACCAAGGTGGATATGCCTTTTGTGCATCAATATCTTCCGATACTAATTGGGTATTTACAAGATGAGTATAGTAGGTAAAAGATTAAATCTTGAAGTATTAAGATGTACAGAAATTGGGTTGTTTCTTGATACAACAAATAGAGAACACGATGGGATTTTACTTCCAAAAAGATATGTTCCTCGAGGAGTTGAAGTAGGTGATTTTATGGATGTATTTATCTATAAAGATTCTGAAGATAGAATCATTGCAACTCGTCTTGAACCCTACATAAATATTGGAGAGTTTGCCTATTTAACTGTGAATAAAGTAGAAAATTATGGAGCCTTTTTGGACTGGGGTCTTCCAAAAGATTTATTTGTCCCTATCTCTCAGCAACGCTCGCCGATGATAGACAAAGGGACCTATTTAGTTTATGCCTATGTTGATGAACAGACAGACAGAATTGCTGGTACTGCTAAGGTGCACAGACATATTAAAAACGAAGCTGAGGAATTAGAAATTGGTCAACAAGTGGACATATTAATCTGTGATGAAACAGAATTAGGTGTTCGAGTCATAGTAAACAATGCCTTTTGGGGATTAATATTTCAAAACGAAATTTTTCAAAACCTTAGTGAAGGTCAAAAAACAATCGGTTATGTAAAAGCTATTCGCGATAGCGACCAAAAAATTGATATTACACTTAAAAAAATAGGAATGGAAGAAGTAAAAGACGCACGATCACAAATTATTGAAGCACTTTACGATGCCAACGGATTTTTACCTCTACATGATAAATCTGCGCCCGAAAATATTTACGAAGAACTAGAAATGAGTAAAAAAGTCTTCAAAAAAGCCATCGGAAATCTCTACAAAGACAAAATGATTGACATAAAAAAAGATGGTATTCATTTGCTCGCTTCATCCTAATAAAGAATATTAATTAGAGGATTTAGAATTTGTATTAAATCGAGGTTTCCCTTTTAATTTAGGATTAAATCTCTTTTTTCGATTGTTGTTATTTGGAGTTTTCCTTTTTCTGTGAGGTTCATAATCTGGAGCTATACCTATTTTCTCTGGCATAGGAATTTTATCAACCACCTTGTCTATAAGGGCTTCTATATTATAAAATAATATTTGATCTCTGTCATTGATCAAAGTTATGGCATGCCCCTCAGACTCATTTCTTCCTGTTCTTCCAATACGATGAATATAATCCTCGGCATCAGAAGGAATATCATAATTAATCACCAATGAAATTCCTTTAATATCTATTCCTCTGGAAACAATATCTGTAGCTACAAGAGTTTTAAATTTCTTTCCTTTGAATTGATCCATTACCTCCTCACGTTCATTTTGTTCTAAATCAGAGGACATTGCTTTGGAGTCAATCCCTTGTTTTTTTAACTCTCGCTGAATAACAGAAATATTCTTTTTAGTAGAGGAAAAAACAATCACTGACTCGAAGTCCATAGACTTCAATATATGAGCAACTAGCAAGGGCTTCTGATTATCATAGCTTAGGTATGCCTCTTGTCGGATAGTTTCTGCTGGTTTTGAGATAGCTACATTAACACGCTCGGGATTACGAAGAATATTTTGTGCTAGATTGATAATTTTAGGAGGCATAGTCGCCGAAAATAATAAAGTCTGTCTGTCTTTGGGAAGCTTATCAACAATACGCATAATATCTTGATTGAAGCCCATGTCTAACATACGGTCTGCTTCATCTAAAATAAGATATTCAATACCGGATAAATCGATGTTGGCAATGGATAAAAAAGATAAAAGCCTTCCCGGAGTAGCAATAATGACCTCAGTTCCCTTTTTTAGAGCTTCCGATTGTGCTGTCCAACTCTTTCCGTCTCCCCCACCATATACTGCCTGGGAGCTGACTTGTGCAAAATAAGAGAAACCGTCAAATTGTTGGTCAATCTGTTGTGCCAACTCTCTTGTGGGCGCGATGATAATGGCGCGAATCTTTTTCTTTTTAACCTTATGAAGTTCATTCAGTATTGGCAAAAGAAATGCAGCAGTTTTCCCAGTTCCAGTTTGGGCACAAGCAATAATGTCACGGCCTTTGATAATCACTGGAATAGCAAGTTCTTGAACAGGGGTTGGCTTTTTAAAATGCATTGCATCCAAACCTTCTTGAATATCTTGATGAAAATTGAATTCCTTAAATGTCATAAATTATTAATTTTTAATAAAGAAATGTCTCATCTATGACAGTTCTTACTTTGCGAATATAGATTATTTCCCGCTTTTAAATGCCTTAACAGCAGCACGAACTGAACCATACTTTA
>TARA_B110000444_G_scaffold261307_1_pt1 | contig 17780 bp, 16 predicted proteins | sample TARA_B110000444 | Tara Oceans TARA_B110000444 (sample SAMEA4398370) | marine metagenome | biome: Polar Biome; feature: [SRF] surface water layer (ENVO:00010504); material: water (ENVO:00002006), including particulate matter (ENVO:01000060) such as... | depth 5 m | reverse complement strand
CATCTTTCAAGAAATGATGACCATCGAAATATCTGCCTAATTCCTGCTTCAGCACATGGAACTAATCCTGCATCAGCAGTAATGGCAGGAATGAAAGTTGTGGTTGTAAATACAGATGAAAATGGAAATATTGATTGGAATGATATCAAAGAAAAAGCTGAATATCATAAAGATAATTTAGCTGCTTTAATGATTACATACCCCTCTACTCACGGTGTCTTTGAGGGACATATAAAAAAAATAACAAAACTCATTCATGATTGTGGCGGACAAGTTTACATGGATGGTGCAAACATGAATGCTCAAGTGGGCTTAACAAGTCCAGGTATAATTGGAGCTGACGTTTGTCACTTAAACTTACATAAAACTTTTGCAATTCCTCACGGAGGGGGAGGTCCTGGAGTAGGTCCTATATGCGTAGCTGAGCACCTTTGTGAATTCTTACCTTCAAATCCTATAATAAAAACAGGAGGTGATAAAGCCATAAACTCTATAGCTGGTGCTCCATGGGGATCTGCTTTAGCCTGTATAATCTCTTATGGTTATATAAAAATGCTTGGAAAAAATGGATTAAAAAGATCAACAGAAATTGCTATTCTAAATGCAAATTATATAAAAAAATCTCTTGAAGGTGCATATGAAGTTTTGTATTCGGGAGAAAATGGAAGAGCGGCTCATGAACTAATAATTGACTGCAGAGAGTTTAAAAAGAAAGGGGTTGAAGTAGTTGATATAGCTAAGAGATTAATGGATTACGGTTTTCATGCTCCTACAGTCTCTTTTCCAGTAGCTGGAACAATGATGATTGAGCCAACAGAAAGTGAAAATTTAGACGAAATTGATCGGTTTTGTAAAGCAATGATTTCCATTAGATTAGAAATTGAAAGTGATAATTCTTATGGTATAGATATCCTTAAAAACGCTCCTCATACCCTATCAATGATTACTAGTGATGATTGGGCATTCAAATATTCAAGAAAGAAGGCTGCTTTTCCTCTCGATTTTGTTGAGGAAAACAAGTTTTGGCCCAGAGTCAGGAGAGTTGATGAAGCCTTTGGGGATCGTAATTTAATTTGTAGCTGTATTCCTTTAAATGAATATGAAGACATTGAAAATCAATAGAATAAATAATAATAATTTGCTAATAACTAACTATAAAAAAAAATGAATATTACATTTAATCTATTTTTAATTGAGTTAGTAAATACAAATTATAATAGTATTGTTTTTATATTATGAATTCAAAAATAATCGGAACTGGAAGTTATATTCCATCAAAAATAAAGCTTAATAATGATTTTTCAGGAAATTCATTTTTAGATACTGAAGGAAAAGAAATTCAGTCCAAAAATGAAGAAATTATCCAAAAGTTTCAATCAATTACGGGTATAAAAGAAAGAAAATATATTACTCAAGATCTGAATTCTTCTGACATCGCAGCAAAAGCTTCTTCAAATGCTATAAAATCTTCCTCAATTGATCCAGAAACTATAGATTATATAATTTTAGCTCATAATATTGGTGATGTTAGTCATGATTCAAATCAAGTTGATGCTATGCCTTCCCTTGCTTCAAGAGTTAAGTCAAAACTTAAAATACAAAATCCTAATTGTGTTGCTTACGACATATTATTTGGTTGTCCTGGATGGTTAGAAGGTGTTATTCAAGCGAATGCCTTCATAAGGTCGGGGATTGCAAAACGATGTTTGGTTGTCGGTTCAGAAACTTTATCTCGAGTTATTGATTCAAATGATCGAGATGGAATGATTTTTGCCGATGGAGCTGGGGCTGTAATTCTTGAACTTTCGAACCAAAAAGATGGAGTTCTGAGTCATAAAACAGTTACATATACAAACAATAATGAAGTAAACTACATATATTTTGGAAAATCAAATAGCTTAAATTCTGATAATACGAAGTACATTAAAATGCAAGGAAGAAAAGTGTATGAGTTTGCTCTTAGTAAAGTGCCAGATGCAATGAAAAAATGCTATGATGATTCTGGATATGACATAAAAAGTTTAAAAAAAATATTTATACATCAAGCTAACGAAAAAATGGATGAGGCAATTATAAAACGTTTTTTTAAGCTGTATAATACTAAAGTTCCTGAAAATATTTTACCTATGAATATAGAGTTATTCGGTAATAGTTCTACCGCCACGATTCCAACTCTTCTAGATCTAGTTATAAAAGAAAAATATAATGATCACGAATTAAAAAAAGGAGATATTATACTTTTTGCTAGTGTTGGTGCGGGAATGAATATAAATGCGGTTACTTACCAATATTAGGTTTTTTTATCACATTTAGTTTTTCCTTTTTGTAATTTTATGCAACTTATGAAAATTGTAATAAAAATTGGAAGCTACTTTTTAATGCTTCAAAAGGTTTTTGGGAAATTCACTAAGTGGTCCGTTCTAAAGCCATTAATTTTTAAAGATATAGATGTCTTAATTATTGGTTCACTTGGGATTGTTAGTGTTATATCATTTTTTGTTGGTGGTGTTGTCGCTATTCAAACAGCTCTAAACCTTGACAATCCATTGATTCCAAGAAACCTTATAGGTTATGCAACAAGACAGTCCGTGATTTTAGAATTTGCACCTACTTTTATTTCTATAATTATGGCAGGAAAAGCAGGATCATACATAACCTCAAGTATTGGATCAATGAGAGTTACTGAACAAATAGATGCTCTTGAAGTCATGGGAGTCAACACTTATAACTACCTTATATTCCCTAAAATAATTGCTTTATTACTCTACCCTTTTGTTATTACAATATCAATGTTTTTAGGAATTTTTGGAGGCTATACTGCAATTGTATTTGGAGGGCTTAGTTCTAGTGCAGTTTTTCTCGAGGGTGTTCAAATGGATTTTATTCCCTTTCATATTCAATATGCTTTTATTAAAACAGTTCTATTTTCTTTTTTTTTAGCAACAATACCTGCATATCACGGTTATTATTTAAAAGGCGGGGCTTTACAAGTCGGGAAAGCTAGTACTACATCATTTGTATGGACATCCATAGTTATAATTTTAGCTAATTTCATAATAACTCAACTAGTACTTGCTTAATGATAATTGTAAAAAACATATTTAAGGCATTTGAAAAAACAACTATATTAAAAAATATAAGCACTTCATTTGAAAAAGGAAAAACAAATCTAATCATTGGACAAAGTGGATCTGGAAAAACAGTATTATTAAAATGTTTATTAGGGCTTCATAAGCCTGAGAAAGGAAAAATATTTTTTGATAATAATTCGCTCACAGATATGAAAATCAAACAAAGAAGAATTCTTAGACAAGAAATGGGTACTGTATTTCAAGGAAGTGCTCTTTTTGATTCTATGAATGTAGAGGAAAACATAATGTTTCCTATGAAAATGTTTGCTGATAAAAACGAGGATGAATTATTATACCGAGCAAATGAAGTTATTAAGAGAGTTGATTTAACAAATTCTAATTATAAAATGCCTTCAGAACTATCAGGAGGTATGCAAAAAAGAGTTGCAATAGCTAGAGCAATTGTTATGAATCCAAAGTTTTTATTTTGTGATGAACCTAATTCAGGGTTGGACCCAAAGACTTCAATTATAATTGACAACTTAATTCAAGAAATCACCAAAGAGTATAATATTACCACAGTAATCAACACTCACGATATGAACTCTGTTATGGAGATTGGAGAAAATATTATTTTCCTTAAAGATGGAGAAAAACAATGGGAAGGATCTAATCAAGAAATTTTCAAAACTGAAAACAAACAATTTATTGATTTTGTTTATTCATCAGAAATATTAAAAAAAGCTAGAAAAGCTCTGAAAAATAATTAATTTAAGACGCATTCTACCTCAGCTATTGGACTGAAGAGATATTTTCTATTAGAAGACTTTTCTTGACATTCAAAACGCTTTCTAAGTCTTCGCCCTTTTTTAAAAATTCGACCATTGTATATTTGAAAATATTTGCCTTCGGGAATATTAAAGACATAAATTTTATCATTATTTTCAAGCGAATCTAACGCTATTACTAATTTAGTATCTGAATCAGATGAGGCTTTAGGATTAATAAAATGTTTTTTTAAGACGGGTATAATTATTTCTGGAAAAACATATGAATTGATGAGTGGAGTCATTAAGTCTCGATATATTTTTTTCCATTCAACTCCATGTGGCCTGATATTCTTACCATAAACCTTAAATGCAACTAAGTGTGAAACTTCATGAATTAGGGTTATTAAAAATCGATGAGGACTAAGGTTAGAATTAATTGAAATTTGTTCAAAACCATTAAAATAAAATCTATAGTCTCCATGTTTAGAAAATCTTTTCTTTGAAATTATGAATCTTGCCGGGTATTTCTTAATGTATTTGGCTACTATTGAATGTGCTTGTGTAGGAATAAAATCAAATATAGTTTTAGACTGTTTATCCATCAAGGAGTTGATAAAGAAATTGGAATTATTTTTCCATTATAAAGTTCATGTCCTGAAATTGAAAAGTCTAATATATGGGATGCCATTTTTTTTGCTGAAATATTTGATTGATAACCAGGAAAAGCTTTTTCTAGCATTTCAGTTTGAACTGCTCCTAAAGCTAAAACATTAAACGATGGACCAGATTCACTATACTCCTCGGCTAATAATTCTGTTAATGTTATTAAAGCTCCTTTACTGCTAGAGTATGCAGAAAGTCCTGAAAATTTTGAACTACCTTGAACTCCTCCCATGCTACTTATATTTACAACATGACTTTTTTTGGTCATCAATGGTAAACACGAACGAGTAATAGATACAACCCCAAAAAAATTTACATCAAATACATCTTTAAAAGTTTCATTAGAAGTTTCTTCAAAAGCGGAATTAACTAGTAAACCAGCATTATTTATCAATATATCTAATTTTATATTTTGTTGGATAAGTTTATTAACAAAAGACTGTATCAAATCATCGTTAGTTATATCAACCGAATAAGAGTCTACTGCAGTAATTGATTTTAACTTATTTATATTTCTTGATACTGCAATAACTTTATGCCCATGAGAAGAAGCTGTTTTTGCAATTTCGAAGCCAATACCATTATTAGCTCCAGTTATTAAAATAGTTTTTTTATTTTCCATTTATAATAAAATTCCAACTGGGTTTTCTATAAAGTTTCTTAGTGTTTTAAGAAATGCTGAACCAGTAGCACCATCAACTGTCCTATGATCACATGCAAGTGTAAGTTTCATTGTATTACCTACCACAATTTTACCATCCTTAACAACTGGTTTTTGAATTATAGCTCCAACAGATAAAATTGCAGAATTAGGCTGATTTATTATGGAGGTGAATTCAGAAATACCAAACATTCCAAGATTAGAAATTGTAAAGGTACTTCCGTCCATCTCTGTAGGTGTTATTTTTTTGGATCTTGCTCGAGTCGCCATATCTTTAACAATATCACGTATTTGTTCCAAGCTTTTTTCATTTGCAAATTTCACAACTGGAACAACAAGTCCCTCATCAACAGCTACAGCAACCCCAACATGTACATGATTATAATGAACAATCTTTTCATCATACCATCTGGAATTAACTTCTGGATGTAATTTAAGTGCTTTTGCAGATGCTTTAATAATTAGATCATTGAATGAGATTTTTGAACCTGTTGAATTGTTATGCTGAATTCTAAATGATATCATATTTTCCATATCAAATTCAACTCCTAAATAATAGTGAGGCGCAGAAAATTTTGACTGAGAAAGTCTTTTAGCAATTGTTTTACGCATTTGACTAGTAGCAAATTCAACTAATGACTCTTCTTCAAACGACTTTAAATTTTGGTATTCAGTAATATTGTCTTTTTTGAAATTTTCAATATCTCTTTTAATAATTCTTCCGTTATCACCGGTTCCAGTTATATGAGAAATTTGAACTCCTTTTTCAATAGCCATTTTTTTAGCTAAAGGAGAAGCAATAATTCTTCCATTATTAGGATTTATTGAGTTTGCACCTTTGATTTGTTGTTCATTATTAGAAATAGTCTCATTTATGGGTTTTTCTTCCTTAATTGTTTTTACCAAATCATTTTGAATATTTGATTCTTTCCTTGAGTTTAATGATAATAATACTTTATCTACATCCACATCTTTATCTCCAATAATGGCAAGAATTGAGTCAACAAGAGCAGACTCCCCTTCTTGAACACCAATATGGAGTAAATGTCCAGAATAAAAAGATTCAAACTCCATAGTTGCCTTATCTGTCTCAATTTCAGCTAAAATATCTCCTTCAACAACAACATCACCTACTTTTTTATTCCAAGAAGCCACAACACCTTCTTCCATAGTATCACTTAATCTTGGCATATTAATAATCTCTATGTTTTGATTGGGTTTTGTAATTGAATTTGTATCTGTATCAATTATTTCTTCTGATTTGATGTTGTCATCCTTAGGTGAAGTTTGTTCGGTAGATTCAATAAGGTAACCAGATATATCTTCATCTTTATTACCTATAATAGCAAGTAAACTATCGACAGGTGCTGTTTCTCCTTCATTAATTCCAATATGGAGGAGTTGACCTTCATAAAAAGCTTCAAATTCCATTGTTGCCTTATCTGTCTCAATTTCAGCTAAAATATCTCCCTCTTTTACAATGTCTCCGACTTTTTTAAACCATTTTGCTACAGTGCCCTCTTCCATGGTATCACTTAAGCGAGGCATGTTTATAATTTCAGGCATATTAATCTAATTTATGTTTCAAAAAAGGGTAGTCTTTTTGTTCGTAAACCGCATCATACATCAAACTTTTATCCGGATACGGAGATTCATTAGCAAATTTTTCACACTCGAGAACTCGTTCTTTGACAGATAAATCTATTTTATCTAACTGAGACTGTAAGGCATATTTCTTCTTTAAAATAATGTCTTTAACCTGGATGATTGGGTCTATCTTTCTATACTCACCCACCTCTTCTTTTGTTCTGTAATGCTGTGCATCAGACATAGAATGTCCTCTATATCTGTAAGTTTTCATTTCTAAAAAAGAAGGACCTTTACCAGATCGCGCGTGTTTAATAGCCTTATCTAGTGATTTAGCTACCTCAACTGGATTCATTCCGTCAACAGGTTCACATGGCATTTCATAGCCTAACCCAAGCTTCCATATATCTTGATGGCTTGCTGTTCTTTCAACTGAAGTACCCATGGCATAACCATTATTTTCGACAATAAAAACAACTGGAAGGCTCCATAAAGTAGCTAGATTTAATGTCTCATGTAATGTTCCTTGTCTTACAGCTCCGTCTCCTAAAAAACACAAAGTAACATTGTCTCTATTGAAATATTTATCACCAAATGCCATACCAGCTCCTAAAGGTATTTGACCGCCAACAATCCCATGACCGCCATGAAATTTATATTTCTTTGAAAAAATATGCATTGACCCCCCCAAACCAGAAGATGTTCCTGTTACTTTACCAAATAATTCAGCCATAACTTTCTTTGGATCTTCACCCATACCAATAGGCTGAACATGATTCCTGTAGGCGGTTATCATCCTGTCTTTTCCTAACTCCATTACATGCAATGCCCCTGCTAAAATAGCTTCTTGTCCATTATATAGGTGTAAAAAGCCTCTGACCTTCTGCTGAATGTAAACTGAAGCTAATTTATCTTCAAACTTTCTCCAGAAAAACATGTTTTCATACCAATTTAGATATGTTTCCTTGGTAATTTTTTTCATAAAACTAAATGTGATAAATGTTTTAATATCGTTAACAAAAATACTGAATTCTTGCGAATTACTAAATGCTTTATGGAATATTAAAAGCTAAAGAAAATCTTAATGTGTTTTCTAATGGACTTCTGACTTTAGAAGTTGAAAACAAATAAGAGATATTTAAGTTCATTTGATTAATTAAAAATCCAGTTCCTAGTGTTACATAACGTCTAGCTCCTTTATCAATACTTTCATTGAAATATCCGGTCCTAAGAGAAAAAGTATCTTGAAAAACATATTCAAAACCTAATGCCCATGTAACTTCCTTCAACTCTTCTTTAAATCCATCCGGTGCATCACTAAATGATTCAATCATACCCTTTAAAAAATCAACATCTGGTTGTCTATACCCCTGAAAAGTATTCGAATCATCAAAAAAAGCTATGGGTGTAGGAACTAATAATTTGTTTAATTCTAAGTTGAAATTTATACTATTATCATCATCAATTGACATTTCAAGTCCAGTACCTATTTTTAAATTTGTTGGTATGAAATTTTTTTTACCGCCTTCATCGTATTTTAATCTTGGACCTATGTTAGAAATATTAAAACCTGATCTAATAGTTGACTTCATTCCGCTTATGTCAAACGATTTACCTTGATAAAAACCAGCAATATCTATGCCTATTGAATTTGCTGAATTATTATCTGAATCGTTAGAAAGTTTCAAATCCGATCTTATATATCGTATTGCAACAGCAGTTGAAAACGACTCACTCAGCTTTAAAGAATAAGATAAATCAAGAGTTAATTCGTTTGGACGCTCCACACCCTGATCAACAATAGATCCAGAAATTACTTGATTAAATTGTACTTCGCCCAAACTAAAATATTTGAAACTAGTAGCCCAAGAGCTTCTCTCGCTAATTTTTTGGTAATACGTTACGTTTCCTAGGAAAATATCATTGACGAGTTTACTTAAATAGGGTGTATAACTAACACCGAAACCAGAAGAGTTATTAGCAAAGGAATATTTAGCAGGGTTCCATTGCTGAGAAAAAGCATCTGGACTTGTAGCAACCCCAATGTCTCCCATTCCCGCTGCTCTTGCATCTGAAGTTATTAACAAAAAAGGAACACCTGTAGTTATAACTCGTTCCTGAGCTGAAATCTTGAAAGCAGATGCAATCAAAATAATAAAAAAAAAGGGTAGTTTAATCTTTTTCATCGACACTTATTCATCAAAACGTTAAAATATCATTTTTGGTATTTTTTCTAAAAATTATACTAAAATTTTAATTTGTACGTTAAAATATTAAGTTATTTCTTGGTGAATATATTAAAAATGGTTTGATAGTACTAAAATTATTATATTTGTGTAAGTTTTACTAACATTAAAGTATCCACATGGGCTCAAACAACAAATATCGCTCGACACTTTTGATTCTAATCATACTATTAGTTACTGGTTGTGCTAAAAATAATTCTTCAAGAGGAACTGGCTGGGGTATCAACGCAAAAAATAAGGGTTTTCAATACAACACTGACTTTGAAGAACAAGAAACTGGTCCTGGTCTAGTATTTATTGAAGGAGGTACATTTACAAAAGGCCAAGTCCAAGATGATGTCCTCCACGACTGGAATAACAGTCCTTCAAAACAACATGTAATGTCTTTTTATATTGACGAAACTGAGGTCACCAACATTATGTATATGGAATATTTGGATTGGTTACAAGCAGTTTTTCCCCAATCTGAACCAAGATACAGGCAAGTATACAAATCAGCTCTACCTGACACTTTAGTTTGGAGAAATGCACTTGGATATGTTGAAGAGTTAACCACAAATTATCTACGTCATCCGGCCTATGCTGAATACCCAGTTGTGGGAGTAAGTTGGGTTCAAGCGGTCCAATACGCCGAATGGAGAACAGATAGAGTTAACGAGTTTTTACTGGAACGGGAATCGTATGTGAAAAAAGATGTTCGCTACGAAAGTATAGATCCTAATAGCACTTTTAATACCCAGGCCTACTTATCTAGACCAGAAACCTCTTACGGAGGAAAAGTTGACGATGGAGAAGATGCAGGAGAAACCCCAATGCCTCTCATAAATTCCGGAAAAAAAGGAATGAAACAAGAAACAAATGATGAAGGTGAAGACGTTTCAAAGCCAATTTACGCTGACATAGGTAAAGGACTTTTACTTCCGTCTTACAGATTACCAACAGAAACTGAATGGGAATATGCAGCACTTGCTCTTGTGGGCGATAGAGAATATAATAACTACCGAGGTAAGAAAAAATATCCATGGCAAGGGGAATATACTAGATCTCAAGATAAAAAAATGGAAGGTGACCAGTTAGCTAATTTTAAATTTGGTAAAGGTGATTATGGTGGAATAGCTGGATGGTCCGATGATGGTGCTGATATAACAATACAAGTAAAATCCTATCCTCCAAATGATTTTGGAATATACGACATGGCAGGTAATGTTGCTGAATGGGTGGCAGATGTTTACAGGCCAATAATTGACGATGAGTATAATGATTTTAACTACTACAGAGGTAATGTTTATTTCAAGAAAAGAATTGGAGAAGATGGAAAAGCAAGTATTATTGAAGCTGACGAATTAGTTTACGACACACTTCCTAATGGAAGAGTAATACTAAAAAAATTACCTGGACAACTCGATCAAGTAGCAATAGATGAAGAAGAAACATTTTTAAGACAAAATTTTTACGAAAGTGATAATCGTAATTTTCGTGACGGTGATAGAGAATCGTCAAGGGAATTTATTAAAGGTACACCTGAAGAAGGTGAATATGATGATCGTCCCGAATCCACTGATATGTACAATGCTCCTAATCACCCAAGAGTTACTAAGGATGAAAATGGGAACATAGTTAGAGAGATTGACAAATCTATCAAAAAAACATCTTTAATAACCGATGCGACTAGAGTTTATAAAGGTGGTTCCTGGAAAGATAGAGCTTACTGGCTTGACCCATCTCAAAGAAGATTCCTCCCACAATACATTGCTACCGAGTATATTGGTTTCAGATGTGCTATGTCTAGAGTTGGATCTAAAAGTAAAAAGAAGAAATCAGCACGTCATAGACGTGGACGCTAAATCCTTATAAGGCATCCTAACGGATGCCTTTTTTTTATGATTGAAACGAAAGAAATATATAAAATATTCAGTGAATCTTCAGGTGTATTCACGGATACAAGAAAACCTTTAGTTAATGGTTTTTATATAGCTCTTAAGGGTCCTTTATTCAATGGTAATAAATATGCTTTAAAAGCATTACAAGAAGGAGCTATTGCAGCTATTGTGGATGATTATGAGCTATCATTGAAAAATGAAAAACTTATATATGTTTTAAACACCTACTCTACCTTGAAGAGTTTAGCAAAATATCATAGAAAAAAATTGAAATGTCCAGTATTTGCGATAACTGGAAGTAATGGGAAAACAACCACTAAAGAACTTATTAAAAAAGTATTTGAAGAATTCTTTGATACCCATGCTACTATTGGCAACTTAAATAATCATATAGGTGTTCCCTTGACAATCTTAAACACCCCACTAGATTCTGAGTTTACAATAATAGAAATGGGGGCAAACCATCTTTATGAAATTCAAGAATTATGTGAAATCGCGGAACCAACCCACGGATTTGTTACGAATTTTGGAAAAGCGCATATTGAAGGTTTTGGAAGTGAAAGTGCTATTATAGAGGGTAAATCTGAATTATATAACTATTTGTTGATTTCAAAGGGAACTATATTTGTTGACATAGATAATAAAAATCAGTTAAAAAGATTAAATAAAACCCCATTTGTTTCTTTTGGTCAAAATAAAAAATCAGATTATCCAATATCCTATTCCAATATAAATAATGAACTAGAGGTAACTTTTAAAGGAGAAAATTTTAAAAGCCCGTTACATGGGGAGTATAATTTAAAAAATATTGCAGCAGCTATTGTTATTGGTTATTTTTTTAGAATCCCAATAACTAAAATTAGAAAAGGGATTGAAAAATATAAATCAAATAATAACAGATCTCAATTTATTAAATTAAAAAATCATGAAATTATTTTAGATGCGTATAATGCGAATCCATCAAGTATGTATGTCGCTATTCGAAGTTTTAAAGAAACTTATCCGGAACACGCCATTTTAATTTTGGGTGACATGCTAGAGTTAGGAGATCAAAGCTCTATTGAACATGAAAAAATATTACTTTTAGTGAAAAAATTATCATTTTCTAGAATAATTACAGTTGGAGAAAATTTTGAAAAGATCAAAATAGCATTATCCAACATAGAAAAATTTAGTTCTACTAAAAAACTTCTTGATTATTTAAAAATCAATCCCTTAAAAGATAAATATGTTTTTATTAAGGGATCACGCTCGATGCAGTTAGAAAAAATATTAACTGTCCTCTAAAAGAAGGTCTGAAACTTCTTTTCCTACCATACTTCCCAAGGCGACTCCCATTCCACCTAATCGAACACCAATAACAACATTTTTATGAATTTTTTCAATTATGGGATTTTTAGTTTCTCCAAAAGCCATAATACCGGACCACTCCATGTCGATTTCATAATTAACACTAGGGATAATTATGGATTCTAGATCATTAATTAGTGATCTTTTAATTAATTTATTTATTCCAAAGGTTGTAGTATTTTCGTTTTTTAAATCTAATTGTCTGCCCCCTCCAAACAAAATCCTGTTTTGAAAATTTCTAAAATAATAATACCCTTTATTATAGTGAAAACACCCTTTAATCTTTAAATTTTGTATCGGTTTGGTTATCAAAACCATTCCTCTTCCGGGATTAATGTCAAGTTTAGGAAACCATTTCTTTGAAAAAGCATTCGAACAAACAGCTAAGTATTTTGACTTAAATGAAATATTCAAATTATTATTTAAAACATGTATTTCATGTCCTGCAGAATTTAAATCAAATTTTTCAACATTAGCTCCTGTAATAATTTTTATTCCCTTTTTACTTGCTAATTTTTGAAGTTCGAAAATGGTTGTTCCAGTATTAATTTGAGATTCAAAAGGATTGAAAATTAATTTTTTCACAAACTCTTTTGAGAAACCTAAACTATGAATCCTTTTATTTTTTAAAGAAAAAATTTTTTTATTGTATATCGGAAAAAGTAAGTCATTATATTTCTCTATGTATTCTTCTGGATCTAGATCATTTGGAAAAAAGAGCTCATATCCACCGTTATTAATCAAATTAAGTTTTTTTGAAGAAATTGTTTTTTTTAGCAACTCTAAACCCTTAATCCGTTTTTCAACCAATTTAAACAATGCTGCGTCAGATATTTTCTTGTTGTCCTCAATCAATTCTGAAATGGATCCAAAACATGCAAAACCTGCATTTTTGGTACTTGCTCCATTTGGAAAAATATCTCTTTCTAAGATTGCTATTTTTGCATCAGGATTTTTTTTATTAAAAGATAATGCTGAAAACAATCCAGTGATACCTCCTCCGATAACAATTAAGTCATATTTAGTAAAAGCTATTTTTTCCCAATAACTTATCATTAGCAAGGGTATTAGTAAAGGTTTTATGATTCAATATATATGAGTCTAAATATAATTACATTGTGTTTTTCAAAAGAACTCTAAATAATTAAATCGTAATTGCAATTTAATACAACTTATTAAAATAATATGAAAATTAGAATTTTAAAAGTCCACTTTTTAACTACTTTTGTTATGAAATTTATATCATATAAATGAAAAAAATTCTTCTAATTCTATTACTAACTTCATCTACTTTGTTCTCTCAAGATTGGCTTGTAATTGAACAGCACACTGAAAACAGATACAAGAATGGAAAAATGAAGATAGTAATAGATGATGGTAAATCTATAAAAACAGTTGAATTAGAGGATCCTTCCTTTGCCAATTTAATCAAAACACTCCAAGGAGAAGATTTTGAATTAAAATTTGTGGACTCTTCTTTTATCCTTGAAAACAAAAAGCAAAAGCCAATTACAAGATATTATTTTATCAGAAAAAAATTATAAAAATTTAAATATGAGAACTTTTAGCTTGATTTTATTTTTTTTGTTTTTTGTAAAATGTCAGAAAAATGAGGATTGTATAATTATCATTGAAAAAAGGAGCGTTGATGATAAGTACTATTTTTTGTTTGAAACGGAAAATCTAAATGATACCAGCCTAGGTGGAAATAATTCCCAATCCACAAATATTCCAGATAAATACTCATCAGGGCAAGTTGATAATGTTACATATAACAGTTATAATATTGGTGACACGTATTGTAATAATTGAATTTAATGCAAGAATTTAAAAAAATAGACATCCACAAAATGTCTAAAATTTATAGACTAAATCTTATTAATAGCATTACTGGTTACAAATCTGCAAATCTAATTGGAACCAAAACAGATGCAAAAACTAATAATGTTGCAGTTTTTAGCTCAATTATACATTTGGGAAGTAATCCACCATTAATTGGCTTTATTCTTAGACCAACTACTGTACCTAGGCATACTTATGAGAATATTCATAAATATGGATATTTCACACTGAATCAGATAAGTAAAAGTCAAGTTAAATCTGCTCACCAGACTAGTGCGAAATACCCAAAAGACAATTCAGAGTTTACAGAAACTGGGTTAGATCATGAATACAAAGATGACATTGAGGCGCCATTTGTCAAAAACTCTCCTATTCAAGTCGGATGCTCTTATATAAATGAGTATAAGATAATTGAAAATGATACCATTTTTATTATTGGAAAAATAGAAATCATATATGTAAATGATAATCTTTTATTGGATGATGGATTTGTTCAACTTGATAAAGGTCAAATTGTCACTATTAACGGTTTAGATGGATATGCTCTACCTGAACTCATTAAAAGATTTTCATACGCAAGACCTTAAAAAATTATTTTTTTTAAAATTCGAAAATTATGGAGTTCATTGATGAGAAGATAATTGAGTATGCAATTCAAAATAGTAGTGAAGAATCAGATTTGCTTAAAAAATTAAGAAAGGAAACACATCAAAAAATTCTTAATCCAAGAATGTTAAGTAGTATAATTCAAGGCAGATTATTGAGTTTAGTTTCAAAATTAATCAAACCTACAAATATTCTTGAAATTGGAACTTATACTGGTTATGGAACACTTTGTCTTTCTGAAGGGCTGTCAGAAATTGGTAAAATTCATACTATAGAAATTAATGAGGAGTTGATTAATTTTCAGAATCAATTTTTTGGACAAAGTGATAAGGCAAAACAAATCATTCAATATAATGGAAATGCAATTACTGTTATTGAAAATATAGACGAAGAATTTGATATTATATTTTTGGATGCTGATAAAAGTAATTATATCAATTATATGGATTTAATGATTCCAAAACTTAAAAAGGGTGGTGTTTTAATTTCTGATAATGTATTGTGGAGTGGAAAAGTTTTAAAGAATGCAACTGAAGAAGATTATGATACTAAAGCACTACAAAAATTCAACTCAATTCTAAAAAATAAGGTAGATTTAGAAACAGTATTGTTACCAATAAGAGATGGACTTAGCTTGAGTAGAAAGATCTAAATATTACGTTTAACCGAATCAGTTAGTTCATCCAAATCTTTTTTAGCACTTTTAATTCCATCATTTATTTTTTTAGCAACAGATTCCGAAGAGCCTTCTATTTCTGAAGATTTTTGAATTTCAGATTTAATTTCATTGGTCGCATGCTTGATTTGAGTAATACCTTTTGCCATTCCTCTTGCAATGGAAGGGATTTTGTCAGCACCAAAAACTAATAACACAATAAAAAAAATTAAAGCTATTTCAGCTCCACTTATAAATAGAAACATTATTCTAGTTTTTACCAAATATAGAAAATCTATCCTTTAATTTTTGCTTTAAATTTTTCTAAATCAGAGTTGAATTTTTCTTTGGGCCAATTATTATTTGAATTATTAATATCAGCAGTTTCCATTTCAGGATCAACTTTTACCCCAATCAATTCCTTATTTGTTGCTAATACTTTTCTAACTGAATCTTCATTTTTCCTCCATACTTGAACTGGATATTTTACTCTTTCCTTGGTTCCATCTTTATAAGAATAATCTACTATTATCGGCATAACTAAACCTCCTGGTTTTTCAAATTCAATTTCATAAAAATATTTTGGAAAATTAATTTGTTTATTACCGTATTTCTCTTCGATATATTTCTTTAATGGAATTGAATTATCGATAGGGCTGATTTCCTCACCTATTTTATCCAACTCTTTATCCTCCGGAACCATAAAAACATAAACAGGTGCAAGATCCTTCGAAGTCATTCCAGAGGGTAATAATTTGTCAACTTCAGGACCCGGGTTTGGTGAAACAACATATTTTTTTACTCCTTTGACACCAATATCCACGTAATCAGTCGAATAAAACCAACCTCTCCAAAACCAATCTAAATCAACAGCAGAAGCATCTTCCATGGTTCTAAAAAAGTCTTCAGGTGTAGGGTGCTTAAACATCCATCGTTGAGAATATGTTTTGAATGCATGGTCAAACAACTCCCTTCCCATAATAGTTTCTCTTAGTATATTTAAAGCTGTTGCTGGTTTTGCGTAAGCATTGGGGCCAAGCTGAAAAACATTTTCAGGATTTGACATTATAGGAGAAATATTATCTTGATTACCTGACATATATGGGATTATCTTGGATGGGTCTCCTCTTCTTGAAGGGTACTGACTTAAGGGTTTAATTGCACTTTCAAATTTTTCTCCAAATTCTTGTTCTGTTAAATACTGCATAAAGGTGTCTAAGCCTTCATCCATCCATCCCCATTGTCTCTCATCCGAGTTAACAATCATAGGGAAATAATTATGACCAACCTCATGAATAATAACACTAATCATTCCAAATTTTACACGTTCCGAATACTGTCCATCTTCATCAGGACGACCATAATTCCAACAAATCATTGGGTACTCCATTCCTTGATTTCTAGCATGAACCGAAACTGCCTTTGAATATGGGTAATTGAATGTGTATTTAGAATAGGTCTCTAATGTTTGAGCAACAGCAATTGTTGAATACCTTTCCCATAAAGGATTGCCTTCTTTGGGGTATAAAGAACTGGCTATGACTCTTTTGGATCCAACCTTAACAGCCATCATATCCCAAATAAATTTTCTTGAGCTTGCAAAAGCAAAATCACGCACGTTTTTAGCAACAAATTTCCATGTATTTTTCTTTTCTGAAAATTTTGTCTCCTTTTCAATTACTTCATCTTGACTTATTATTAAAACTGGTTTGTCAAAAGATGTTTGGGCTTTTTTATATCTTTTATACTGTACACTGGTTAAAACCTCGCGAGGGTTTTTTAATTCACCGGTTGCCTCCAGAATATGGTCTGCAGGAACGGTTAAATTAACTTCATAATCTCCGAAATTAAGTGCAAACTCCCCATTTCCCCAAAATTGATAATTCTGCCAACCTTCCACATCGTTATAAACCGCCAGACGTGGAAAAAATTGCGCTATGACATAAGCCTTATTTCCGTCTTTAGGAAAATATTCATAACCTGATCTTGCGCGGTTTGTAACATGATCATTGATTTTATACGACCACTTAATACTAAATGTAAAGTCTTCTCCTGATCTAATAGGTTTTGGAAGATCTACACGCATCATTGTATTATTAATAAAATATTTAATAGGAATGCCAGATTCAGTTTTAACCCAATTAACATTAAAACCTCCGTCAAATGGTTCTTCAATATAATTTGAAACGAATGATTTAACTTCAATTAAAGGCTCTGCCCCTCTCCCATTTTTTTGTAGTGCTGGAGCATCTTTTTTACGAATATTTTGATCTAGCTGAACCCATAAATATGATAAATCATCTGGAGAATTATTTTTATATGTAATTAATTCTTGTCCGTATAACTTAGAGTTTTTATCGTCAAGCTCAATATCCATAACATAATCAACTTGTTGTTGGTAATAATCAGATCCTGGCGCTCCTGAAGCTGTCCTATATCTATTTGGAGT
>TARA_B110000444_G_scaffold72956_1_pt1 | contig 17838 bp, 19 predicted proteins | sample TARA_B110000444 | Tara Oceans TARA_B110000444 (sample SAMEA4398370) | marine metagenome | biome: Polar Biome; feature: [SRF] surface water layer (ENVO:00010504); material: water (ENVO:00002006), including particulate matter (ENVO:01000060) such as... | depth 5 m | reverse complement strand
CGCCTTCTTCGAAGACCCATTCACAATCGTGAATGGGTCTTTTTTTTTATTAAGATTAGTGGTATGTATGTGTGTGTGTTGAAAGTTTATTTTAACTCTAAAGCCTTGAGTTGAAGATCGGCCATTTCAACCTTTATCTGTTCAACTATAATTATGATGGCTAGCTAATGAATCAAATTATTTTATTTAGAAAGCAATAAATAATAAGAGATTATTTAAAATCTAATTTATGAATATAAACTAATTCTTTATGTTAAATAACCTCTTGAAAATATAATAGGCAAAAACTAGAGAAAATACGAAATTGTGAAAGCTGAAAGTATTGTAACTAACTTTCTGATGTTAAAAGCATGTCCTTGATTGCTTTCAAACAGAATAGTAGTGGAAATATGCAAGAGCATCCCAATAACAACAGCTGTAATTGAGGTTTCTATTGTTTTCAAAGAAGCGAGATAAGTAAAAGCAACACTACCCAAAGGACTCATTAAAGTAAAGAGAAAGAGGAATAAAATTTTGCTTGCTTTTGAATTATTCGTGTTCCAAATCACAAAAAAAAGAACCATCCCAATAGGTATTTTATGGATAAAAATTCCCCAAATAAGAGCGGAATGTTGTTGTAACGGAAAGCCTTCAACAAAAGCATGGAGACACAAGCTAATGAATAACACTTTAGGAAAAGCGACTTCTTTTTCTTTAAGATGAGTGTGACCATGTTCTGTACCTTGAGAAAGGTATTCTAGGAGTATTTGGAATATAATCCCTCCTGTAATCCATATACCTGCTTCAAATTCTTTGTTGGAAAAAACTTCAGGCATCAGATGAAAAATAGTAATCCCTAAAAGCAAAGCACCACTAAAGGCTAAAATTAATTTTAATCCATTAGGTGTCTTGGGGAGAACTACATAAGCTAAAAACATTCCTAATGCAGCTCCTAAAAATGGCAGAATAAAACTCAAAGAATATAAAATATTCATCCTTGATATGATCTTTCAATAAGTAAGTAAAATTAAAGTATTTTTGGAGGCTAATACTACCCATGGAACAAAATTTTAAAATGCTTGCCAAAACCTTCTTTGGTTTTGAAGAAATTCTTTCCAAAGAACTAAAGCAGCTCGGAGCACAAGAGGTGGAAATTTGTAATCGTGCAGTCTCATTTTTCGGTGATAAGGGATTTATGTACAAGGCTAATCTTTGCCTACGAACTGCACTAAAAATTTTAAAACCAATACATACAGCTACTATTCAAAGTGATCAAGATCTTTATCAGCTATTTTATGATTTCCCATGGACGGATTATTTGAATGTGGATTCTAAATTTGTCATTGATAGTGTAGTTTATGGTGAAATTTTCACACACTCGCAATATGCTTCTCAAAAAGCAAAAGATGGATTGGTTGATCAATTTAGAGATCAGTTTGATGCACGTCCTAGTGTAGAAATGAACCGTCCTGATATACGAATTAATTTGCATATTCAAAATGACCAATGTACTATTTCACTAGATAGCTCAGGAAGTTCATTACATCAACGCGGATATAGAACAGTAACTAATATTGCTCCACTAAATGAAGTTCTTGCTGCAGGATTGGTTCAGCTTTCTGGCTGGCGGGGAAATACGGATTTTTATGATCCTATGTGCGGGAGTGGAACTATTTTGATAGAAGCAGCGCTTTTCGCATGTAATATTCCGGTAAACATCAATCGAAAATCATTTGCTTTTGAAAAATGGAACGATTGGGATGAAATTTTATTCGATACTATAAAAAACAGTCAATTAAAAAAAATAATCAATCCAAATATTAAAATAAAAGGCTCTGATAAGGCACCGTCAGCAATAGAAAAAGCTCTTCAAAACATTGAAAATGCAAATCTAAGTGATTTTATATCCATTGAGAAGAAAGATTTTTTTCAAGTTGAAAAGGAAACTAAAGGTCCTCTACATTTGTTAACCAATCCTCCATATGGGGAAAGGTTGGAAGGCGATATGAACATGCTTTACCAAGGTATTGGTGACGCTTTTAAGCAAAGCTTTCCCAATACGCAAGCATGGATGATTAGTTCTAATATGGAAGCGCTTAAGTTTGTTGGTTTACGTCCTAGTCGAAAAATTAAATTATTTAATGGAAAGTTAGAATCTCGTCTTTTACTATATCCTATATATGAAGGCACAAAAAGAATTCATAAGCTAAAAGATAAATAACTTATCTCTTTTTCGGTTTAAAAGGAATGTTATAAGAAATAGTGTAATTGAATCCTGCTCCAAATTTATTTTCATCTGTTTTTTGATTAAAACCAGGGATGAAAATATTATCAAAATTATCTAGTTTAGAATCACTAAATAATCTGTTAAGCCTTAAACTTAGCCCCAAATAAATATTATTTATAAGTTGAACTTTAAATCCAGCTACAAATTCAAGCCATTTTGCATTTAGATTAGATCTTTTCCCTGTTGCAAATCCAGCGCTTATCTCTTTGTCGGAATTAGGCCAAAAAGGGGTTCTATCTAATAGAGTATAGCTATTAATTACATGATCGTAACTACTTGAAGCTATTCTTAAACCAAGATATACATTGTTGTTCATACCACCCAGGTTCTCATACATATTAAAGTTTACCCCGATTTTATAATAACTCCCACTTGTAGTGAAATTGATTTGTTCAGATTGTTTAGTTGTTTCTTCAGTTCCAATTTCAAGAGCTAAAAAGATTTTTTTTTTAATTTGTAAATCACCTACTAGTTCAATACCATTATAATCATCTGAAAATTGCGAACGGGTAAGTCTATATAAATCAATTCCAAAACGAAGACTTAATGGTGTTCTTCCTTTAAACTTAATACTGTCAAGAGTTGTATTTTTTATTTTTTCATTTAATTGGACTTCTTGAGTAAAACCCCAAAGATTAAAACTCAAGAAACTAATACAAAACCCCCAAATGCGCAGCTTTTTCATCTGTAATGGTATCTTTTAATATTATAAATCCCTTGACCCAGTCATTACCTGGATTTAGGAGAGAAATTGCAGGCTCTTGCAGAACGAAATTTGCTCTATAACCACAGGCTCTGTTAATGAATTTATCTAATCTAAGGTAATTGATTTGTAAAGTGTCAATATTTTCATTCTCGCTTTCATGATTTAAGATAAATTCGAATTGAGTTACTTTTTCTTGTGTATTTAAGGGTAGTGGGAGTGAATCTCCACTAGATTGTTTGAGAGTATTCGAAGTACCTATGGGTCTTATTTTAAATCCAGAAGGTTGGCGATTAATAATATTATTGGAAGAATCCAACATTAAAATAATTAAATCAGGTGTTTCTTTAACATCTTCAATACAAATATCATCTTTCTCACATCTTAAAAAAAAGAAAGCTAAAAACGAAACGAAAAATAATTTAAAAACGTTTTTACTCATCTATTTATTTTACGTTGTAAAAGTACAACATTTTCTACATGATGGGTTTGAGGAAACATATCCACCGCTTGACTCTTTATAACCGAATAAAACTCTTTCATTATTTCTAAATCTCTAGCTTGTGTTGAACTATTACAACTTATGTAAACTATTTTTGAAGGATTTAACTTGAGTAATTGGTTAACCACATCAGAATGCATTCCGTTTCTTGGAGGGTCGGTAATCACAACATCAGCTTTTCCATGTCTTTCAATAAAAGAATCATTAAAGCAGTTTTTCATATCACCGACTTCAAAAAACGCATTTTCAATTTGATTAAAACGAGCATTTTCATTTGCAGCCTCTATTGCATCTGGAACTGATTCAATTCCTATGACTTTAGCACATTTTTCAGCTAAGAACAATGCAATAGTTCCCGTTCCTGAATAGAGGTCATAAACAATTTCATTTCCTTTTAGATCGGCAAATTCTTTTCCAATAGTATAGAGAACCTCTGCTTGCTTAGGATTGGTTTGATAAAAGGATTTGGCTGAAATTTTGAATTGTAAACCATTTAAATGTTCAGTAATGAAATTTTGTCCATAATAACAGATGATATTTTGGTCGTAAAGACTATCGTTTCCTTTTTTATTAATACAATAAAGTAAAGATTTTATTTCGGGAAATTCATTTTTTAAAAAGTCTAAAAGTAATCGCCTTTTCTCTTGATCTTCTTTAAAAAATTGAATTAAAACCATTAGTTCTCCACCCAAAGTATTTCGAATCATCAGGGTTCTTAAAAAGCCTTTTTGCTCTCTGGTGTCAAAAAAATCAAGTTGCTCTTGAATGGCGAATAATTTTATAGCATTTCTAATTTTATTGGAAGGATCGGCTTGTAAATGACAATGGTGGATATCTACAATTTTATCCCACATTCCAGGTTTATGAAATCCTAATCCATTTCGTTCAATTTTATTTTCTCCGGCTATTTCCTCGGAAGTTAACCAGCGTTTGTTAGAAAAAGAAAACTCCATTTTATTACGATAGTAGTAGGGATTTTTCGATGCAGCTATAGGAAGAACAGTTTCTATATCTATCTTGCCTATATTACTTAAGTTGTGTAGCACTCCTTTTTCTTTAAAACTTAATTGACCTTCATAGGATAGATGTTGTAATTTACAACCACCACAAACTCCAAAATGATCACACGGTGGAACTGTTCTTTGAGGAGATTTTTTTATCCATTTTATGGGATTTGCTTCAAAATATCGTCTACCTTTTTTATAAACTTGAACATCTACAACATCACCAGGTATAACATCTTTTATAAAGTAAACAGCACCTTCTTTATTTTTTGCAACTCCGAGTCCTTTGGCGTTAATATCCACGACATGAAGTTCAGTTTCAATACGATCTACTTTTTTTCTTGACATGTTGCAAATGTAAAGGGCTTACTAAAATAAATCGTCATTTCTTCTAGGTTTTTGGAGGCTATATTTAGTATTTTTGTGTAATTAATCAAATTTTTCTAACTAGTGTCTCAAATTAAGCTCAGCATATGGAAACTTTAAAACATTCACAGCCATTTATTGACTTAGAACACCTTCACGGAGCTCATGATTATCATCCTCTTCCTGTCGTATTAGAACGTGGTGAAGGAGTTTATTTATGGGATGTTGGCGGGAAAAAATATTTTGATTTTCTTTCAGCCTATTCCGCTGTAAATCAAGGACATTGCCACCCTAGGATCGTGAATGCTTTGCAAAAACAAGCTGAAATTTTAACCTTAACATCAAGAGCCTTTCACAATAACAAATTGGGAAAATATATGGAGTACATCACAAACTATTTTAAGTTTGAAAGAATCTTACCCTCCAATACAGGCGCAGAGGCCGTAGAAGCAGCAATAAAAATAACGAGAAAATGGGGGTATACACAAAAAAATATTTCTAAAAATAAAGCTGAAATTATAGTCTGTTCTCAAAATTTTCACGGACGAACATCAACTATTATTTCTTTTTCTAGCGATCCAGAATCAAAAAACCACTTTGGACCTCATGCACCCGGTTTTATAACAATTCCCTATAATGATACGGAGGCTTTGGAGTCAATATTGGAAACAAATCCTAACATAGCAGGATTTTTAGTTGAACCGATACAAGGAGAGGCCGGAGTTTATACTCCTGATGAAGATTTTATTTATAAGTCAAAGAAACTTTGTTCTGAATATAATGTTTTGTTTATCGCAGACGAAATTCAAACAGGTATTGGTAGAACAGGTTCTTTATTAGCAATTTGTGGCAATTGCACTTGTTTGGGTCATTGTGAGAGTCAAGCGGCAACCTATGTAAGACCTGATATTTTGATTTTGGGAAAAGCCATAAGTGGTGGTACATATCCTGTTTCTGCTGTCTTGTGCGACAGTCATATCATTGATGTGATTCAGCCAGGTCAGCATGGAAGTACTTTTGGTGGAAATCCGATGGCATGTAGTGTTGCAATGGAAGCCTTGGAAGTGATTAAAGATGAAAAATTAACACAAAATGCCAGACGTTTAGGGAAACTTTTTAGAGAGACTTTACAGTCTTATATAAGCACAAGTAATATTGTAGATAGAGTTAGAGGAAAAGGTCTTTTAAATGCTATTGTTATAAATGATACTGAAGAAAGTAAAACAGCTTGGAATATTTGCATTAAGTTGAAAGAAAACGGTCTTTTAGCTAAACCAACGCATGGTAATATCATTAGATTTGCTCCTCCGCTAGTTATAACTGAGAAACAACTTAATGAATGTATTGACATTATCATAAAAACATTAAAGACTTTTGAAGTTTAAGTATTTAAAATAACTTTTATATGAATGTATATTTTGATAATGCTGCAACAACCCCTCTAAGAAAAGAAGTTATTCAATCAATTTCTAACATTATGGCAGACTGCTTTGGAAATCCTTCTTCAGTTCATGCCTTTGGTAGAATGGCAAAAACAAGTGTCGAATCAGCGCGGAGGGGAATAGCTAAATTATTGAATGCAGAGCCTCAGGAAATTATATTTACCTCAGGAGGTACAGAGTCTGACAATATGATTCTTAAATGTGCAGTTAATGATTTAGAGGTAACTACGATTATTTCGTCGAAAATAGAACATCATGCAGTTATTCATGCAATTGAAGCTCTTAAGACAAATAATGGAATTAATACCCTATACGTTGAAACAAAAAAAGATGGATCTATAGATATTAAACATCTAAGAACTTTATTACAGTCGGACAATTCTAAGAAGCTAGTTTCATTGATGCATGTTAATAATGAAATAGGAAACATTCTTGATTTAGATGCTGTTGGTAAATTATGTCATGAGCACAATGCTTTGTTTCACACAGATGCAGTTCAAGGTGTTGGACACTTTACTTATGATATGGAAATACTCCCCATAGATTTTCTTTCTGCTTCAGGGCATAAATTCCATGGACCAAAAGGAGTGGGCTTCTCTTTCGTTAGAAAAAATTCAGGTCTTCAGCCCTTCATTCATGGTGGCTCTCAAGAGCGAGGGATGCGAGCCGGAACTGAGTCAGTCCATAATATAGTGGGTATGAATAGAGCACTTGAACTTGCCTATGAAAATTTAGAAGAAGATAAGGCTAAAGTGTTAGGACTGAAAAATTACTTCATTGATAAATTAAAGGAACTTTTTCCAGATGTAATTTTTAATGGTCTTTCTGGAGTTGAAAATAAAAGTACTTATACACTCATTAATGTTGCTCTTCCTATACCTTCAGATAAAGCTTTAATGTTAGACTTTCATCTCGATTTAAAAGGAATAGCCTGTTCCAAAGGGAGTGCTTGTCAGTCTGGAAGTAGCTCAGGATCTCATGTACTAAAAAAAATCCAAGATTTACCAGCTAAAAACTGGTCTTCATTGCGTTTTTCTTTTTCAATTTTCAATACAAAAGAAGACGTGAATTATTTAATCCAAGTTTTTAAAGAATTCATAGGGTAAATAGATTTCTATTTTTTATTTACGATAAAAGTCAATGGATAGGGATGTCTTATTCCCAACCAAATCATCGGCCTCAATATTCAATTTGTTGAGAGGTTCCTCAAATTCAAGATCGTTTAGATCAAAAATCAAAGTATTGTTTTTTGGTTCATATTCTAATAAAATCCAATTCCCGTTGATTTCTCCCCTGTAAGACTTAATACCTGTGTAGTCATCTTTAATTTTAAATTTTAAAAAGGTATAATTTGATATCCATTGCGCGTTTTTAAAATTTAAAGGAATAATTTCAGGAGAAATAGAATCTCTACTAATTAGAAATTTCCCAAGTGTTTTCGATTCCCCCACTATATTATCGCCCTCTTTTTTTGCACTTAAAAAATGACTTTTATCATTTTTAGAAATTTTGGCAATAAAAGATTGCACTTTTTGTAAGCTATCTATTTTAGGAATTTTAAAACTGATTTCAAAGGCTTTTTTCAATGGAAAAAAGTCTTTTCCAACCATAAGTGTATCTCCTTTTTTTTCTATTTTGACAGTGGTTTTTTGAAAAAAAGAATCTTTTTGAAAATAGGCTGAAGTTGAATCAAAATCAAATAAGTATTCTTTTAAGGGATCTAATAAATCCTCTTTATTTTCTTGTCTTTTTTGGGATGCTTCAACACCAGAGATATAAGTTTCTATATAGGAAGAGTTCCCATTATAATCAGTTACCTTAATAAGAAGTTGATATGATTTGTTGGGTATTAATTTTAAAGTGCCATCAGAAGGGGATTCCGCCAAAAAACTAAACTCACTTTTAGGATGAACAGCAAAACGTTGAATTCTATTTTTATTTTGTTTTAAATTAGGGTAATCAATAATTAGATTAATACTTTTTGAATCTTCAAATAAAATACGATCCATGGCATATGAAAACTTCTCTTTACCGTTGAGTCTTAATGACGCACTGTAGATTCCATTTTTATTGTAAGAATGATTTTGTCTATCAAAAAGACGAAGCCCTACCTGAATAGAACCTCCAGCTTTTATAGCTGAAGTAGTGAAAACACTGTCATTTTTTCTTTTAAGTTGATATTCTTTTTTCGAGTGGAAATTATCATTATTTGAATAGAGATAGAATTTTTGAATTTGGGGACGTTTAGTGTCTTCGATTGTTAAAGGGAATTGCATGGGATTTATCGGACTTTGATCCCTAGAATCTCTTATTTCAAAATGAAGATGGGGTCCACTAGATCCCCCTGTATTTCCAGAATACCCGATCAATTCCCCTAATTCAATCTTTAAATCCTCTTCTTTGGGAAACAATTGAATGGTATAAGACTCTTTTAGATACTGTTTTTCTTTAACGAAGGCTTCAATTTTAGGCGCAAATTTTTTTAGGTGTGCATAAACTGAAGTAGTTCCATCAAAATGTTGAATGTAAAGAACTTTTCCATAGCCACTTAAACTCACTCTAATTCTTTTAACATACCCCGATTGAACACTTTTGATTTTCAAGCCTTCTCTTCCTTGAGTCTTTATATCTATTCCCGCATGAAAATGATTACCTCTAAGTTCGCCGAAAGTACCGGATAACAGTATGGGAATATCAAGGGGTGCAATCCAGTTTTTTTTATCTTGCGCTAATGAAGGGATACTTGTTAGTATCAAAAGAATGAAAAGAGTAAAGGGTTTAATAATTATTGAGATATTATTTATTTGACTGCAAGATAAAAAATGAATTTTTTGTTTTTTAGATTTTCGATTATAAATAATAAACTTATTGTTAAAATTTATAAAACTGTTCCGGCATCTGATGCTTATAAGAAAAGATTAAATAACTTTGTTATTGAAGTAAGTTATTACATTTTTCACGATGGAAAGAAATAAATTATCGATTACCGTTTTAGAAAAAAAAATTATTGAACTTCTCAATAAACTTAAAAGTAACCATCTTAATTTATTAACTTTTCAAGAGCAAAATGAAGTTTTGAAAATTCAAAATAGTGATTTGAAAAAGCAGTTGTCTTTAATTACAGAAGAAAATAAGTCATTAAAAATTACTAATAATTTACTCGGTAGTAATGAAGGTAGACAAGAAACAAAAAGTAAAATAAACAGTTTAATTAAAGAAGTTGAAAATTGTATTCAGCAGGTGTCAGAAATGAAATAATCTTATGAGTGATCTATTAAAAATAAAACTTAAAATTGGAAATAGAGTATATCCATTATCTGTTGCACCAGAGCAAGAGGCATCTCTGAGGGCTTCAGCAAAGAAGATTGAAGCAACAATTATTCAACTTGAAAAAAATTATGCCGTTAAAGATAAGCAAGATGTTCTCGCGATGTGTTCACTTCAATACGCAGCTCAATTAGAGCAAATAAAAACGAATTATACTCCTCAAAATGGTGACGATAATATAAAAGTAAAGGAGCTAATTGATATGATAGACGTTCATTTAGCTGCATATTAAGTTCTAATAACAATAATACAAAACTGCCTGTATTAGTATTTTTTTGATAAACTCAACGAGCTTTTAATTCAGAGAGGTGAGTTTTCATTGTAAAAGCAAGCTGCCTTGAGCAGATCCTTGACCAGTGATGTAGCCTCAAACTTGATTTTTAGGAGTTTATACAAAGAGCAAGCTAATATGGGCTTTTTTTATTTTATTAAAAATAATAATGGGTTCGATCTTTATACATTTTGTAATTGTGTTAGTTGCATTATTTATTGGGATTTTTCTAGAGACTTTATTGAGAAGTGAAAAGAATAAAGAAATGAAGGAAATCGCAAAAAAATTATAAGATATACTTCAAAAAAATTGCTTTAAGCTGAAGCCTTTTTCTAAAAAAAAATATACTTCAAGCAAAGAACACTTTATTTAGCTGAAGTCAAATCATGAGCTTAAAGTTAATAATAGAGAATGTAAAATTCTAGAAGGTGAAAATCAATTACGTAAAAAAGAAAATATATTTAAAAAAGAATATCGGATTAATAATGAGTTTAAAAAGAATTTAGAACGTAAAAATGAAGTTTTAAGTCAAAAGCTAGTTAAAGATGAGAGTTACTTGTTTTTATTTAGGGTGAGTGTATTTCTGATGGTCATGCAGCAGGACTTTCTTTTGATATTTCTCAAAAAATTCAAATTGACATGACCTATCCCGATCAATTTAAAGTTACTGGTATTAGAGAAACACGATCTGTTAATGTTGTAAAATAGAATGGTATTACATTAAAAGAACTATGTAAATTAAACCTGCAATTGCACCACCAGATATGGGACCAAAAATAGGAACCCAACTATAAGACCAATCTGCATTTTTGTTTTTTCTAGGGAGCATTTGATATATTAAACGGGGTCCAAAATCACGAGCAGGATTAATTGCATATCCTGTTGTCCCTCCTAATGCAATTCCAATTACCCAAACAACAATTCCTATAGGTAGAGCATCTATAGACCCAATACCAAAATTTTGAACTTCTGTTCCACTTATTTCAATATTTGGACCTACAATAAATAAGGCAGCAAAAACAAGCATAAAAGTTCCTATGGCCTCACTAAATAGGTTGTTTTTAATATTCCTGATGGCTGGACCAGTACAGAAAGTACTTCGCACAGCTTCTTCATCATTAGTTGCTCGATAATGATCGATATAGGTTAAATAAGCAAGCCAACTACCAAACATCGCTCCTAAAACTTGCGAAATAATATAAAATGGCACAATTGACCATGAAAATTTACCAGCTATTGCAAGGCCAAAAGTAACGGCTGGATTAAGATGTCCGCCGCTGGATTCACCGGTCACAAAAACGGCAACAAAAACAGCAAACCCCCAGGCACTTGTAATTAATATCCAAGGACTTTTTTCTTCTTCTGCAAGTGTATTTTTTAAATTAACATTTGCATTCACTCCTGCACCAAGAAGAAGTATAATAGCAGTTCCAATAAATTCTGCGACATAAGGATTCATTAACATAATTGATATTTTTTAATTAAATTATTAAATTGTTTTAGTTCATTTTTGATCCATGCATTATCATGCCCTAATTTTTTTGCAATAATGGAAGCCACTTTAGGTGCAATTTTTTCAGTTTCAAATGCATCTAAAAATAAACAACGAGTTCTTCGGGCTAAAACATCTTCCAAGTTAATAGCCATTTCTTCTTGAATCGCCCAAATAATTTGATTTTCAGTTATAAAGAATTTTTCTGATAATGATACTAATGCCTTTTTAGCATTTATTGCTATTATTTTTTTTGATTCAGTACCATAATAATGCATCGGATCATTCCAATCCGAATGGGTTTCATATCCGAATATTGGAAGAGTTTTTGTGTTACATTGCCTTTCGGGTAAACCACCTACAGCTTGTAGGGTATTCACAGTATCTTCTGCAATTTTACGATATGTTGTCCATTTTCCCCCTAAAACACTGATTAATCCACTGGTGCTCACAATAATTTTATGATGTCTAGAAATTTCTTTTGTACTTTCTTTGTTTTTTTCCGAAGCTGCCAAAGGGCGTAATCCTGCGAAAACACTTTTAACATCTTTTCGAGTTGGTTTTTTTGTCATGTATGCCCCAGCGTTTTTCAAAATAAATTCAATTTCACTATCTAAAGCTATAGGTTCTTCTAAGGTTTCATTTATAGGTGTATCTGTAGTTCCTAAAACGACATAATCATTCCATGGAACCGCGAACAGAACTCTACCGTCCGAGGTTTGTGGAACCATTATCGCATGATCTCCATTTAAAAAGGATTTTTCAATAACTAAATGTACTCCTTGTGAGGGGCGAATCATAGGTTTCGCATTTGGTTGATCTAATGCAATAATTTCATCAGAAAAAACTCCTGTAGCATTAATGACAACTTTACTTTTTATATTTTTCTTCTTTCCGCTTATTTGATCTTCTATTCTAACGCCAGTGATAAGTTCGTTTTCTTTATTTATACCATTCACATTAATATAATTTATTAAACAGGCTCCCTCTTGACTTGCCGTTAATGCCATACTAATTGCCATTCGGGCGTCGTCAAATTGGCCATCATTATAAATTACTCCTCCATTTAGTCCCTCTTGGCTAACATTGGGAATTAATGCCAAGGTTTCTTCACGATTTAAAATAGTGGAGGGACCCAACCCTAACTTACCAGCCATCATGTCATAAACCTTTAATCCAATTCCATAAAATGGACTAGTCCACCATTCGTATGAAGGGATAACAAAGCTTAAATCTCGAACTAAATGAGGAGCATTTATTCGCATAATTCCTCGCTCTTTAAGGGCTTCTATAACTAGAGAAATATCCCCATTTTGTAAGTACCTTACCCCACCATGAACCAATTTAGTACTTCTTGAAGAGGTTCCTTTAGCAAAATCATTTTTTTCTAAAAGAAGTGTTTTGTAGCCTCGATTTGCAGAATCAATAGCAACTCCAAGCCCTGATGCACCACCACCTATGATGATAACATCCCATTCGTCAACTTTATCAAGTTCTTCTAGGTTAAGTTTTCTATTCATTTTTAATTTTTTGTCACCTGACTAATCTTATTTTTCCAGGTTTCAATTATTATTTTATTTTGTTTTCCTTTTTTGGGATTAAATTTTTTATCTATTTCCCAAATAGATGATAAACTTTCTATCGAGGGCCAATATCCGGAAGCTAAACCTGCAAAAAAGGCAACACCTAAAGCTGTAGTTTCTGTAGTTTTTGGTCTAATTACCTCTACTTGGAGTAAATCGGATTGGATTTGCATTAACAAATCATTTGTACTACCTCCGCCATCTACTTTTAATATTTTAAATGTAGTGTTTGCATCTTTCTGCATTTCTATAACTATTTCTCGTGTTCGCATTGCTATGGCTTCAAGTGAAGCTCTCGCAATATGACCTTTTTGTGTCCCCCTTGTAATTCCCATGATAGACCCAGTAGCATGTGGATCCCAGTAGGGTGCACCCAGACCAGCAAGAGCAGGAATAAAGGTTACGCCACCATTATTTTCAACTGTTTTTGCTAATGCTTCGATTTCTGGAGCAGATTTGATAATTCCTAATTGATCTCTTAACCACTGAACCACTGCTCCTGCAACAAACACACTACCTTCCAAAGCATAGGTTACCTTACCATTTATTTGGTAACCAATGGTTGTCAGCATTCTGTTTTTTGAAATCACTGGATTTTCACCTGTATTCATAATACAGAAACATCCTGTACCGTAAGTGTTTTTTACATCACCAGGGTTTATACACATTTGCCCAAAAAGTGCTGCTTGTTGATCCCCTGCGATTCCTGCGATCGAAATTTCATGATCAAAAAGACTCTGAGTTGTCATTCCAACAGCCTCGGAGGACGAAACCACTTTTGGAAGGATTGATTTTGGTACTTCAAGGATGTCTAAGAGTTCTTTATCCCATTCTAAAGTATGGATGTTAAATAATAAAGTTCTGCTTGCATTGGTTGAATCTGTCACATGAACTTTTCCACCTGTAAGATTCCAAATCAACCAACTGTCAATGGTGCCAAAAGCGAGTTCACCATTCTGAGCTTGTTTTCTTAATTTGGGATCTTGATCTAAAATCCATTTGATTTTTGTGCCTGAGAAATAGGCATCAAGTAAAAGACCAGTTTTTTTGTAAAACAGATCTGATTTACCATTTTTTGAAAGAGTATCACAAATTGAAGTAGTCCTTCTGTCTTGCCAAACAATTGCATTACAAACAGGTTTACCTGTTTTTCTATTCCAAAGAACAGTAGTTTCTCTTTGGTTGGTTATTCCCATGGCATGAATCTGTGAAGCTTTTGTATTAGTTTTTTTTAAAACCTCTCTGATGGCTAACAATTGGGTATTCCATATTTCCATTGCATCATGTTCAACCCAACTTTCTTTAGGAAAGTATTGAGTGAATTCATGTTGGGAAACCCCAATTGTTAATCCGTTTTGATCAAATATTATAGCTCTAGAGCTCGTGGTGCCAGCATCTACGGCAAGTATATAATTATTCATTAAATGATTTTCTATAAATGAAAAGTGAAGTTATAAATATAAGAACATTTTATTTTAAAAGGGAAAAAGTATTTCATATATAGCTTATTCTTCAAGTTATTCTAAATTTGTTTAAGTAAAAAAAAACAAATGCTTTTAGAAGTTTGTGTAACCTCAATAGCCTCTATTAAAAATGCCTTCTCTGCAGGCGTTGACCGAGTTGAGCTATGTTCTGCATTAGGTACAGGTGGAGTAACACCATCGTATGGTCTGATAAAAGAATCAGTGGAATTGGATATCCTTCCCGTTCATTGTTTAATTCGTCCTAGAGAGGGTCATTTTATATACTCTATTGATGAAGTGGCTATTATTGAACAAGATATTCTAACTGCTAAAAAATTAGGATGTAAAGGGGTAGTGGTTGGAGCAGTTACTCCTGAATTTCACTTGGATCTAAAACTATTAAAGAGATGGAAATCGTTAGCTGGATCAATGTATGTGACTTTTCATAGGGCGTTTGATGTTGTTAAAGAACCCATTCAAGCACTTGAACAATTAATCGATTTAGATTTTGATTGTATTCTCAGTTCCGGACAAGAAGAAAAAGCATTAGACGGATTTTCTAATTTAGAATTATGGAATAAAAAACTAGGAGATCAAATACTCATTATGCCCGGTAGTGGAATAAGTAAAAACAATTGTGTCAAATTTAGGAAATCTGAATTTAAAGCTTTGCACCTTTCTGGATCAGTAGCTATTGAATCTATATCAATTCCAAACGGAGTAAATAAAAGCATGTCGTTCTTACAACAAGAAATCCTTGAAAGCAATCCCTCAGTTTTGAAAAAAGTAGTGCAGTTACTCAAAGCTAATTAAATAGCATAGCAATTCCGCCAAGCGCAGTAAAAAGTAAAATTAGCTTACGATAACTATTATCATTTATTTTTTTGACTATAAAAACTCCCGATACTAATCCCAAAATTACAAATGGAACTAATTCTACGCTTTTTAAAATTGAAATTTTATTTATAGTTTCCCAATTCCAAATATGAAAAGGTAATTTAAAAGTATTAATTAGAAAGAAAAGCCATGCAGCAGTTCCGATAAAAGTATTTTTAGGTAGACGCATAGCTAAAAAATATATATTTGAAAATGCACCTGCCAAATTTCCCACCATGGTAGTAAAGCCTGCTAAAATCCCCATGGAGCTTGCAAAAGTCCAATGTGAGGGTATAGATTTATCTTTTTTATTTTCCCAATACCACATTAATGCAACACTAAAAAGAATAATTCCAGCCATACCATATTTGAAAATACTTTCAGAAATCAATTTACCACCAACCACTCCCATAAGAACCCCTAAGATCATCCATGGCAAAAGTTTGATAATATAATTCCATTGCACATGTCTTTTGTAATATGTTATAGCAAAAACATCCCCAACAATTAAGAGAGGCATCAAAACACCGGTAGAATTTCTAGCATCATAAACCAAAGCGAAGCCAGTAACAATTAGTACAGCAATACCTTTTAACCCTGATTTAGAGATTCCTAAAAGAAAAGCACAAAAAGCTGCCAACAAAAAATCTGAATTCGAAAGTGTTCCCAGAATACTTAAATTATAATTATTTGGCTTAAATATAATACTAATTTTATGTTTGTGATTTATCACGAATAACTCAAACATTTGTTAATCTTTGTAAAAAAAAGTTGAATTACCCCTTTTTCAAATCAGTTCAATTTATGTTATTAAGTACATTTTCTTTTGCATTAATGAATGCATTAGTGAAGTATTTGGTTGATTATCCAACTTTGCAATTAGTTTTCTTTAGGTCAATTGGTTCACTGATAATAACTTTTAGTTTTTTGAAAGCTAAAGGAATTCCACAGTGGGGAAATCAAAAAAAACTGCTCATTCTACGTTCAGTTTTTGGAGTTACTTCAATGATCTTGTTTTTTTTGGGAATTCATTATATAACTGTTGGAAGTGCGGTTACTCTTCGTTATGTTTCACCAATTTTCGCAGCTTTATTAGCTTTTTTTTTGTTGAAGGAAGTCATTAAACCCATTCAATGGCTATTTTTTTTAATGGCATTTATAGGAGTTTTTTTAATAAAAAGTTATGATGTTTCAGGATCTAATTTTGGTGTTTTTATAGTTTTATTAGCTGCCTTTTTTTCTGCAATTGTTTACATTTTATTGTCTAAAATTGGTAATGGAGATCATCCCGTAGTCGTAGTACATTATTTTATGTTGCTAGCAACACTAGTAGGAGCAGTCGGTTGTGTTTTTCATTGGATCACACCCACATTAAATGATTTTTGTTTATTATTTAGTTTGGGGATATTTGGTTTTTTTGGACAATTATTTATGACCAAAGCGTTTCAAAATGCAGAGGTCCATTTAGTCGCTCCTTTTAAGTATGTAGAAGTACTTTTCACACTCTTTTTTGGTATCTTTTTTTTGAAAGAGACTTATAATTTCTTTCATCTTTTTGGAACTTTTTTAGTAATTTTTGGGCTTGTTTTGAATGTATTTTACAAGTCGAAACGAGGATAATAATTTTAAAAAAAAACCAACTAAAGTGGTTTTAATTTGATTTTGTAAGTTTAATTAGACCATTCCTTTATGGATTTTGTATTTAAACGAACGTAATCCATATTTCCAGCCTCTTGAGCAAGTTTTAATGATGTTTTTGCTGCGGCAATAGCGATATCTTTTTCATTTAATTGTGCTAAGATTAGAGATTGTTGACGGTACATCCAAAATTTATCTGGATCCATTTCAATTGCTTTTGCGATCCATTTCTTGGCCTGGTTAAGGTCTTGATTTGATTGTCTATAATAAATTGCAGCGTTATAGTAATCTCTACTTTTAGGATCTTTTTTTATAGTTTTCGTAATAGAGGACATCATTTTAGAATGCGTTGGTACCTCAATTGGTATGCTAACTTTAGTGTTTTCCCACTTAATATTTATGTTAGCACCGTTATTATATAAATCATCCAACGAAATTGTGAATGACTCTATTGTATTTTTTAACTGTATTATTTCAGTTTCCACGACTACAGCAATTGATTCAGTATTCCATTTTTCAGGAAGTCCCCAGTTGTCTGTTTCAGTATAAAAGAATACTTCCCACATTGATTTTCCTGGACGTATAAAAAGTGAATAGGTTCCAGCATCTAAATTTTTCCCACCTACTTTAACTGGATCTGAAAAACTTAAAGTTGAATTTTCATTTGCACCTGCTCTCCAAATTTCACCCATTGGAACCAATTCCCCCATGATTTTCCGATCACGTTTTGCGGGACGAGAATAATCTATTGTAACATTTGTTAGTCCAATAACCTGCTCTATTTTAGCGGAAGGACTGGGTTGTAGTGTTTGAATTTGAGCCAAACCATATGAACAAACAAATACTAGTAAATATTTCATTTTTTTCATTTTAAAATTTTATCAAATATAGTTTTTTGTTTCAGT
>TARA_B110000444_G_scaffold43513_1_pt1 | contig 17857 bp, 17 predicted proteins | sample TARA_B110000444 | Tara Oceans TARA_B110000444 (sample SAMEA4398370) | marine metagenome | biome: Polar Biome; feature: [SRF] surface water layer (ENVO:00010504); material: water (ENVO:00002006), including particulate matter (ENVO:01000060) such as... | depth 5 m | reverse complement strand
TTTTTTTTCAAAAGTAATAAAAGAATAGATTTATATAATATATAGAGCTATGTTTTTAAAAGAATTTGAAATTCGTTGGAGTGATTTGGATGCAAATCGGCATTTAGCCAATGTGACCTATTCAATCTATGCAGGAGAGACTAGGATGGCTTTTTTAAAATCTTTAGGACTGACTCATCAGAGATTATTGAACCTAGAAATAGGTCCGATTGTTTTTAATGAACACTTTTTTTATTTTAAAGAAGTATTGCTAGGTGAGAAAATCAGAGTTTCAACAGTTCTATCTGGAATGAGTAACGAAGGTACTTTCTTTGAGTTTGAGCATAATTTCTATTCCGAAAAGGGCCTTAATATAGCACGTTGCGAAATGATAGGTGGCTGGATGAATTTATCATCCAGAAAGCTAACTAGTATCCCCAAGGAATTAATCACCCAATTTAAAAAAACAAATGAAATATTAAGCTTCAAGGAACTTACTTCCAAAGACACTCGAAAATGGAATAAAATGCCAAAAAATTTAATTTTATAAACGAATCATGATTTTCAGAATTTCACTTTTTATTTTACTATTAACCACCTTACAATTAACTTTTGGACAAAACACTCCAGCCATAGATAAACTATATTCTAAAGCTATTCAAAAGCTAACTAAAAACAAAAAAATACAAAAGGCTTTTGAACACATTAAAAGTATTGAATCTACTACAATGGAACGCCACATTGCTTTAACTGAAATTGAAGCACCTCCATTTAAAGAACAAGTTAGAGGCCTTGTGTATGCTGACTATTTTAGAACTTTAGGTCTGGATTCAGTTTGGATTGATTCCGTAGGGAACGTATTGGGACTTCTCAAGGGTTATGAAGGCCAGAGAACAGTTGCTTTAGACGCACATTTAGACACAGTTTTTCCTGAAGGAACTGACGTTAAGGTGCGTATTAAAAATGACACGCTTTATGCCCCAGGAATTGGAGATGACACAAGAGGATTGAGTATGCTTTTGACCATTATTGAGTCGATAAAAGCAACTAATATTCAGCCCAAAGATAATATCCTTTTTATTGGAACTGTCGGGGAAGAAGGTTTGGGTGACTTACGCGGTGTAAAACATCTTTTTAGAGATAATGGCCCTCGAATTGATAGCTGGATTGCTATTGATGGAGGTGAAATTGGAAGGGTTAATAATAAAGGCTTAGGATCTTATCGTTATCGAATAACTTATATGGGTCCAGGAGGACATTCATGGGGAGCTTTTGGATTAGTAAATCCTCACCACGCATTAGGAGAAGCAATTAGTAATTTTGTGTCATTAGCAGATGTTTATACTTCTAACGGCCCTAAAACAAGTTATAACATAGGTGTCATTTCGGGAGGAACTTCAATTAACTCAATTCCCTTTGAATCTGTTATGGAAATAGATATTCGCTCGATTGAACCATCACGTTTGGAAGAGATGGAATTACTTTTGCAGGAGGCTGTAAACAAAGCTTTATCACATCAAAATAGTTTAAAACGACAAGGTTCTGATTTAACTGTTTTATTTGATAAAATTGGAAATCGTCCTTCGGGAGAACTTTCAGACAACTTGCCCTTGATTCAAAGAACTCTTGCCGCAACAACTTATTTTGGAGTAAAACCTATTCTCACCCGGGGTTCAACAGATTCTAATATCCCAATTTCTAGAGGAATTCCTGCGGTAACTATTGGGCGAGGTGGAAAAGGTGGTAAAGCCCATTCTCTAGATGAATGGTGGCTTAATTATGATGGATATAAAGCTATTCAATTGGCAATGCTTATTGTATTGTCTGAGGCGGGAATGCGTTAAAAGGTGTATCTCGCTTTTTTAGAACATGGCAAGGACTAGCTTGATTTGTGATAAATCAACTAAAATCTAATTAAGCTATTTTTTTCGAAACCAAGTATACTCCTAAAAAAACTAATAAACACGCTGAAATTTTAACAATATCAAGCGTGTCATTTCCTGTAAAAACAGCATAGGCTATTGTGATTAGTGGTTGGAGATATGCAAATGCTCCAATAGTGGTAGCAGGTAATGTTTTTAGCGCATATACATTTAGCAAATAAGTCAAAAAGGTAGTTCCTACTATTACAAATCCCATACGCCAAATCGCTTCAAATGGTAATTCATTCCATGAAACAGAGCTGAACTCAGGATAGGTTATTGGAAAAGTCATTATTACCCCCAATAAAAACATCCATTTCATCAAAGTGACTGTGCTATATTTTTTTGTAAGAGGTTTTACTATTACTAAGTAGGCTCCAAAACTGATAGAGTTTATTAACATCATTACATTTCCCAACTGGACATTAGGGGCATTGTTAACCTGTGATGTATTGCCATATAGAATAAGAAGTAAAGCCCCAGAAAAACCAAGTATTATCCCAAAAAACTTTACGTTAGTTAGTTTCTCTTTTAAAAAAAAAGCAGAAAGAATTAGAACAATTATGGGAGTTATTGTCACAATTACCCCACTATTGATTGGTGTGGAAAGTTGTAATCCCTTAAAAAACATAAGCATGTTTACACACATTCCCAGAAGTGCAGCGCCAAAAATCTGAAAGTAATCTTTAGGATCTATTTTCTCTTTCGGTGTAAATATACTAACCATCCAAAATAAAATAGAGGCCCCGACTACTCTCAACATAATAAAACCAAAAGCACCAATATAATGGGGCATTACTACTTTGGCAATAGTGTGATTCATACCATAAATTATAGTAGCACCCAATGCGGCCAGAATTGCTAAAACTCTATTGTTCATTTAAAAAAGTGTTGGCTTCAGCAATAACTTTAGGTGAATTTCCAATGAAAATTACATTATCAAATAAAAGGACAGGACGTTTTAGAAAAGTATAATTTTCTAAAATCAAAGCTCTATAATCTGACTCTGTTAAATCCATACTTTTAAGATTCCGTTGTTTATAAAGTTGTGCACGTTTACTGAATAAAGCTTCATAACTCCCAGCAATGGCATGGATTTGTTCTAACCGAGAATTAGTTATGGGACTTTTTTTAATATCAATTTGTATAATTGATTCATCTAACGAAAGTTCGTTTCGTATCCTTTTACAACTATCACAGCTACTTAAATAATAGAAAAAACGCATGCATAAATTTTAATTTCACAAAGAAAAATCATTTTTATTGAAAATCAGAGGTTTTACTTAAAATCAAATATCTTTACAAAGTTTAATGTTCCCATAAAAAGAGTAAAATGAAAGAAAAGCTACATTTTAATAGTAAGACTATTCATGGAGGACAGGAACCTGATAAAGCTTACGGAGCAGTAATGCCACCTATATATCAAACGTCCACTTATGCGCAAACCACTCCGGGTGGGCATAAAGGGTTTGAATATAGCAGAACCCACAACCCAACTCGCCAAGCCCTTGAAAAATCTTTGGCAAGTATTGAATCTGGAAAATTTGGATTTGCTTTTGGGTCTGGCTTAGCAGCAATGGATGCGGTTTTAAAACTTTTAAAACCAGGGGATGAAATTATTTCTACAGACGATTTATATGGCGGATCTTACCGTCTTTTCACCAAAATATTTGAAGATTTTGGATTAAAATTTCATTTTGTAGGGATGGATAATCTTCAAAATATTTCATCATTAATCAATGAAAAAACCAAGCTAATTTGGGTAGAAACACCTACTAATCCAATGATGAATGTGATTGACATCAAAGCCATTTCAGCTTTAGCAAAGCCTCATGGAATATTTGTAGCCGTTGATAATACATTTGCATCACCTTATCTTCAACAACCTCTTACCCTGGGAGCTGATATAGTAATGCATTCAGCAACAAAATATTTAGCGGGACATTCCGATGTTGTTTTAGGCTCACTGGTTCTTAATAACGAAGCCTTAGCAGAGCGTATTGGGTTTATTCAAAACGCAAGTGGAGCTATTTGTGGCCCAATGGATAGTTTTTTAACCTTAAGAGGAATTAAGACACTCCACGTTAGAATGCAACGCCATTGTGAAAATGCTAATGCAATCGCAAACTATTTGAAAAAACACTCCAAAATTGAGAAAGTTTATTGGCCAGGATTTGAAGACCACCCCAATCATCAAGTTGCGAAAACGCAAATGAAAGATTTTGGAGGTATGTTATCTTTTGTAACCAAAGGTGGCGACTATTCGGCATCTATAAAAATTATAGAAAAATTAAAACTATTTACCCTTGCAGAATCACTGGGAGGTGTTGAAAGTTTAGCAGGGCATCCGGCAAGTATGACTCATGCATCAATTCCAAAAAATTTGAGAGAAAAAAGTGGTGTTGTAGATTCATTAATTCGCTTGAGTGTTGGAATTGAAGATGTACGTGATTTGATTGCAGATTTAAAACAAGCCATTGGATAAAAAATGAAGCTCACTAAAAATAAAAAATTTTTTTTTGCTTCTGATCAGCATTTTGGAGCTCCTAATAGAGAAGCTAGCAAAATACGGGAAAAGTTTTTCATGGATTGGTTAAATCATATTCAAAATGATGCAGCGGCTTTATTTTTATTGGGGGATTTATTTGATTTTTGGTTTGAATATAAAACAGTAGTCCCTAAAGGATTTGTCAGAATATTAGGGAAGTTGGCTGAATTTCAAGAAAATGGGATTCAGGTTCATTATTTTGTTGGAAATCATGATTTATGGATGAAGGATTATTTCGAATCGGAATTAGGAATTACAGTCTATCATAAACCCAAAGAGTTTACAATAGGAAGTACTCGCTTTTTTATTGGACACGGTGATGGTTTAGGGCCAAAAGATGTGGGGTACAAGAGGATGAAAAAACTATTTACCAATTCTTTGGCAAAAAGACTTTTTCAAGCACTTCATCCAGATTGGGGAGTAAGACTAGGAAAGTATTTTTCAATAAAAAATAAATTAATTTCAGGAGCTGAAGACATTTCATTTATGGGAAAAGAAGAGGAGTGGTTAGCAATTTATGCTAAACGAAAATTGGAACTAAAGCATTATGATTATTTCCTTTTTGGCCACCGGCATCTTCCTATGGAGATTAGTCTGAATGAAACTTCTAAGTATATAAATTTAGGAGATTGGATTACACATTACACTTATGGTGAGTTTGATGGAAAAACAGTTTTTTTAAAAAAATGGGAGACACCATAATATGATTGAAGAAAAATCTCTTGAGGTTGAAAAAACTGTCTTAGTGGGAATTATAAACTCTAGACAAGATGTAGTTCAGTCTAAGGAATATTTAGATGAATTAGCCTTTTTAGCTTATACAGCTGGTGGTGTAGTAATGCATCGCTTTACACAAAAAATAGATCTTCCAAATCCTAAGACCTTTATTGGTTCTGGAAAAATGCAGGAAGTTTTTAAGTTTGTGGATGAAAATGATATTTCTTCTGTAATTTTTGATGACGAACTCACACCAGCCCAACAAGGAAATATTGAAAAAATATTAAAGGTTAAAGTATTGGATCGAATTGGATTAATACTCGATATTTTTGCGCAGCGTGCTCAGACAAGTTATGCTCGTACTCAAGTCGAATTAGCACAGTATCAATATTTACTTCCTAGATTAAAAGGACTTTGGACACACTTGGAAAGGCAGCGAGGAGGAATTGGAATGCGAGGGCCAGGGGAAACTGAAATTGAAACTGACCGAAGGATTGTTAGGGATAAAATTTCTCTTTTAAAAAAGAAATTAATTGTCATTGACAAGCAAATGTCAACTCAGCGTGGAAATCGTGGTGCATTAGTGCGAGTTGCATTGGTAGGATATACTAATGTGGGTAAATCAACTTTGATGAATGTGGCTGCAAAAAGTAATGTCTTTGCAGAAAACAAACTTTTTGCAACTCTAGATACAACAGTAAGAAAAGTAGTTATAGGAAATCTTCCATTTTTAATGAGTGATACAGTTGGATTTATAAGAAAACTTCCAACCCAATTGGTTGAATCTTTCAAGAGTACTTTGGATGAGGTTCAAGAGGCCGATTTACTATTGCATATTGTAGATATTTCTCATCCCAATTTTGAAGATCATATTAATTCGGTCAATCAAATTTTAAAAGAAATAAAAAGTTTAGACAAACCAACACTAATGATTTTCAATAAAATTGATATATACGAACCCGAGCCTTGGGATGAAGCGGAACTAGTTGAACAAAGAGGAGAAAAACATTTTAGTTTAGAAGAATGGAAACAAACTTGGATGTATAGAATGAATGGTCAGGCACTTTTCATATCTGCCTTAAATAAAGATAATTTAGATGGGTTTAGACAGCGTGTTTATGACGAAGTAAGAGAAATTCATGTCACTCGTTTTCCATATAATCATTTCCTTTATCCAGAGGGTTTAGAAGAATAAAAATTCAATCTTATTTTTTTAATTAAAATAATAAGCATAAAAAAATCATCAATCTTCTTTATTGCATTTTTTATAAACACGACCTTTTAGGGATTTAAATAATTCTATTGAAAATATTCTGGGAATAATGGTCTCTCTGTCTCGACTGAAAGTAATGAGTTTTTTCCAAAATGAATAGCCTTTATATTTTATTCTATGACTTTCGATTTGAAACATATGCATTTGCTTGTCTTGTTGGGAGTAAAACAAGATCAGCTACATTTACATGCGAAGGGACTTGAACCATGTATAAAAGCGCATTTGCTACGTCTTGAGCTGACAAGGCTTCAATTCCGGCATAAACTTTATTAGCTCGATCTCCATCACCTTTAAAACGCACTTTTGAAAACTCTGTTTTAACGAGTCCAGGGTGGATGGCCCCAACTTTAATACCGTCTTTATTTAAATCAAGACGAAGTCCTTGTGTAAACGCATCTACTGCAAACTTGCTACTACAATAGACACTTCCATTGGGATATACTTCTTTTCCTGCGATGGAACCAAGATTGATGATGTGTCCCTTTTTGGCTTTAATCATTTGAGGAAGTAGTGCTTTAGTAACATACATCAATCCTTTTACATTTCCGTCTATCATAGCATCCCAATCCTCTAGACTTGCTGTTTGAACGGGATCAAATCCATGTGCATTTCCGGCATTATTAATTAAAACATCTACATTTTCCCATTCCTTAGGAAGATTTTCAAGTGCCTCAAAAACAGCTCTTCGGTCTCTTACATCATATGTGAGTAAAAGACTTTTGGTCTTGAGCTTACTTGCCAATAATTCTAATTTTTCTTTTCTTCTTCCGCACAAAATTAGCTTAGCTCCATGTTGAGAGAATACTTCTGCTGTAGCCCATCCAATTCCACTACTGGCTCCTGTGACTACTATAATTTTATCTTTCATTCAAATATATTTATGGTAATGGTTCTCCCATACTAGCCTCTAATAATAAAAACCAATCGGTAATTTCTAATTTTATATCAAGAGCTGCCATGCTTAGAGCTAATCTTTTGGCAGATGTTGTTCCAACAACAGGATGAATTTTGGATGGATGGTATAACAACCAAGCCAACAGTAATTGACCCTCTGTACAATTATATTTTTCACAAAGTGAAGCCATACATTTTAAAACACGTTCATTTTTTACTCCCTTTTCTTTAAAGAAGCTGCCTAATGGACTCCATGCCATAACTCTAATATTATTGATTTTCATATAGTCCAGTGTTCCATCAAAGAGACTCTTCTCTTGGGTTAAAGAACACTCTAATTGATTCCATTTTAAATCAATCTCCTGCTGTAATAGTTGCATTTGTGAGGGGGTAAAGTTGGAGACACCTAATTGATTAATTTTTCCCTCGGATTTTAGTTCTTGAATCACTTTAGCTATCGTTTCTGCGTTCATCAAAGGACTTGGACGGTGAAAAAGTAGTAAATCTAAGTAATCTGTTTTTAATTGCCGTAAAGAATTTTCAACACTCATTCGAATATGTTTTGCTGAATAATCATAATACTTTACCGGTAAAGATCTTGCATCACATGGCATCTGAATGCTGCATTTGGAAATAAAATAGACTGATTCTCTATTTACAGCACTGTTATTAAAAGCAGTTCCAAATGCAGCTTCTGTGGTATACCCTCCATAAATATCCGCATGATCAAAGGTGTTTATTCCTAAATCAACTATTTGATCTATAAGGTATTGCATCTCATTTGTAGTGAATTTACTTCCCCATTGACCCCATGTCATGGTGCCAGAGATAATTTTTGAAAAGGAATTCATTGGCTTAAATATTTGATAATTATTTTATTATTTTTTTTAATAAAGTTTAATATTAAACTTCAGATTAATTACATTAAATTCACTTCTAAAATAGTGACATTTGAGAGCTTCTATATTTTACTATGGCTCAATTTTTAACCAATTGTTAACAACATACTTTAAATAATTTTTTCAAATTTGCTATCTGAAAAAAAATGTAGAAAATCCTTATGGAAAACATTAAAAATGAAATGATTGACATCAATGCAATCAATGAAAAAATAGAAAAAGAAAGCGCATTTGTCGACTTACTTACTCTTGAAATGAACAAAGTGATTGTCGGCCAGAAAGATATGGTGGAACGTTTACTAATTGGCTTACTTGGAAGAGGTCATGTCCTTTTAGAGGGGGTCCCTGGTTTAGCAAAAACCTTAGCGATTAACACCTTAAGTCAGGCTGTAAAAGGTACTTTTAGCCGTATTCAATTTACTCCTGATTTACTTCCTGCCGACGTAGTTGGAACGATGATTTACAATATTAAAGAAAATGATTTTTCTATAAAGAAGGGACCTATTTTTGCCAATTTTGTTCTTGCCGATGAGATTAATAGAGCTCCTGCAAAAGTTCAATCTGCACTTTTGGAGGCAATGCAAGAAAAACAAGTTACTATTGGAGACACAACTTTTAAGTTGCAACCCCCTTTCTTGGTTATGGCGACTCAAAACCCTGTAGAACAAGAAGGAACTTATCCATTACCTGAGGCTCAAGTTGACCGATTTATGCTAAAGACGGTTATTGATTATCCAAAATTGGATGAAGAACAGTTAATAGTCAGAAACAATTTGAGCAGCAATAAAGTTAAAGTAAATCCTGTAGTAACCACTAAGCAAATCTTAACTGCTCAAGAAACTGTTAGACAGGTTTATATGGACGAGAAAATCGAAAGCTATATTCTGAATTTGATTTTTGCAACTCGATATCCAGAGAATTATAATTTGGGTTCCATGAAACCGTTAATCAGTTTTGGCGCCTCACCAAGGGGAAGCATCAATTTAGCCACTGCCGCTAAATGCCATGCTTTTTTAAAACATAGAGGTTATGTAATCCCTGAAGATGTTCGAGCAGTTATTTATGACGTATTGCGTCATCGTATAGGATTAACTTATGAAGCTGAGGCTGAAAATATTACTTCTGAAGATTTGATAACTCAAATCATCAACGAGGTTGAAGTTCCTTAAAACAGCATCTCATTCAAATTTAGATTACAACCATAGAAACCAATGGATACAAAAGCGTTACTTAAAAAAGTTCGCAAAATTGAGATTAAGACCCGGCGCCTAAGCGACCACGTTTTTGGAGGAGAATATCATTCTACCTTCAAAGGGCGCGGAATGACTTTTAGTGAAGTTAGACAATATCAATTTGGTGACGATGTTCGCGCAATTGATTGGAATGTTACCGCACGTTACAACGAACCATTTGTTAAGGTATTTGAAGAAGAGCGTGAATTAACTCTGATGCTGGTAGTGGATGTTAGTGGTTCAGAAACCTTTGGAACAAAAACCCAATTCAAAAGAGAAATTTTAACTGAAATTGCGGCTACTTTAGCCTTTTCAGCACTTCAAAATAATGATAAAGTCGGTCTGCTTTTATTTTCGGATCGAGTTGAGTTGTTTATCCCTCCTAAAAAAGGGCGTTCTCATATTTTGAGGATTATCAGAGAATTATTGGAATTTGAGCCCAAAAGCAAAGAAACCAATATTTCGATAGCTTTGGAGTTTCTTTCAGGGGTATTGAAAAAGAAAGCCATTGTTTTTATGCTCTCCGATTTTATGGATTCTGGCTATGAAAAAACCCTCCGTATTACCTCAAAGAAACACGATCTTACGGGGATTCGCGTTTATGATCCCATAGAAACTTGTCTTCCCAAATTAGGAATTGTTCCCATGCGGGATGCAGAAACAGGAGCAATAAGATGGATAAATACCCAGTCCAAAAAAATCAGAAATCAATATGCAAAACATTATAATGAGCGCACCGCTAAACATCAAGAACTCTTCAAGAAAAATGGAGCTGGAAATCTAAGTTGTAGTGTGGAGGAGAGTTATGTAAAAAAATTATTGGGGTATTTTAAAGCAAGGATATAATATGAAACAGGCGCTTCCTATCTTAGTCTACTTTTCATTGACAGTATTACTTTGGGCTCAAGACAAAGCAGAGTTGAACGTAGCAGTTGATTCAACACAAATAAAAATCGGGGCGCAACTCAATTATACTTTACAGGTAAAAGCTGATAGTACAGCACAGGTTGTTTTTCCCGAACAACCTATTTTTACACCTTTCGAACTTTTGGAAGAGAGCCCGATTGACACCCTTCGTTCGCAAACACATTATCTATACACCAAGAGATATTCTTTAATTCATTTTGATTCAGGCAATTACTTTATTCCTCAGCAGCAGGTATTAGTTAATGGTTTTTCTAAAATCGCAGATCTGATTCCGGTTCGTGTAAACTCTGTAAAAGTTGATACCACCAAACAGAAATTATTTGATATCAAGCCTCTTTCTCAAGTGAAAAAAAACTATAATAGACTGATCTCAAGAGTACTTTGGGGACTAGTCTTAGCACTTATAGTAATTGGGGCTTCCTATACTTATTTATTTCAGAAAAGGAAAAAGGAATTACGGGAAAGAGAACTCCCCCCTTTTGATAGAGCAATTGAAGAACTCAAAGCTTTAGAATCCGAAAAGCCTTTTGAACAAGATGAATTCAAATTATATTATTCTCGCTTAACTGATGTAGTGAGGCGATATTTGGAAGAGGAAGCAAAAATTGATGCTCTCGAAAGTACTTCAGAAGAGTTACTCATAAAACTCGAAATGCGAAAAGGCGAAGGGACTTTAGATTTAGATTTTACTACATTGAAAAGTTTGAGAGAAGTTTTAAAGAATGCCGATTTGGTAAAATTTGCTAAATCTATGCCGGAATATAGAGTTGCTAATGAAGATAGAAGAGCAGTGGAGCATGTCGTTATGGAAACGAAACAAGCACTTCCTGAACCCACTGAGGAAGAGTTGAAAGAAAAGGAAGCTTACAAAGAATATTTAGCTAAAAAGCGAAGAAAAGAACAATTGATTTGGGGCCTTTCTGGCATTAGTCTTTTAACTGTTACGACCTTGGCCATCTCTATGCTTGTTTATGGTTTTTATCCCGTCAGAGACACTCTTTTAAGCTACCCAACCAAAATACTTTATAGCGGTCAATGGGTAAGCAGTCAATATGGAACTCCTCCATTAAAAATAGAAACTCCTGAGGTTTTAGAGCGAATTCCAAATGAACAAAGTTTGATTCAGCAATTCAGTTTGGGAACTTTAGATAGTCCTTTTTATATTGATTTAAAGTTTGATTTCCCCAAATTAGATCCCAATAAAGATGAGTCAAGGTCAGATCCTGAGCAAGTAAAAACGGAAAAAGCTCAAGCTTTGGTTTCTTCAATAATATCTAATTTTCAATCTAGTGGGGCGGTTAATATTTTAATGAAAAACGATGAGATAACCCTTCCTTCTGGTTCACCAGCTGTTAAGATTTACGGAACTTTAGATTATCCTAAAAAGGGGAAAGACGAAAGGGTGCGTTGTAATTTTAACACTTTACTGTTTACATTTGAAGAAGGTACAATTAGACTTACCATGCTTTATGAAAAGGAAGATAGGTATGCATCTGAAATTGAACAACGTGTCATTAACAGTTTAGAATTGATTAAAGAACTCTAAAAAATGTTTGAAGGAATCTATTTTGCAAATCCTGATTACCTCTGGTTATTCCTAGTAATACCTGTAGTTGTATTTTGGCATACGTTAACTTGGAAAAGGGCTCAAGCAGAACTTAAAATGCCAAGTCTTTCAGGTTTTCAGCAACATTCTTCTTTTTGGTCTTTAGTGAGACCTCTACTTTTTGTTTCTAGAATATTTGCCCTTGGGTTTATTATTTTAGCAATTGCACGACCACAAACAGTTGATATTTCTTCGCGGACAAAAACAAATAAGGGGATAGATATTGTTATGGCGATAGATGTTTCTTCAAGTATGCTGGCACAAGATTTGAAACCAGATAGATTGAGCGCATTAAAACGTGTTGCTTCTGCTTTTGTGGATGATCGTTTGTCAGACAGGATTGGATTGGTAGTTTATGCTGGGGAAAGTTATACTAAAACTCCCATTACCAGTGACAAAGGAATTGTAAAAGGTGCATTAAGAGAAATTTCTTACCAAGGACTGATAGAAGATGGAACTGCTATTGGAATGGGTCTAGCAACTTCAGTAAACCGTTTAAAAGACAGTAGAGCTAAGAGTAAAGTCATTATTTTATTGACTGATGGAGTAAATAATTCAGGCTTCATTGATCCTAAAATTGCAACTGAACTTGCAGTAGAGTTTGGAATAAAGACATATACCATTGGACTTGGAAGTAACGGAACAGCAATGGCTCCTGTTGGAATTTTACCCAATGGCAGTTTTCAATATGCCTTGACGAAAGTCGAGATTGATGAAGCTTTACTTCAAGAAATTGCTTCAGCAACAGGTGGAATTTATTTTAGAGCAACAGATAATAAAAAGTTGGAAGAAATATACGCAGAAATCAATAAGCTTGAAAAAACAGAGGTAGAAGAGTTTAAGTATTACAATTACGAAGAAAAATACCGTTTACTAGTTCTTCTTGCTTTGGCATTAATTGGTTTAGAATGGATTGGAAGAAACACAGTTTTTAAAAGTTTTATTTAAAATGTATCAGATTGACGCTTACGAATACATTTATTTCCTAGCAATACTCCCTGTATTTTGGCTAGTTTTCATTCTAATGCTTAGATGGAAAAGAAAAACCCAAGTCAAGTTTGCCAGCCTCGAACTTTTAGAAGTTTTAAGCCCTAATCGTTCCAAATTTAAGCCAGGACTGAAAATGATTTTTTTAAGTTTTGCCATTACTTTATTAGTTTTAGGATTGATGAATCCTAAGATAGGGACTCAGCTTGAGACAGTAAAACGAGAAGGGGTTGATATAGTTTTCGCAATTGATGTTTCAAAAAGTATGCTTGCTGAAGATATTGCACCCAACAGACTAGAAAAATCAAAGCGATTGGTATCTGCAATTTTAAATCAACTAACTAGTGACCGTGTAGGTATTATTGCATACGCTGCTCAGGCAATCCCACAATTACCTATAACAACAGACTATAGTGCGGCCAAAATGTTTTTACAAGCACTGAACACAGAAATGCTTTCCTCTCAGGGGACGGCATTAGACAGTGCTATTGATTTGTCTGGAACATTTTTTGATGATGAAGATCAAACCAATAGAGTAATTTTTTTAATTTCTGATGGAGAAGATCATTCTGAAGATGCTTCAAGTGCTGCTTCTAGGGCTGCTGCAATGGGGATAAAAATCTTCACCCTTGGTGTAGGTACTGAAGCAGGAGCCCCCATTCCAATAAAAAGAAATAATGTAGTAGAATCCTACAAAAAAGATTTTGATGGAGAAGTAGTTATTACAAAACGGAATCAAGAGATTTTGGAAGCTATTGCAAATGCTACAAATGGTCAGTATCAAGACGGAAATGACACGCAAGCAGTTTTAAAATTTGCCTCAGAACAACTTAAAGCAATGGATAAAAAAGAGTTTGAAGCTAAAAAATTTGTGAGCTACAAAGATCGTTTTCAACCTTTTTTAATTGCAGCTTTACTTTTTCTTATAATCGACCTATTTTTGTTTGAAACGAAAACAAAATGGGTTCAGAAACTGAACTTATTTAATGAGAATGAAAAATAAATTTTTAACAGGACTTTTGTTCTTCTCCTTTACTTTGAGTTTTGCTCAAGATGGCAAAGTGACCAATCATATCTATGAAGGAAATGAAGAAGCTCAAAAGGAGTCTTATATTAAAGCAGAAAAAGCCTACAGAAAAGCCCTGTCTCTTGCTCCTGAAAAATCAACAGCTCTTTATAATCTTGGTAATACACATTTTTTAGATAAGAAATATGATGAGGCATCTCAACGTTTTTTCCAGACCCAAAAGGTTGCAAATTCTAAAGAAGATAAACATAAAGCCTTCCACAATATGGGTAATGTTTACATGCAAAAAAAGGAATATCAAAAGGCAGTAGAGGCATATAAAAATGGATTACGAAATAATCCTACCGATGAAGAAACTCGTTATAATTACGCCTTAGCAAAAGAGCTTTTAGAAAACGAAAAACCTCCAGAGGAACAAGAACAAGATGATAAAAAAGACAAACAAGATAAGGATCAAGAAGACGAAAAAGAAAAGGACCAGGAGGGAGATAAAGAAAATAAAGACGAACAGGATCAAGAAAAAGAAGGAGACGAAGGAGATGAATCAAAAGATGAAGGTGAGCCCAAAAATGAAGGAGATCAAAACAAAGATTCACAACCAAATGAGGGAGAAAATAATTCAGAAAAAAAGAAACAACCCCCTAGACAAGGACAACTATCTCCTCAGCAAGTTCAAAGTCTCTTGGATGCGATGAACAATCAGGAGAAGAAAGTACAAGATAAAGTAAATGCTAAAAAAGTAAAAGGAGTGCCTGTTAGAGGTAAAAAAGATTGGTAATTATGAATCAAATTTTGACATCTCGAGTACTAGTAGTTTTCTTGTTCATAAGCACTTTTATAGTTCAAGCTCAGGTCAGTTTTGATATCAAGGTGAGTAAAAAACGTTTGGGACTTAACGAACGTCTTCGCGTAGATTTTGTTATGAATGAGAATGGAGATAATTTTAATCCTCCATCTTTTAAAGGATTTCAGGTTGTAAGTGGTCCCCAGCAAGCAGTAAGTAGATCATGGGTTAATGGGATGCAGAGTTTTTCCAAAACCTACACTTATTTTTTAACCCCAAAACTAAAAGGAAAAATTACTTTGGATCAAGCTCAAATAACGATTAATCGAGAAGTATATAAAACTTCTCCTGTCATTATCGAAGTAACTGAGGCTGTTGAAAAACCAAATGACCCAAATAATATTGATTATATTACAGATGAAAACATTAAGCTTGTCGCTGAAATCTCAAATTCAAACCCGTATTTGAATGAAGGTATTTCTGTCGTTTATAAGCTCTATTTCAGAAATCCAATTTCCATTTCAGATGTTCAAGAACTAGAATCTCCAGGCTATGGAGATTTTTGGAGTCACTTAATTAAAGTAGGTCAAGTTAGAGTGAATAATAAAGGCCAATATAATGGAGAATCTTATAACGAAGTAGTTTGGCGAAAAGTAGTGCTTTATCCACAAAAAACCGGAAAACTCAATTTAGAACCCCTGACTTTAAATTTAAGTTTAACTGTGCCTAGTAGCCGACGTGATCTTTTTGGAAGGAGAATTATGACTCAAGGCCAAAAAACTATTTCTGCAGGAAGAAGAGTAATTAATGTTAAACCTTTACCAGAAAAAAATCAACCTGCAGGATTTACTGGGGCTGTGGGTCAATTTGATTTTGATGTAATTTTAGATAAGGATGCTCTGAAAGCTACAGAGTCTTTTCAGGCGACGCTAAAAGTTAGAGGGAACGGGAATTTAAAATTGTTTAAACTACCCAAAATTAATGTTCCGAATACCTTAGAGGTTTATGAGCCAGAGCATAAAGAGAATGTAAAAATTAAGCTTTCAGGTATGGGGGGGACTGTAGAAGACACTTACACTATTGTTCCTAAATACCAGGGGAGGTATCCTATTCCGGCAGTAGAATTTTTATATTTTGATCCCAAAACAAAGAGTTATAAGAGTGTACGCTCTCAAGATTTACTTGTAGATGTTTTTGATGGACCAATTGCAGGGGATGCTCAAGAGGTAGCAGCAAATTTAACCAAGCAATTAGTCCAAGCCAGTGATACTGCTTTTCGCTTTATCCTTTTGGATACTAAATTAAGTCCAATTAAAACACCTTCATTTTGGAAAAGTAAACTTTTCTGGATACTACTGGTTCTTCCAATATTGCTCTTGCTTTTCACCTTTTTATTCAAACGATTTGTATTAGGACGCTCAGAAGATAGTGCGAGCAAAAAACAACGTGAAGCACAATATTTAGCTCGAAAGTATTTAAGTTCTGCTAAAAAAGCATTCCATGATCAAGTAGCGTTTTATGAAGCATTAGAGCGAGCGTTGCACAATTATTTGAAAGCTAAATTAAAAATTGAAACCATTGAATTGAGTAAAGATAAAATTGAAAGTCTATTATTAGATAAAAAAGTGAAGGCCCAAACGGCTTTAGACTTTGTGTCTGTTATTGAAAATTGTGAGCTAGCACGTTACGCTCCAGGCAGGTCTGTCAGTGTAAAAAGAGATTATGAAAAAGCGAGTAGTATTATTGCAAGTATAGATCGGCAATTATGAGAAAGGGTATAAATTTTAACTTGTTTTTAAGACTGTTTCAAAATATGCTAATGGCAATTCTTATGATGAATTTTCTTTTTGCTAGCGCTCAAGATTCTTCAGAAAAACTTTTTATAGAAGGAAACACAGCCTATAATGACGGGGACTTTGCAAAGGCAGTTTCTTTTTATGAACAAACACTTGAAGAGGGGCAACATAGCGCTGCTTTATATTTCAATTTAGGGAATGCCTTTTATCGATTAAATAATGTTGCTGAAAGCATCTATTATTTTGAAAAAGCGAACCAACTCGATACAGATAATGAAGATCTCAATATTAATAGTGCTTTTGCTCAAAACATGACCATTGACGCAATTGAAGCTATTCCAAAATCTCAGTTAGTACAAATTCAACAAAGTATTTTTAGTTTATTTTCTCTTTCTGTTTGGTCTAAGATTACTATAATTTGGATATGGTTATTTGTTTTATTTTTCTTAGCCTATTTGTTTTTAAAAGCAACACAATTGAAACGGATTTTCTTTTTTATATCTCTACTTTCTTTGATTCTTTTTATGATTACTTTTCCGATTACTTTTTCGGTAGATCAACAACAAAAAAACACTCAATACGCAATCCTTTTTTCTAGCAGAGCAGATATTTGGTCAGAGCCCAATCAAAGAGGAGAAATTCAATTTGTATTACATGAAGGGACTAAGATTCAATTACTTGAATCGCTTGAAGAATGGAATAAAATACGTATCGCTAATGGTTCTGAAGGATGGATAAAAAATGCTAATTTTAGAAGTCTGACTGATTAGATCACAATATTTTGCTTCTCTTGAAGTGTTTCAATTCGCATAACCCAATCAAATAAAAAAGCACCTAGTTCTTCAAGAAAGGGATAAGAAATAGATTCGACTAAAATAGTTGGTGACATCAGGGTCATAAAGCCGTTTATTTCTTTAAAAATAAGTGTTAATGCACTTAAAATAATACACCATTTCAAGATTCCAAAAAGCCCTCCTAGAATTCGATTGAGTCCGCCCAACGCCACAACTTTAAGTGCCTTTGTAAGCATTTTTGCTAAAATAGAAATGGAATAAACGATCCCTATAAAAAGTAGGATAAAGCTCACTGCTTGAATTATTTTTGGCCCCCATTCAACATATTGTGTAAGATAATTTCCTGCTAATGAAGAAAATTTAAAAGCACCTATAATACCCAAGAATAAGGCAATCATTCCAGAGATCTCGATAATAAAACCTTTAGTGAGACCTCTAAAAAGCGAATAGGTTAGCAAGATTCCAACCACAA
>TARA_B110000444_G_scaffold38365_2_pt1 | contig 17905 bp, 14 predicted proteins | sample TARA_B110000444 | Tara Oceans TARA_B110000444 (sample SAMEA4398370) | marine metagenome | biome: Polar Biome; feature: [SRF] surface water layer (ENVO:00010504); material: water (ENVO:00002006), including particulate matter (ENVO:01000060) such as... | depth 5 m | reverse complement strand
CAACTCCTTAGCAGGGAGCCCCGATCGACCACTCTGGCACCTCTCCATTACTTATTTCAGATAAAAACTAAAGAACAAAAAATAGGATTGCAAATGTATACTAAAGAATTTTTATACCAAATTTATTTTAAGGCAATTTTAAGTTAATTAATCTATAATATTTTTATTGGAATGTTATATTTGCATGTTATTTTTACTTATATGATTAAAAACCTAATATTATATCTCTTTTGTGCTTTAATAATCACTTCTTGTGTTCAAGAAAGAGACTTATCCCAGAATACAGTTGTAGCACATATTTTATCTCAACCTGATGGGCTTCATGCCTATAATAATAATTCAGTTATGAGATCCTATATTTTTTCATATACTCAAAAAACTCTACTTGGATTAGATCTTGAATCTCTAGACTATGTACCAAGTTTATTAACTGACCTACCAACATCATCTAAAGATAATAAAACTTTTTATTTTGAATTAAAAGATAATATCACATGGGATAATGGAGAAAAATTAACTGGTGAAGATGTAGTTTTTTCAACTAAAATAATGCTTTGTCATTTAACAAACAACTCTCAAATACGCCCAATATATAATTCAGTAATTAAATCAGTTGATTTAGATCAAAAAAACCCTCTTAAATTTTCTATGACAGCACTAGATATTAATTGGACTGCAAAAACTATCCTTGGTGGTATTTATATACAACAAAAAAGCTATTGGGATCCAAATGGCATTCTTGATGATATTTCATTTGATCAAATTTTAAATAGAGGTTTTGAAGAAACAGATGAAATTGCAAATTGGTTTAATGATTTCAATCATGCTGACAACGGATACAAACCAGAAAACTTAAAAGGTCTTGGTCCTTACAAAGTTAGTGAATGGGAGGCTAGCCAATATATAACTTTAACTAAGAAAGAAAATTGGTGGGGAATAAATGATTCTTCTTTAGACAATAATGCATTTCCTGAAAAAATAATTTTTAAAGTTATAAAAGAAGACGCCTCTTCATATTTGGCTCTTAAGAATCAAGAAATTGATGTTACAACTAATATTGGAACGGTTAAATTAATGAAACTTCAAGAACGTGATTATTTTAATAATAATTATGATTCAGATTTTTTAGATAGATACGGTATTTCATATATTGGATTAAATATGAAGCCAGATGGCATTAAACACAAACCATTTTTTGTTGATCAAAAAGTAAGAAGAGCAATAGCATATATGATTCCAATTGATGAAATTGTAGAAGTTATGATGCATGGAAAAGCATCAAGACAAACCTCCAATATTTCAGCACTAAAAAAAACATATAATGATACACTAGAATTAATACCATTAGATATAGATAAAGCAAAAGCTTTACTTACTGAAGCTGGATGGATAGATACTGATGGAGATAACATTAGAGATAAAGTTATTAATGGTGTTAAAACTCCTTTCTCTTTCAAATTTAGTTACATGGCCTCTCCTACTTCAAAAGAAATTGTTATGATGATGAAAGAGAGTATGTATAAGGCAGGAATTGTTGCAGAACCAACTCCTATGGATTTTTCACTTTTTTATAAAAATGCTGGAGATCATAAATTTGACGCTATGCTTGCAGGATGGGGAAGCAGTGCAGCATATTCAAATCCAATGCAGTTATGGCACACATCTTCATGGGTAAATAAAGGTTCTAATTTTTGTGGTTTTGGAGATGCTTATAGTGATGCATTAATTGAAGAAGCGAATACTACTTTAGATTATGATACTCATAGAAACGCTTTATTAAAACTTCAGGCAAAAATTTATGAAGATCAACCTTATGTTTTCCTATACATAACAAAAAGAAAATTTGCAATACACAAAAGATTTGACAACAGAGAAATGTATTTTGAATTTCCAGGTTTAAGACTTAATAATTTAAAATTAAATAGCAACTATACTACAAGTAATTTAATAGAAGAAATATAAAATGTTTAAATATACGATACAAAGAATCTTAACATTTATTCCTATGCTAATAGCTATCTCACTATTATCATTTGTAATTAGTATAAATGCTCCTGGTGACCCAGTAGAAAGATTAGCTAAATCTTCAGAGAGCGAGGGCTCTGCTCAAGAACAATCTGGAGCTTCAAAAAAAATTAAAGCTGAATTAAGAAAAAAATTAGGGCTAGATCTTCCTATTTTTTATTTAAGTATTTCTGATTTATCAACCAGCGATACTTTATACAAAATACAAGATAAATATCACAAATCATCACTAGAACACTTAACTCATAAAACAGGAAGTTGGAAATTAGTGTCAGATTACTACAAAGAGCTATTAAATCTTCAAAATATTCATTTAAAACTTAACTCTAAAGAAATCCATGCAGCTCAAGATTTACATGATTTAAATACTATAAACGAAGCTGTAAATCAAGTTGGTTTTGAAATAAATAACTTATTAGAAACCTCTGAGGATAATTTAATAAATTTTTCTATAAATAAAATTGAAGATAATATAACTAAATATTCTTTTTTCAAACCATTAATATTATCATTTAAGAATGTAAAAACTAATAATAGTAATTTAATTAATAGTACAAATAAATGGAAGACTTACATCCCAAATATTAATTGGTATGGGACTAGCAACCAATATCATCTTTGGCTATTTGGAAATGGGAAAGATAGACATGGTTTATTGAGAGGTGATTTTGGAATCTCATATGTTGATAGTCAACCAATATCTACTAAAATATGGCAAAAAATAGGAATTTCTTTTTCTTTATCTTTAATCTCTATTTTTATTGCATATCTAATTAGTATTCCAATTGGAATTTATTCTGCTTACAAAAAAGATTCAGCTGTAGATAAAGGATTTTCTTTAATTCTATTTATCTTATACTCTATGCCATCATTTTTTGTTGGAACACTTCTCTTACTTCAATTTGCAAATCCAGATAATTTAGCTTGGTTTCCAGTTTCTGGTATTCAAGACCCAACACTATTTGACCCTAATTGGTCATTTTGGACAAAAATTAAGCATAGACTACCATTTTTAATTCTACCTATTATTACATATACGTATGGCTCGTTTGCATTTTTAAGCAGAATTATGAGAGTAGGTATGATTGACATTGTTTCACAAGACTACATAAGAACAGCAAGGGCAAAAGGATTAGGAGAAGGCAAAATAATTCTTAAGCACGCTCTAAGAAACTCTCTACTTCCTGTAATTACAGTTTTTGCAGCAATTTTTCCAATGGCTATAGGCGGATCTATTATTATAGAGGTTATCTTCTCAATTCCAGGAATGGGTGTTGAAGTTTATAATTCTATTTTAAATTATGATTACCCAATGATTATAACTGTTTTTACTTTATCAGGGTTTTTAACAATGGTTGGTTATCTAGTTTCAGATTTATTATACGCAGTAGTTGATCCAAGAATTTCATACAAATAGAATATCATGAGTACACAAAATAGCTTAGAAAACTTCTCTTTTAAAAAATACGCTTGGAAACAATTCAAAAAAGATAAAATTGCTCTTGTTTGTCTTTATTTGCTTTTTGCATTAATAATTTTAGCTGTTTTTGCTCCTTATATTGCAAATGAAAGACCACTTTATGCTAAATATAAAGGTCAGACTTTATATCCTGCATTTGCTGAAGAGACTAGAACTGATTCTATTTTTAATAAAAATGGGGGATTAGAAGATGTATTACAATATGATATTACAGATTGGAGAACATTAGACTTTGAAAAAGTTGTTTGGGCGCCAATACCATATTCTCCCGAAGGAATGGATAGGTATAACAGAGATTATGTTTCTCCCAGTGGAAAACAAAGATTTAAAAATATAGATGGGGAAATTACAGATGCTCCAAAAAAATTCAGACATCTATTAGGAACTGATGGTATTGGAAGAGACTTAGCCTCTGGTTTAATACATGGAACTCGTATTTCTCTAATGGTTGGTTTAGTATCTATGGGAATAGCAAGTTTAATTGGTATTTTTCTCGGAGCTTTAGCAGGATTTTTTGGTGATAATAAATTAAAGATGCCTAGAATTAAATACCATTTTACATTAATTGGTTTATTCTTTGGTTTCTTTTATGGTTTTGGACAAAGAAAATATGCACTAGCTGATGGTTTTTCTGAAAGTATACTGAGCGGTATGACTCAAATACTTATTAGCACGTCAATTATTATTATATCTGTTACAATCTTTAGATATCTTAGCAAGTTAATTAAAATTAAAAAACTACAAGAAGAAACATTTGTTCCAATCGATACTTTTGTTTCTAGAGGAATTGAAATACTTAACTCAATTCCAAGATTATTATTGATTATAACAATCACAGCAGTTGTTGAAAGAAGTATTTGGATAGTAATGATTATTATTGGAATTACTGGTTGGACCGGTATAGCTCGATTTACTAGAGCTGAATTACTTAGAATAAGATCATTAGAATTTGTTCAAGCAGCTCAATCTCTTGGATACTCAAGTATTAGAACAATCTTTAAACATGCATTACCAAATGCTTTAGCACCAGTTTTTGTTAGTATTGCCTTTGGAATAGCATCTGCAATTTTAATTGAAAGTGGACTATCATTTCTAGGAATTGGTGTTCCAGATGATATAGTTACTTGGGGATCTTTACTAAATCTAGGTAGACAAAACCTTGAAGCATGGTGGTTGATAATCTATCCTGGGATGGCAATATTCTTGACAATTACAATATATAACATGATTGCAGAAGCTTCAAGAGATGCACTTGACCCAAGACTTAAAAGTTAATATAATACTCATATCATTTTAATCTTTAATTAGATTCTTCTTAATTGAAGATGTCTTGTAGTATTTATGATTATTCAATTATTCTAAGTAAGGATAATTTACATAAATTAGCAAATAATTAATCAAACATAAAAAAGGATGAAAGAAGTTGTAATTGTATCTGCAGTAAGAACACCTATGGGAAGTTTTAATGGAATATTTTCTTCGACACCAGCAACAACCTTAGGAGCTTGTGCGATTAAAGGAGCAATAAATAAAGCAGGAATTGATAAAGCCAAAATTGATGAAGTGTTTATGGGTAATGTTTTACAAGCTAACTTAGGACAAGCACCAGCTAGACAAGCTGCTATGGAAGCCGGTCTATCAAATACAATTCCTTGTACAACAATAAATAAAGTTTGTTCCTCAGGTATGAAATCGATAATGATAGCTGCTCAATCCATAATGTGCAGTGATAATGATATTGTTATAGCTGGTGGAATGGAAAATATGTCACTTGTACCCCACTACCTTAATAATTCAAGAAAAGGTCAGAAATTAGGAGACATGAAGCTTACTGATGGGTTAGTTAAGGATGGACTAACAGATGTATACAATAAAACCCATATGGGTTTATGTGCAGAAACATGTGCTAGTGAAATGAATTTTTCTAGAGAAGAACAGGATTTATTTGCAATAAACTCATATAAAAAATCAGCTAAATCATGGAATGAAGATAAGTTTAGTAATGAAATAGTAAGTGTAGAAATTCCGCAAAGAAAAGGTGATAATATTATAGTTAATGAAGATGAAGAATTTAAGAAGGTTAATCTAGAAAAAATACCAAATCTCAGACCTGTTTTCAGCAAAGATGGAACAATAACAGCTGCAAATGCATCAACAATAAATGATGGAGCTTCAGCTTTAATTTTAATGAGTTTAGAAAAAGCTAAAGAACTGAAAATAAGACCAATTGCAAAAATAATAAGTTATGCTGATGCTGCTCAAGAACCAGAATGGTTTACTACAGCACCATCTCAGGCAATACCAAAAGCATTAAAAAAAGCTAAACTAACTAAATCTGATGTTGATTATTATGAATTAAATGAAGCTTTTTCAGTAGTTGGATTAGCCAACATTAAGCTTTTAGAAATAGAATCTAAAAATGTTAATGTTAATGGTGGTGCAGTATCTTTAGGACATCCATTAGGTTCATCTGGATCAAGAATTGTAGTAACATTAATTAATGTTTTAAAACAAAATAATGGGAAAATTGGAGTTGCTGGAATATGCAATGGAGGTGGTGGAGCTTCTGCAATAGTAATTGAATCTGTATAAATGCAATTTGGAATATCCATATTATCTGTAATTCCTATTAGAGAATTACCAAGTGACAAATCAGAAATGACAACCCAATTAATATTTGGAGAACATTACAAGATTTTAGAACAAAGAAAAAAATGGAGCAGAATTAAAATTGCACATGATAAATACACAGGTTGGATATCAAATAATCAAATACATATTATTTATCAAGAAGAGTATGATAAGCTTGATAAAGAAATAGTTACTTTAACAACTGACATACTAGATATTATTGAAGGCGAATCAAATCAACCAATTGTTATTGGAAGTGTATTACCAACATATAAAAGCGATCATGCGTTAATAAAAAATAAAATGTATAAGTTCTTAGGAAAGAAAACCCAAGGATTTAGTGAAAAAAAACATCTTGTTAATAATGCATTAATATTTTTAAATACTCCTTATTTATGGGGAGGAAGAACACCATTTGGAATTGATTGTTCTGGCTTTACACAGATAGTTTATAGACTACAAGGAATTAATATTCCTAGAGATGCATATCAACAGGCTGAAGTTGGCAATACATTAAGTTTTATTGAGGAGAGTGAAGAAGGAGATCTTGCATTTTTTGATGACTCTGAGGGGAAAATTACACATGTTGGTATAATTATGAATAACAATAATATTATACACGCATCAGGAAAAGTAAGAATTGATAAACTTGACCAACAAGGAATTTTTAATATCGAAAAGAAAATTCATACGCATAAATTAAGAATAATAAAAAGTATTGTTTAAACAAATAATATATGTCTAAACAATTTCAAAAAAAAATAAGATATAAGTTAATATTTTTATTGGCTTTAACTGTTTTTTCATGTAAACATGAATTAGAAAAACCTAATTGGGATATTGATTTAATTGTACCAATTGCTAATACAACAATTAATATAAATAGTATAGTTAAAGATAGTATTATATCTATAAATGAAAATGATTCAGGACTAATTTCATTAATTTATGAAGAAAATATAATTGATTTAAATCTTGATTCTATTATTAATATAAATTCAATTATAGGTGAACAAACAGAGAAGCTTGATTCAATAAATTTTAAAGATATAGTAATTCAAGACACCTCTACAATAGGAGAATTAATAGTTCAAATTCCATTTGGAACTATACTTTTCCCAAATGGAAGTACTGAAGAAATTCCTGCTCTTCCAAATGTTATAAGTAATGACACTACATTTTTTGATGCCTCTGAATATTTTGAAACAATGACTCTATATGACGGTGATCTGAGTGTTGCAATAACAAATAATTTCCCAACAGATATATCAAATATTAGTTTTACATTAATAAATCAGACTAATCAAAATACTATTGCTTCCTTTTATTTTCCAATTATTTCTTCAGGAAATTCAGTTTCACAAAATGTATCTATATCGGGTCAAACAATAGATAAAAACATAGTAGCTATTCTTAATAATCTTGATGTAGATCAAAGTAATGGCCCTGTTTCGATTAATTATCTTGATGCTATCATTACCCAAATAAAAATTGAAAACATAGGCATAACTCAAGCAACAGCTTTTTTCCCAGATCAAGAATTATCACAAACACTTACTGAAAATACATTTGATTTTATGGGTGCCCAAATTAAAGAGATTGGCATAAAGGAAGGTTTAGTTATTGTTAATATACTTAGCACTCTTTCTGATACTGGAAGAATAATATACAATATCCCATCTCTAAGTAAAAATGGTATTCCATTTACAACTGAAAATCTAGTACCTCCTTCAGTTAATGGTGAAATGACTAAATATGAGTTTAATTTTGATGGGTATAAGCTTAACTTAACAGGCAAAGACAATCGTTTAGGAGGTGATACAATTAACACTATTTATACTGAATTCTATACATTTATTGATTCCACTGGAGAATTAATAACAATTGATGATTCTGATAGTTTATATTTTTTTACAGAATTTAAAGTTACACCTGAGTACGCATTAGGTTTTCTAGGTTATGATTCGTTAAAAATTAATAATGAACATATTGAAATAAATGCATTTTCTAATATTATGAATGGTGATCTAGATTTAAAAGAGGTAGATTTAAATTTAAGCATTAACAATTATGTAGGGGCAAGTGCAGAAATAACATTTAATGATTTATCATCTGAAAATACTAATACAAATACCCTAATACTTGCTGGCATTGATCAAAATAGTGGCCTTAGTATAATTAACACCCCTTACACACTTAATAATGCTACGCTTTTAAATGGATGGTTACCAATTCAACCTACGACAACAAATATATCCTTAAAAGCAGATGAATTATTAGAAATTTTTCCAAATAGGATTAATACTAGTGCAGATATATATCTTAATCACAATACTACCCCATCATTAGAGGGTTTTCTATTTACAGATTTTACCTTTAATGCTTCTTTAAATATGAAAGTACCTTTAACATTAATAGCCAAGAATATCACATTAGTAGATACTGTAGATTTTAATTATAATGAAAGTGATAGCTATATAATTGAAAAGCTATATTTAAATGTAGAAAATGGATATCCCTTAGATGCTAATGTAAAACTTATTCTTTTAGATAATAATAATGTTATTATTGATACATTATTTAATCCATCATATATTGCTTCTGCAATGATTAATGAAAACTATATTGTTTATGAACCATCTAAAACTATTTTAGAGTCAAATCAAATAGATATAAATAATATAAACAGCATAATATTTTTTACAGAATTTTCTACTGCTGATATTAATGAATTTATAAGTATTTATAGCAGCTATAATATAGATTTTGTTTTAAGTGCAAAACTTAAATTAACAATTGGCAAATAATGAAAATTAGGTGGATTAAATTTATTGTATGTCTAATATTTGTTCAGCCACTATTCTGTCAAAACAATACTGTTGGAATTAAAAGTGAAGTGAACTTTGAGTCAAATTCATTAAATTTTGATTTTATAAATTCTTTATTATATGGTGGTAAAATAAATGAGGAAACAAAAAATAATTGGATTAACTTATGTAAGCAAGAAAATAAAATATATTCGATATTTAAAAATGATTTTTTCTTTAAAAGAAAATTCAATGAGAATACTTTAAATTTTATAATAAGTGATATTAACAAAATAGATATTGTATTTAATAAGGATCTTCTTAAACTAGCATTAAACGGAAATTTTGATTATCAAGATCAAACATTAAACTTTGACAATACTCATATTAGAATTGAGAGATATCAAAAGTATAATCTTCAATATGAATTTAATTCTAAGGAAAAATTAATTCTAATAGGATTGGCATATTTAAAAGGAAATCATAATATAAATCTTAACATTAATCAAGGTAGTCTTTATACAGCATTATACGGAGAATATCTTGATATAAATTATGATATTAATGGTTATATTACTGACACATCTAACATTAATCTATTTCAAAATAATGGTAACGGAGTAGCATTAGATTTTGATGTAAAATTTAACGCTGGGGCAAATACAATAAATTTCTATATAAATGATTTAGGATTTATAAAATGGAATAAAAACTCTATAAATTTTGCTGCAGATAGTACATTCTCATTTATTGGAATAGATATTGATAATATTTATGATTTTAATGATTCAATATTTAATAATATAGTTGATGATCAAGATTATATAAATAATCAAAAAAATTCTTATAAATCATTTGTTTCTGCTAATATTGGATTTAATATTAAAACTAATAGTAGTATAAAAAAGTTTAATCATTTTATTTTTGGATTACATTCAAAATGGCAACCATATATTTTTAAAAAAGATAAATTATCAAATCTTATTTCAAATGGCTTTAGCCAATCAAATTATAAACCATTATTTTACATATCTTCAGAAATGGGACATAAAAAAATTAAATTATTACCAAGATTATCATATGGTGGATATTCAGAAGATTTAAATATAGAATTAGCAATAAAAATTGAAAGTAAAATTTCATTAATTTTGGGAACTAAGCACTTGGAAGATTTAATTATCAATGAAGGAAGTAAATCTTTTAGTTTATTTTTAAATATTTATAAAATATTATAATGATATCAAAAATTGATTTTATACAAAATATAGAAAGCGGTAATTTTTTTCTAATTGCAGGACCTTGTATAATAGAATCTGAAAGTGATACATTTAAAATTGCTGAAGAATTAAAGAGAATTACTAATAAATTAAAAATTCCTTTTATTTTTAAAGGATCTTTTAAAAAAGCCAATAGAACACGATTAGACTCTTTTACTGGTATTGGTGATATTCAGGCGCTTAATATACTAAAGAAGGTAAGAGAAGAGCTTAAAATACCAGTGTTGACTGATATTCATTCTCCGTTAGATGCGGAATTAGCTTCAAAATATGTTGATGTATTACAAATTCCAGCATTTCTTTGTAGACAAACTGACTTATTAATAGCAGCTGCCAAAACAGGAAAACACATTAATATTAAAAAAGGGCAATTTCTTTCAGCTGATAGTATGAAATATGCAATTGAAAAAGTCTCTGATCATGATAATAATAATATTTTAATAACAGAAAGAGGTACGATGTTTGGATATCAAGATCTTATTGTAGACTATAGAGCAATACCTATAATGCAATCATTTACATATCCTGTAATTTTAGATATAACTCATTCATTGCAAGAACCAAATACAAATTCTGGAATTACTGGCGGCAAACCAAAAATGATTGAAACAATAGCAAAAGCTGGAGTAGCTGTTGGAGTAGATGGGATTTTTTTAGAAACACATTTCAAGCCCTCAATTGCAAAATCTGACAGTAAAAACATGTTAGAATTAGCAAAACTTGAAGATCTACTTTTAAAACTTGTAAGAATCAGAAGATCAATCTAAAAATCTTTTACACCAACCTTTTTTAATAGGGATTAACCAGCTAGATAAATCTTTCTTTTTAGAAATATTTAAATCAAAAAACAAACTATCTTCAGTAATATCATAATTAGTCTTTAACATATTTGAATTAATACATGTAATCTTATTTTTAGCATTAATAAATACATTTAATCTATTGTAAAGATCTAAGCAAAAATCATCGTCTATTTTCAGAATTAATTTTTGTAGACCATCCATTGAGCATCCACCAGTCTGATTAATATCTTCATCTAAAGCAATAACAATAAATCTTTCATGAAGTATTGTAAATGAACATGTAAGAGAATTTCCATGATGAACCCAAGAATTAAGAAAGCTTATTATTTTTTTACTAATAGAAATTTGAATATCACTTGTTAAAACTTTTGCAGAGCCATAAATCCATAAGCGTGAATTATCAGATATATTTTTAAAATCTATAAACATTCTGCAATTAACTCAGCGATATCCATTACCTCTGCTTTTCCTTCGGCAATATTTTTTACCCCATCTGTAATCATAGTATTACAAAATGGACATCCTGTTGCAATGATATCAGCTTCAGTTGCCAAAGCTTCCTTTGTTCTAACAATATTTATTTCAAATTCACCATTTTCTGATTCTTTAAACATTTGAGCACCTCCTGCCCCACAACAAAAAGATTTTCTTTTATTTCTAGCAATTTCTATAAAATCTAGATTAAATTTTTTAATTAAATTTCTAGGAGCATCATATACATCATTTCCTCTACCTAGATAGCATGGATCGTGATAAGTTATTTTTTTATTTTTTAGATTAGAATCAAAATCTAGTTTTCCATTTTCAATTAATTCTTCAATAAATTCTGTATGATGTTGAACAAAGTAATCTCCACCAAGACCCTTATATTCATTTTTAAGAGTATTGTATGAATGAGGGCATGTTGTAACTATTCTTTTAATGTTATAGGAATTTAAAATCTCTATATTCATTAATGCTTGCATCTGAAATAAAAACTCATTACCAGCTCTTTTAGCAGCATCACCTGTAGAGCTTTCTTCTTTGCCAAGTACAGCAAATCTAACATTTGCTTTATTCAATATTTTAACAAAAGCTCTAGTTATTTTCTGTGCTCTTTCATCAAAACTTCCAGCAGAACCAACCCAAAACAAAATATCAGGAGATTCTCCTAAATTCACATAATCTGATATAGTTTTAACAGTTAATAAGTTCATTTTATTTTTTAAATACCTGAATTTTCACTTCTTCTTCGACAAGTTCTGTAAATTTTCCTGAAAATCTTGTAGCTCTAACAATATGATTATCTACCCAATGATAATTACCTCCTCTGGGTTTATTCATCAACAAAGCTTGATATTTAAATCCATGTTGATTTAACCAAAGCTCAGTAACCTCTCTATGTTCTTCTACTCTAGAAGTAAAGAAAGTAATAATATGTCCCTGATCAAACCACTTATTTAAAGTAATTAAAGCATCTCCATATACTTTGGCATCAATCATTCTTTCAGGTTGTTCATTTGGAATATCATCACAAATAGTTCCATCAATATCAATAAGGTAATTTTTAATATTATCATCTAAGACAGGACTAATATCTAATCCATTAACATCTTTATTTTCGGCTTTATAAATACTCATAAATTATTTATTATTTAACCAGTTTAATCTATCATCTGCAGGGAATTTCCATGGAGCGCCATTATTTTCAACGTTTGAAAACATATTATTGAGTTCCGTAGGAGCTGAAGACTCTTCCATAACTAAATACCTTCTTAAATCAACAATAATAGATAATGGATCTAGATTAATAGGACATGCATCAGTGCATGCATTACATGTGGTACAAGCCCAAAGTTCTTCTTTAGTTATATAATCTCCAAGAAGGAATTTTCCATCATCTATAGCTGAATTACTTCCAATCTCTTCTATCCTATCTCTAGTATCCATCATTATTTTTCTAGGAGACAAGAGTTTACCAGTTTGGTTTGCTGGACAAACAGAACTACATCGTCCACATTCTGTACAGCTATATGAATTTAAGAGTTGTACCCAATTTAAATCAGTAGCATCCCTAGCACCAAATAATTGAGGGGTGTTTGAGTTATCATCATTATTAACAGCATAAGGATCAGCATTAGGATCTAGCATTAATTTCACCTCTTTAGTTACAGATTGTAAATTATCAAATTGACCGAGTTTATTAATATTAGCATAGTATGTACTTGGAAATGCAAAAAATATATGCAGATGTTTTGAAATCAACACATAGTTCATAAATCCTAAAATACCAAGAATATGAAACCACCATGTAAAGCGTTCAATAATAATAATAGTATCAGTTGGAAATGAGTGTAAAAGAAAGAGTAAATGTTTAGAGATTGGAAATGAGCCTGCTAAAATATAATGATCTACTCCTCTTGATTGCAATATATAATCTGAAGTATTCATTAATAAAAAAGCACCCATTAAAAATATTTCAAATATTAAAATGAGATTAGCATCTGTTTTAGGCCATTTAGTCATCTCCTTAGCTGAAAACCTTTTAATCCTAATAACATTTCTTCTAATTAAGAAAATTACGCATGAAACCAATACTAAAAAAGCTAAGATTTCAAATGATGCAATCAAAAAATTATATATGTTAAGGTTAATAATATGAGCTAAAAATCTATGTGTTCCAAAAACACCATCTATGAGAATTTCAAATACTTCAATATTTATGATTATAAAGCCAACATAAAGACATAAATGCAGAACAGCTGCAATAGGCCTGTCAAACATTTTTGATTGACCCATAGCTACCCTAAACATGTTTTTTAATCTAATTTTTTTATTATCACTACGATCAATATCTTTTCCACGTTTTATATTAGAAATAATCTTTCTTAGATTATATATAAAAACAGAAAAAGATAAAACTAAAACTAAAAGAAATATAATGTTTTGAAAATGCATTAAATATTTATTATTTTAACTTATTCTTATCATAAGATTTCTTATTTCCACCAATAATTGAAAAATTAACATAACGCTTTGGATTATTCTTAATATCTTCAATTAAAGTAGCAAGTTCAGATGTAGATTTTTCAAGATTATCATATAAATTATCATCATTCATTAATTTAGCTAGACTTCCAGAGCCAGAGTTTATATTGTAAGATATTTTATTGACATTTTCCATTAAAGAAATAATATTGGATTTAGCTAATGAATCAGTTATTGAAGATAAGTTATACAAAATACTTTTTATATCAGAATTTCCTTCATTTAAATTTGATGTTATAGATTCTAAATTAGAAATAATTTTAGATATTTTTGAGTCATTCTTATAAACAACACTATCAATTTTAATCATTGTCTTTGATAAAATTTCAAATGTTTGATCTAAACTTTTTATACTATTTGAAAGATTAGCTCTAGTATTTTTATTTAATACAGCTGCAACAATTGTTAATAAAGAGTCAACAGATCCAATGAGCTCTTCTGCCTTATTTTTTAATGGTAAAATTTGAGCATTTACTTCATCTTGAAGACTATTCTCAACACCACTTTTTAATGTGTCACCTATAACAGAAAATGAAGTTGAGGATCCAATGATTAATGAAACCCCCTTTGTACCCATTAAATCTTGATTAATAATTTTACAAACTGAATTATCAGGAATACTATCAAACTCATTTATATTTAGTGTAACAAGAAGCTTAAGATTTGACGGAATAAGCTTAATATCACTGACCATACCAATATTAAAACCATTTAGCAAAACTCCACTACCAACTTGTAAACCATCTATATCATCATAAATAGCATAGTATGATTTATTGGTTTGAAAAACATTTAATCCTTTTAAATATTTAAGACCATATACTAGAGATACAATGGCTAATAAAAAAACAAAACCTAATTTAAATTCTTTTGATAATCTACTCATTATTTATTAATTTATTTTGCAAATTTAGTGCTTCTTTTGTAGATATCTGCTTTCCATTATAAAATGCTATAATAAAAGCACCATTAAAGCCAAGATTTCTTAATCTATTTTTAAGCTTTTCAGCATTATCTTTTTTACTGTCAGAAGCAATAAAATATTTATAGGTTCCATTAATTTTAAGTTCTTCAACATTTAAATCAATAAATTGTTGATTATTAAGCATTGATTTTAAATATGTGCCAATTTGAACTTTATAAATTAATTCAATTTTATTTTTTATAGTCTCTTTAGATGTTGAGTCAGAAACATTTTTTAATATGGAAATCGCATTATCTACTTTACTTGACACAACGGCAATATCCTCTAAAACCTCGACACTTTCCTTGTAAGATCGAAATGCTCTAAAAATAGCTGAAGCGATATAATCCTGACCAATTTCAGAATGTAAATATTCTTCTTCCTTTGGATTAGTTAAAAAACCACATTCGATTAATATACTAGGCATATTAGTTCTACTAATCACATAAAACGGGGCTTGCTTCACGCCCCTACTCTTTCTATTAGCTCTAGTTGAAAATTCTTTTTCTACTTCTTCAGCAATTTTCAAACTCTGTTGAAGATATGTATTCTGCATAAGACTAAATACGATATAACTTTCTTGAGATTTAGGATCAAAACCATCATACTTTTGTTGATAATTATCTTCCATATAAATAGCAGAATTTTCTCTCATTGCTATATCCATATTGGCTTTTAGTTTACTCATTCCCATTACAAAAACACTAGCTCCTGAGGGATTAGGATTAGTAAATCCATCACAATGAATAGATATAAAAAGATCAGCATTTACATTATTTGCTAGTTCGGTTCTTTCATTTAGTTCAAGAAAAACATCAGTATCTCTTGTGTATTTAATATCAATACCAGGAAATGCTTCCTTAATGTATTTACCTAATTTTAGAGAAACTGCTAAAGCAACATGTTTTTCATAAATCTTAAATCTTTTAGTACCCATAGTACCAGAATCTTTTCCTCCATGACCGGGATCGATAACAATTGTTTTTAATACAGTATTATTTGACTGTGCCAATAATGAATTATCAGATATAAAAACATAAAATAATAAGAAAAAGATCAGTTTTACGTTATTCACTAATAAATGGCATAAATTAATTAGATTTGACAAGTATTTTTAAGCTTGTATAAGACAAATATAACACATAAGATTTAACTTGAAAGTCAATAAATTAACTCTAATAATATTCTTATTAACAGTAGTAATTAATAATTCTCAACTTTTTGCACAAGAGATTATTAAAGATACAATACTAAAAATAGAGAATACTGATGCAACAGTACTAGAGGATGAAATCATTAAAAACGCTAAGGATTCAATAAATATTGATATAATTAATAGAAAAATTTTTCTTTATGGAAAAGCTGAAATTAAATATTCAGATATTAAAATTAGTGCTGGTTATATAGAAATTGATTGGAATACAAATACAATAACTGCCAAGCCTAAAATTGATTCTTTAGGCGAATTTATTGAAAAACCTGTTTTTGAAGAAAATAATGAATCTTTTAAATCTACAGAAATAAGATATAATTTTAAAACTAAAAAAGGATTAATTAAAGAAATAAACTCTAAAGAAGGTGAAGGGTACATACTTGGAGAAAAAGTAAAAAAAACTGATAATGATATATTTTACCTCGAAAAAGGAGATTATACTACCTGCGACGCTGAGCATCCACACTTTTCAATTAGAGCAAATAAAATAAAATTAATTCCTGGAGAGAAAATAATTACAGGACCTGCTTATCTTAGAATATTTAATTTTCCAACTCCTTTATTTCTTCCCTTTGGCTATTTTCCAAATAAAAAAGAAAATAGTTCAGGTTTAATTATTCCTTCATATGGGGAATCGGCAAATTTGGGTTTTTTCCTTAAAGAAGGTGGGTATTATTTTACAATCTCTGATAAGATTGACCTATCATTGAAAGGAGATATATACTCAAAAGGAAGCTGGGGCCTAAAATCTTTAATCAGATATAAAAAAAGATATAAATTCTCCGGAAATCTTAATCTGAGTTATGGAAATATAGTTAATAGTGAAAAAGGCTTTTCTGATTACAGCTTAAAGAAAGATTTTTTTGTTAGATGGAGTCACAAACAAGATCCAAAATCAACACCATCATTATTATTTTCAGCTAATGTAAATGCAGGTAGTAGTACATATCATAGAAACAACTCATTTAATTCAAATGAGTTCTTAAGTAATACATTTCAATCAAGTGTGAGTTTATCAAAAAGATGGAATGGAACACCATTTAGTTTATCTGCAAATTTAAGACATAACCAAAATACTCAAACAAAAATTATTAACCTTTCTCTGCCAGATATATCATTTAATATGAATAGAGTATTTCCTTTTAAAAAAATTGGAATAAAAGGCAAGAACCACTGGTATCATAAAATTGGTGTTAGTTACTCTAGTAATATTAGAAATGATGTATCTATAGCTGATTCTCTTCTATTTACCAATCAATCTTTTAAAAGCTTTAGAAATGGAATAAAACATTCTATTCCAATAAGTACATCAATGAAATTATTAAAATATTTTACATTTAGCCCTAAAATAAGTTTTACTGAAAGATGGTATAGTAATCAAATCCAAAAAAACTGGAATGTTCAAGACTCTTTAATAACAACCGATACAATTAGCAAGTTTACTAGAGCGGGAGAATACAATATATCTACAAGTATCAATACAAAAATATATGGATTATTACAGTTTAATAAAGGAAAGATAAAAGCAATTAGACATGTTATAACTCCTAATCTAAGTTTTTCATATAGACCAGATTTCTCAAATAGAAAATATGGTTATTATGAAGATGTCCAAGCTTCAAGTGATGGCGATTTTCAAGAATATTCAATTATGCAAAACGGCATCTTTGGCTCACCG
>TARA_B110000444_G_scaffold109897_1_pt1 | contig 17936 bp, 17 predicted proteins | sample TARA_B110000444 | Tara Oceans TARA_B110000444 (sample SAMEA4398370) | marine metagenome | biome: Polar Biome; feature: [SRF] surface water layer (ENVO:00010504); material: water (ENVO:00002006), including particulate matter (ENVO:01000060) such as... | depth 5 m | reverse complement strand
CGCGTGATGCCAGTATCTTCATCTTCATAACATCCCGTGGCAAGAAGCGACTGGTTGTTATAGGTTAGCTGCATAAAGCAAATGCCAAGGCTGTGGCAAATTTCAACAAGCCCGATATCATCTTCAATTGGTGACGGGTTTTGAAATCCAAAAAAGATCGCGGTTCGGCCTTCGCGTTTGGCACGCCGCACATCATCGCCGGTGGTGCCATGAAAAATCAGATCGGGATAGCGTTCAAACCAGCGATTCCATTGTTCGATATTGGTAACGGTTTCGCGAAACATTTCGTGATAGGCAATCGTCACATGAACTGCATCAACGCCGCCTTCGCGCATTTGCCGAAAGATTTTTTCTGACCAATTTGCATATTGAAGATTGTCGATGAGATGCATCAGATTATTCCGGCTTGCCAGCGGCAATATAGCTGGTTTTCACGATTGTAAAGAATTCTGCGGCATAGCTTCCCTGTTCACGTGGGCCATATGAGCTGTTGCCGCGTCCGCCAAATGGCACATGATAATCAGTGCCTGCAGTTGGCAGGTTAATCGTAACAACACCTGTTTGGGCATTACGGCGGAAATGCGTTGCCCGCGCCAGCGAACGGGTAATGATTCCCGATGTCAGGCCAAAATCAGTGTCATTCACGACATCCAGCGCCTCATCGTACGAGCCGACCTTGATGATACAGGCGATTGGCGCAAACATTTCTTCGCGATTGATGCGCCAGTCATTCTTTGTGCCACCAATAACCGCAGGCATCATGTAATAGCCATCGTAATCGCGGCTTACCGTCTCACCGCCACACAGAACCTCGCCGCCTTCTTGTTTGGCTGTTTCCATCCATTGCAGGTTTTCGGCTAATTGTCCGGCGCTAACCACGGGGCCGATTTGCGTTCCATCAGCCAAAGCATGCCCAACCTTCATCGCCGATGCTGCGGCAACAAGCCGGTCAACAAATTCGTCATGGATGGCTTCGTGCACAACAAGCCGTGACGAGGCGGTGCATTTCTGACCCGTTCCGCCAAAAGCGCCGCCAAGTGCGGTTGCTACGGCAAGATCAAGGTCGCCATCATCCATAATGGCAAGCGCGTTCTTTGATCCCATTTCCATTTGGACTTTGGTAAGATTGGCAATCGCGGCGACGGCAATCTGTTTGCCGACATCCAGCGAACCGGTAAAGCTGATCGCGTTTATCGCCGGACTTTCGACAAGTTTCTGGCCAATGCTGCCCCCCGGCCCCATCACCAAATTGAACAGCCCATGCGGAATATCCTGACGCGAAATGATTTCGCTTAGGACAACAGCCGAAGCCGGCACCAGATTTGCCGGTTTCCAGATGACCGCATTGCCAAAAGCCAGCGCTGGCGCAATTTTCCAGACAGCCGTTGCGGTCGGGAAATTCCAAGGGCTGATAATGGCAACAACCCCAACCGGTTCGCGCCGAACGTCAATTTCGATGCCGTCACGAACACTATCGGCCGTATCACCGATCTGGCGAAGCACTTCGGCAGCATAATAAGTAAAGAACTGGCCAGCCCGATAGATTTCACCAACACCTTCAGCTAATGGTTTGCCTTCTTCGCGGCTGAGAAGGGTGCCAAGCTCGATGCGACGTTCCATCAATTCATTGCCGATATTCATCAAGATGGTTTGACGCGCCTCAAGACCAGTAATGGCCCATTTTTTCTGGGCGGTTTGGGCGGCATCCAGGGCGCTGTCAAGTTGGGCGCTGTTGGCCTGTGCATAATGGCCGATCTGATCGCTAAGGTCAGATGGATTGATATTGGCAATTGTGCTTTGCCCATCGCACCACGCGCCTGCAATAAAATTCCGTCCAGTTTCTGACATGATTTCTCGCGCCTTTCATGATGCCAATACCTGCAGAAAACTTGCGTGATTGCCATGGGTCACACTGGCCGAAAGAGTGTTTAAATACAACCCCTTTACTTGATTCCATTCGCGACGTGTTTTGGCAATAATTTGCATAGCTTGTCTTTTACTGATAAGCGGGATTTAAATGATGCGAAATCCAGGCTCCATCGGGCTGATATTTTCGCAATGTAATGCATAGGACGGCAGCGAATGAAAATGATTACTGATCGTATGTCGATGCCCTATTTTGCCCTTGGCGTTTTGGCTTTGGCAATGGGGTTCATTCCCCTTAATGATGCATTGATTAAATTGATGAGTGGTGATGTTTCGCTTGGCCAGTTGGTTGCGTTGCGGGCAGTGATGACGCTGATCATGCTTGGCATTTTCAGCCGCAGTATTCAGGCAATGTTTGCGCTGCCAGCAAAGGTTTTCTGGCTGTTTTTCGCCCGTAGCATGTGTCTTGTGCTGGCGATGGTGCTGTTTTTTGTTTCGCTGGGAACGCTGCCACTGGCAAGTGTAATCGCCATTTTCTTTATATCACCATTGATCATTACGATTCTATCAGTGCCATTTCTTGGTGAAAAAATTGGCCTTCATCGTTTGGCCGCGGTATCGACTGGCATGGCTGGGGTTTTGTTTATCATTCGGCCCGGTGGGGTTCAGTTTCAAGTGGAAACCTTGTTTGTAGTGATGTCCGCCTTTAGCTATGCCGCCTTTCAGATATGGACAAGACGCCTAAAATCAGTTGGCAATCTGTCGGGAATGGTTGCGGTTCAGCATATTTGCTATTTGACGATCGGCGCGGTGTTCATTCTGGTGAATATGATCTGGCCAGTTGATCAATCGGGCAATCCGACAGTTGATTTTTTGCTTCGCGCGCCATCACTGATGTCTTTGACTAACCTTGGCTATTTGGTGATTTGCAGCTTTTCGGTTTTGCTATTGTCCTATGCATCGTCTAATGCCTACCGTTCGGTCGAGGCATCGGTCATTGCGCCATTTGAATATGTCGCGATTCCATTTGGTGTTTTCTGGGGTGTTGTGATCTGGGATGAATGGCCGGATCAGATGGTCATGATTGGGATAACACTCATTCTGGCGGGTGGGCTTTACACGCTTTATCGTGAAAATGTCCGATCCATTGACGTGATTACGTCAAGCCCAATGCCAGCAACCGCCGCGATTGCAGAACCAGCCGCCGGTTCACCGCAAGATATGGATGCAAAAGAGCCAAATCAAAAAGATTAAGCCCGTAAAAAGCGATGGCAGCGCTGCCTAGTCGGTTTTGCCGCCTTTCCAGACGCCTGTATCTTTCAGCTTTTCGGCAACTTCGGCAGGCATGTAATTTTCATCATGCTTTGCCAAAACATTGGTTGCGATAAATTGACCATTGGCAATTGACCCTTCGGCAACGACGCCTTGGCCTTCGCGAAAGAGGCTTGGCAATGCATTGTCATAGCGAACGCTAATTTCGGTTGTTCCATCGGTCACTGTGAAAACAGATTGCAATCCGTCGATCGCAACGCTGCCATCTTTGACCAGCCCACCAAGCCGCAAAGCCTGTCCCGCCTTTGTTCCTGAAGTGGTGATTTCGGTTGGCGTATAGAAAAAAACAATATTGTCGCGAAGCGCGCCAAGCACAAGCATGGCCGCAATTCCAACCAATGCTGCGATCACCGCGATGATTGATAGTCGTTTGGCTTTGGGTGACATGGACGCCTCGTTGATGCGAATCATAAGGGATTTGATAACGCTAATTACCAGAAGATTAGGAACGGCAATAGTTTGCCGGAAATTTTGGGTCGCGGCAAGACAGCGCAGGTTATTGTTTAGAGCCACCAAACACTGTAAACAAGTGCCACAGTTTGAGGAAAGCAGTTAATATTGTATGAAAAGTTATGTTTTTATCGCCGCAGTAGCAGCAGGGCTTCTTTCTGCAGCCCCGGCGCAGGCTGGTAATGCTGCTGCGGGTGAAAAAGTATTCAAGAAATGCAAAGCCTGTCATTACGTTGATAGGAAAAAAAACAAATCTGGCCCGCATTTGGTGAACATCGTTGGCCGTGCAGCTGGTGCGGTTGAAAAGTTCAAATATTCCAAAGCGATGGCCGGATCGGGTCTGGTTTGGGATGAGGCAACTTTGACCGGTTTCCTTGCCAAGCCGAAAAAATACCTAAAAGGCACCAAAATGTCGTTTGCGGGTCTGAAAAAAGAATCTGACATCGCCAATGTGATTGCCTATTTAAAATCAGCAAAATAAACTGATGCCTTCTTGGGTGAGGGTTTCAGTTTAGGTTTGTTGCGGGCTATGGTCCTGTTTAGAGGTTAATATAGTGAATATATCATGGATTTGATGAACAAATATCCGCGCTTGTCGGATCTGAAAAAGCCTGCTTCAAAACGCATTCCAAAATTTGTGTTTGCTTATCTTGATTCAGGAACAGGTCATGATCGCGCCAAAGACGAAAACAGGGCCTTTCTCGACTCGATTGAGCTGACGCCGCAATTTATGCGAGGGCGTGTAGATCCCGATCTGACAACTAAGCTTGGCAAGAAAACATTTAAAGCGCCGTTTGGTGCGGCGCCCATTGGCCTGTCATCATTGATCTGGCCCGGGGCGGAATCGATTATTGGCCGCACCGCCAAAAGACATGGTTTTCCCTATACGCTTAGCACGGTGGCCGGCGAATCAATCGAAATGATCGCCGAATCCGCGGGTGAAATGGGCTGGTTTCAGCTTTATGCCCCGCGTGATCGCGATCTGATGCGTGATTTGCTTCGGCGTGCCAAAGGCTGTGGCTACACAACTTTGGTTGTGACCGCCGATGTGCCATCACCAAGCCGCCGTGAACGTATGCGGATCGCCGGCGCACCGCTTGGCAGCCGAGGTAATTCGGCCTTTTCACCGCGCGTTATCTGGCAAAGCATGCTTCGTCCGGAATGGGCAGTGCGGACCTTGCTGAATGGCGGGGCACGCTTTCGCAATATGGAACCCTATGCCAAGAATAATGGGACGATGGGCATCACCAAATTTATTGGTGATCAGCTAAACGGTTCGCTTGATTGGGACTATCTTGCTGAAATTCGCGCCGAATGGGATGGCGAAATTTTCCTTAAAGGGGTTCTTCATGGACAAGATGCGGCGCGGGCGATCAAGCTTGGCATCGATGGGATTGTTGTTTCAAATCATGGCGGCCGCCAATTAGATGCGGCACCACCACCTTTGGCACAGCTATCAGCCATTCGCGCTGCGGTTGGCAAAGATGTGCCGCTGATTGTCGATAGTGGCATCATGTCGGGGCTTGATATTGTGCGTGTGTTGTCGGCAGGAGCTGATTTTGCGCTTGTTGGCCGTGGGTTCATGTATGCCGTTGCCGCGCTTGGTAATAAAGGTGGCGAACATGCGGCCTCAATCCTTTTAGAAGAAGTGCGCGATGTAATGGCCCAGCTTGGCCTGCTGTCGATTGATGAGGTTAAGCGGCTTGGAAATGGCTAGCCGCGGCTCGGTTATTTTCAGCGCAAGAATGGTGATGTGATGCTGTCTTTGGGTCTGCAACGGATATTTTCTAATGTTTTTATGGTTCTGATGATGCTGTCACCGGCGATGGCATCTGATCTTATGTTTGGGGCGCTACAATTTCGCGCGACGATCGGATCAATGCCAAGCAGCGCCGCCTATCTTTCGATCACAAATCATGGTGGTATGGCTGACCGGTTGCTAGCTGTTGAAAGCAGCCTTGCACGCAAAACCGAACTTCACACAATGGACGTTACAAATGGCGTTATGAAAATGCGGCAGATTGACGGCGGCATTGCAATTCCGGCTGGCAAGACGATCCAGCTGGCACCAGGTGGGTTTCATGTGATGCTGATCGATTTGAAAGCGCCATTGAATGCTGACGAAAGTTATCAAGTTACCTTAACGTTTGAAAAGGCGGAAAAGGTTACGCTGACCGGTCTTGCCAAACGCCCCGCAGATTTGAAAATGCCTGACGCGCATTCATCTTCAACACATTTAATGGATATGCCGAAAAATAATTAGCATAGCCATCTTGCGCACGACCATCAGCCTAGAAGATGCCAGCGTCCAAACCAGCCACCACGCCAAGGCATAGATCGCCAACCTGCTCGCAAAATGCGTCATTCCAATCGCCATGCAGGATCAAGGGTTCGGCCACCAACCGCCATTTCAGGCCACCACAAATGCTTGTCAGGGCGCGCTTTGTTGCAGTTCCGTCCAATCCGGCGCGGATGTAGATTGCAACCGGTTTGGCATCGCTTTGATCCAGCCAGTCATTATAACAACGATCAAACATATCTTTGGTTGCGCCAGCCATATATCCAATATTTTCGGTTGTGCCGATGATAAGCGCATCGGCGGCCAATAGATCGGGGCTAGTCACATCAAAGGGCGAAAGACAGCGCGTCTTTACCTCACCATAATCATAACCATCATAACCAAGACAGGCATCAAGCCCCGCCTTGGCAAGCGCGGCGGTATTTGGCGATGGAGTATGGGCAATGATCAATAGGGTTTTCGACATGGGTGAAACTTTAGGCTGTTTTGGCTATATTGCAATGACAGCCGACTTGTTGGCTCAATTTACGATATGCAGCTTGCCATGCAAGGCGCGCCGCAGCCAATGCTGGTTTTAGCAGGAAAGGGCAAATAGATATGAATAACCCCCTCGATAGGGCCGCGATTATCGCCGGTCTTGAAGATAGACAAGGCTGGCAATTGACGCCCGAAGATGCGTCTTTTCAAGTCATTGAAAAAACATATTTGTTTAAGGATTTTAATGCTGCTTTCGGGTTTATGGGGCGGGTTGCTCTGATGGCCGAACGCGCCAATCATCATCCCGAATTTCACAATCAATATCGTCAGGTCACCATTCGGTGGGCAACGCATTCGTGCGGCGGCATTACCGCGCTTGATCTGGAAATGGCAAGGATTTGTGATCAGCTTGCCTTTGATAGCGGGTTAAAGGCCTAGGCCGATCCGGCTTGCGGCGGCGCGGGGCTTTCCATCACATCGCCCATTGAAGAATCCATAGCGCGACAAGACCAACCCCAATCGTGGTGATCATCTGCCGCGTAACCAAGGCCGCAATGATCGCCAGCGCGGCGGCAAACAGACGTGGATTATCCCAAAGGGCAATTGTCTGATCTGCCGGATCAACCAATATGGCAGGGACGATAATCGCCGTTAAAACTGCAATTGGCACAAACCCCAAAGCATCGACAAGCCATAGTGGCGGCCGATTGCTAATGCTATTGCTTAGCATGATAAAACGCGTTGCAAAGGTAAATAAACCTGTCGCAATCATTATGAACCAGATCATGACGTTGCTCCTGCTTGATGGTTAAGGCGGCTGACAAGCCAGCCCGCCAAAATGCCGCCAATGGCAGCGATGATAAGCCATGAATTCCACGGCAATGGTTGGCCGATTATCGCAATGGTTCCAGCAGTTATCACGGCGGCAAGATCGGCGCGTGTTTTTAGAATTGGCGCAACAACAGCGATAAAGGTTAGCGGTATGGCGAATGACAAGGACCATGAGTCGGGAATCGTGCCGCCAACCAAAACCCCAAAAATCGTTGCAAATTGCCAGCTTACCCACAGCAGCATACCGCTTCCAAGAAGGTGAAAATGTTGATTAGGGCCGGGTGGTTCATGCTGGAGTCGCCTTATCGAGATGGCATAGGCTTCATCGGTTAGCAAATAGCCCAGTAAAATACGCCATCGCAGCGGCAGGTGACGCAAATAGGCAGCGATGGATGCGCTGTAGAGAACATGGCGCAAATTGATAACGCAAACCGACCCGCCAACGATCAAGGCTGGCACACCAGCCGCCCATAGCTGGGCAAATACAATTTGACTGGCGCCACCAAACAGGATGCTTGACATCAAGATTGTTTGCCACGGGCTCAGGCCGCTTTCAATGCCAAGAACGCCGAACACAAGACCAAAGGGCGCGACGCCAAAAATAAGTGGCACTTCCTCACGAACGCCAGCCCAGAACTCGCTTCCTGCAGACAGGTTTTGGCTGGCCATTGGGTTGTTTTGGGCTTTTGGCATGGAAAATTTTTTTCATATAAAAGAGGGTTGTCCCGATCAGCGGCATGATAGCGCAGGGTAAGGAATTAGCAAACAATCGTCGGATCTTTGGTGATGTGGGTGTGATATTTGATTACCGGTAAATGTGTGGTTAGCAATCTTGCAATTCACGCCCGTTTTGGGTACTCCCTAAGGCCGTACTGAACCGGTCATCCGAATATTTTGCCAAAGGCCAGCGATCATGACAGCTAATTTCCAATTTGCCGACCAGATGGATGTCGCTGGTAAAACCGTGCTGCTTCGACTCGATGTTAATGTTCCGCTCGCTGATGGGGTGGTAAGCGACGATACCCGCATCCGGCGTGTTATGCCGGGGGTTCAATCCCTTCTTGAACGCGGCGCAAAAGTTGTTGTGCTGACGCATTTTGGCCGACCGAAAGGCGCATTTGTGCCAGCCCTGACCGTGCGCCCGGTGGCGCAATCAATGGCTGGAATTCTTGACCAGCCGGTGCCGGTGGAAAGTGACGTTATTGGCCCTGGTGGCAAAAAGGCCGCAGCAGCTTTGGCAGCCGGTGATATTCTGATGATGGAAAATCTGCGCTTTTACCCTGAAGAAGAAGCCAATGATCTGGCCTTTGCCAAAAGCCTTGCGGCGCTTGGTGATATTTATGTTGGTGATGCTTTTTCCTGTGCGCACCGGGCGCATGCATCGGTTGATGCCTTGCCGCGTTTGATGCCATCGGCGGCTGGACGGTCTTTTGCGGCCGAGCTTGAGGCGTTGAACGCGGCGCTATCATCGCCAGTGCGCCCACTTGGTGCCGTTGTTGGCGGTGCAAAAGTGTCGTCAAAGCTGGCCTTGCTGGAAAATCTTGTTACCAAGGTTGATGGGCTAGTGCTTGGCGGGGGAATGGCCAATACATTTTTGCTGGCGAAAGGAAAGCCAATCGGCGCCTCGCTTGCCGAGCCTGACATGGTGGACACGGCGCGCCGGATTATGGATGTTGCTGCTGCACATAATTGCCAGATCCTGCTTCCCCAAGATGTGGTTGTGGCGGTTGAATTCAAACTTGGTGCTGAGCATCGCCTCGCCAGCAGTGATGATGTTGTCGATGGCGAAATGATTTTGGATGCTGGCGCCGAATCGGTTTTGGCAGCAACTGCCTTTCTTGATCGCTGTTCGACAATTGTCTGGAATGGGCCAATGGGCGCGTTTGAGATTCCGCCGTTTGATGAGGCGACCACGGCATTGGCGCGTGCTGTTGCATCCAAAACGCAAAATGATGGCGTGATGAGTGTTGCCGGTGGCGGCGATACGATGGCGGCACTTGCAAATGCCGGGGTGAATGACCAATTCTCCTATGTATCAACCGCCGGCGGCGCGTTTCTTGAATGGCTTGAGGGCAAGCGGCTGCCCGGGGTTGAGGCGTTGCGTTTCAACTAGCCATTACTGCCAATAGACGTTTGGTCACTAGGCGTTTGGTCATTAGGAGCTTAGGTATAGGGCAGGGCTGGGTTGCAATAAAGGACAAGAACCATGTTTTTCGATAATCCGTTTAAATCGCGTTTGCCAAATGCCGATGAAGCTTTGGCTGGTCGTGGTACCGCTGTTTTTGCTGGTGGCAATCATGCAGTGCTTGGCACTGCTCTGACCGGTTTTGTGCCGAAGGGGATGAAGCAGATTGTCCTTGGTCTTGGCTGTTTTTGGGGGGCCGAACGGCTGTTTTGGAAGCTGCCCGGTATTTATGTCACGGCAGTTGGCTATGCTGGCGGTGTGACTCCGAACCCTACCTATGAGGAAACTTGCGGCGGGTTGACCGGTCATACAGAAGTTGTTTTGCTGGTTTATGATCCTGCTAAGCTGCCGCTTGATCATGTTCTAACATCATTCTGGCAGGCGCATGACCCCACCCAAGGGTTTCGGCAGGGAAATGATCGCGGCACGCAATATCGGTCGGCGATCTTTGTGATGGATGATGATGATCTAGCCGCCGTCACCTCAAGTGCCGAACAATATCAAAAGGCGCTGGCAAAAGCCGGATTTGGCCAGATCACAACCGAGATCAGGGTTAATGACCAATTTTACTATGCTGAGGATTATCATCAGCAATATCTGCATAAGGTGCCAAATGGCTATTGTGGCCTTCAGGGAACTGGTGTTTCGGCAGGCTAGGCTGATGAAAATAAAAGGATTGAAAAAGGCTTGGGAAAAGCGCGATGCAAGGATTGACCTTCGGTCGCGGCGGTGTTACGTTCCGACCAATTCGTTAAGCATTTAGGCCGATGGCCGCCGATTTGGGAGCCCCAAATTATGAAAGTTGTTAGTTCACTCAAGACACTGAAATCGCGTGATCGTCATTGCCAGGTTGTGCGTCGTCGCGGCCGATTATATGTAATCAACAAGAAGAACCCGCGCCTCAAGGCTCGCCAGGGTTAGGCTTTGCGCGGCACATTGCGCCGCCAGCTTATCTAAAGCTTTTAAAATATCCAAGACACGGTCGGGTTTTCCGGCCGTTTATTTTGCCCGTATTTCTGATTGCTTCATCTTGGGCTGTTCTGCATCATGGCAAATGACTGTCTTGCGGGGCGGAGTGAATAAGTAAGATGCTATCAGTTTTTTTGAGAATATAGAGGCTCAGGAGCCAATCATGCAGATGCCAGAACCAGATCAGGCCGTTATTGACCGCCGCGAAACCATTTGTCGTGACCTTTGTGAATTGGTCGCTGCCGACTGTGTGATTGATTCGGTTGAAGGGCGCCGCGCCTATGATGCTGATGGTCTGTCTGCTTATCGCCAGCTTCCTCTCGCCGTGGTTCTGCCAGAAACTGTTCAGCAAATTGCCGCCGTTATGAAATATTGTCACAGCAAAGGCATCAAAGTGGTGCCGCGTGGGTCAGGCACATCGCTATCTGGTGGGGCTTTGCCTCTGGCTGATGCGGTACTTGTTGGGCTTGGTAAATTTAACCGAATTCTTGATGTTGATTATGCGAATCGTTGTGTCGTTGCCCAGCCGGGCGTGACCAATCTTGCCATTACCCATGCGGTTCAGGCTGATGGGTTTTATTATGCGCCCGATCCTTCAAGCCAGATCGCCTGTTCCGTTGGTGGCAATGTTGCCGAAAATTCAGGTGGTGTTCATTGTCTGAAATATGGTCTGACAACAAATAATCTACTAGGGATTGAGCTTGTTACCATTGATGGTGAAATTCTGCGGCTCGGTGGCAAGCATCTTGATGCTGGCGATTATGATTTGATGGGCGTGATGACTGGATCTGAAGGCTTGCTTGGCATTGTTAGCGAAGTGACTTTACGGATTTTGCAAAAGCCAGCAACCCAGCGTGCGCTTCTTGTCGGTTTCGATGATACCAGATCAGCGGCAAAGGTCGTTGGCGATGTGATCGGCGCGGGTATTATTCCAGCTGGAATGGAAATGATGGATGGGCTGGCGATCAACGCGGCTGAAGATTTTGCCAATGCTGGCTATCCGCGCGGCGCAGCCGCGCTGCTGATTATCGAGCTTGATGGGCCAGAAATTGAGGTCAATACATTGATTGACCGCGTTGCCAAGATTATGGATAGCGCCGGTGCGTCATCACTCAAAATCAGCAATTCCGAAGAAGAACGAAACCTGTTCTGGGCTGGCCGGAAATCAGCCTTTCCCGCTGTTGGACGTATTTCGCCCGATTATTTATGTATGGATGGCACAATCCCGCGCCGCCGCCTGCCAGATATGATGGTGCGGATGGCGTCGCTTAGCCAAAAATATGGATTGCGCGTTGCCAATGTCTTTCATGCTGGTGATGGCAATCTTCACCCGCTGATTCTGTTTGATGCCAACCAGCCTGATGAATTGCAACGTGCCGAAGATTTCGGTGCTGATATTTTGCGGGCATGTGTTGAAATGGGTGGCGTTTTAACTGGCGAGCATGGTGTTGGCGTTGAAAAACGCGATCTGATGGGAATTCAATTCACTGAAGATGACATGAAACAGCAACAACGGCTGAAATGCGCCTTTGATGCTGATCATCTGCTGAATCCGGGCAAGGTGTTCCCGCATTTGCATCGTTGTGCTGAATTGGGACGGCTTCATGTCCATAAGGGCAAAATGCCATTTCCTGATCTGCCGCGCTTTTAAGGTTTTTGTCGTCGGTTTTGCCGCGGTGATAAGGGTGAGTTTCGAGATGATAAACGTAACGGGGCTTGATGATGCTGCTGCGGTTATTGCCGGTGCTTTGGAACAGCAACAGCATCTTGGCGTGCAAGCGATGGCAACAAAGGCCGCGCTTGGCCGCGATGCCGATTATGATGAAGTGATAAATGTTTCGGCTTTTTCCGGCATTATTGATTATCAGCCTGATGAATTGATCCTGACCCTGCGCGCAGGCACGCCAATGCACGAGGTTGAATCGACATTGGCCAGCGCAAATCAGATGTTGGCATTTGAAGTGCCTGACCTTCATAAAATTCTGGCCAGCCAGTCGGCGGGAACCATCGGCGGTGTTCTTGCAACCAATGCCAGCGGGCCGCGCCGCCTGACCGCTGGTGCCGCCCGTGATTACTTGCTTGGGTTTGATGCCATTTCGGGGCGTGGTGAGCGATTCAAATCGGGCGGCAAGGTGATGAAAAATGTCACTGGCTATGATTTGTCAAAATTGATTTGCGGGTCTTATGGCACATTGGCCATCTTTGACGAGGTAACGCTAAAAACGCTGCCAAAGCCGGAAATCAATATCAGTCTGCTATTCCCTTGTGATGATCTTAGTGCGGCTGTTGTCCGAATTGCCGGTATTTTTGCCAGTCCACATGAACCCAATGCCGCCGCCATTCTGCCACAAGCCATCGCGGCAAAAGCGGGTATTGATGTTGCCGGTGCGACGCTGGCAATCATCCGGCTTGAGGGAATTGATGTTTCAGTTGCTGATCGCGCCGCGCATTTGCTGGCAGCGCATAAAGAGGGTGTAAAGATTGATATCGATGCCAGCACCGCGCTATGGCAGCAAATCCGCGATGTTGATTTGCTGGCAGATGCCGATGGCGATATCTGGAAATTGTCCTGCGCGCCGGCTTCGGCACCCGCGATTATTGCCACGCTTTTCGACCAGTTTGATTTGCAGTTTTTTGCTGATTGGGCTGGCGGTTTATTGTGGCTTGTGGGGCCTTCAGGGGCTGAATTTGGTACGGCAACGCGATCGGCATTGGCGGCAAATGGCAATGGACATGCGCAATTGATCCGCGACAGCGGCAATAGCAAAGACGTCATTGCGCCTTTGCAGCCCCTGCCATCAGCGCATTATGCGCTTCACAAGCGGGTAAAGGCGGCGTTTGACCCGCGGTCGGTTCTTAATTTTGGCCGTATGCACTACGGCATTTAGGGGGCAAGGTTTATGCAAACTCATTTTACCGCTGACCAGCTTGCCGATCCGCAAATCGCCGAAGCTGATGCCATTCTTCGCAATTGTGTTCATTGCGGTTTCTGCACGGCCACCTGTCCGACCTTTGTGATCACGGGCGATGAGCGTGACAGCCCGCGTGGCCGCATCTGGATGTTGCGTGAAGTGCTGGAAAGCCCTGAAACCGTATCAGCTAACACCAGCTATCATATTGAACGGTGCCTTGGCTGTCTGTCTTGCACAACAACTTGTCCATCCGGTGTTGATTACCCGCATCTTCTCGATATTGGTCGTGAAAAGCTGGACAAGCTGGTGCCGCGGCCATTTGCCGACAAGATGATGCGCCGCATGCTTGGTATGATCATTCCTTATGCTGGCCGCTTTCGGGTGATGATCGCGCTGGCGCGGATCGGGCGGCTATTTAGCTGGGTGATGCCTGCGGCCATACGCGTGGCCTTGACCAAGATTCCGGCCGAGTTGAAGCCATTTGATCCGGTTGGCGGCCATGATGCGGTATTTTCGCCAGAGCAAAAACCGGTCAAGCGCGTTGCCTTGCTAGCAGGTTGTGCGCAGCGCGCGCTTGATCCCGAGATTAACGCAAGCACGATCCGCGTTCTCAACCGGCTTGGCGTCGAGGTTGTTGTGCGGTCTGAAGCGCATTGTTGCGGTGCTTTGGCGCATCATATTGGCGAGACTGATCGGGCACATCACACGGTTCGGGCGGCGGTTCTGGCATGGTATGATGAGATGAATTCAGGTGGTCTTGATGCGATTGTTGTGAATGCCTCTGGTTGTGGAACAATGGTCAAGGATTACGGCCATATGATGAAAGATGATGTCGAGCTTGCCGGTATCGCCAAGGCGGTTTCAAATAAATGTGTCGATGTTTCTGAATTGCTTGATAATCTTGACGTCGAGTCGATTTTGCAGCCAGCGCCTGCCGAGGGGCGCGGCAAGATTGCCTATCATTCGGCTTGCTCGCTTCAACATGGGCAAAAGATCCATGATTTGCCGTTGCGTTTGCTTCTTCAGGCCGGATTTGATGTGGTGCAACCACTGGATGGTCATCTTTGCTGTGGCTCGGCAGGGGTTTATAATATCCTTCAACCCGAAATGGCTGATGAATTGAAAGCCCGTAAATTGGACAGCCTTGATAAAACCGGCGCGCAATTTGTCGCCGCTGGCAATATTGGCTGCATCACTCAGTTAAACCGGAAAGATTTGCCGGTGCGCCATACGGTTCAGTTCATTGATTGGGCAACCGGTGGGCCTAATCCGCGTTAATACAAGAGATCATCTTTTTGTTTTGGTTTGATGACGCCAATATGCCCGATCGGTTGCAGTGTGTGCTTGCTGCATTCGGTTTGAAATTAGTGGTAAATGAACCACATCTTTCTTAGGGTTATATTAGGTTTGCCTTTGTTCCTGATGATTGCCGCAACAAACAGACGACAACCGACATAAATCTTGAAGTTTGAGATCGAAATGACTGATCAGAAAAAATTGAATATTCCTGAATTGAGCGATGTTAAAAAAGCGCATGAGCGGATTTCGCCGCATATTCACTGCACACCAATTGTGACAAGCCAGTTTCTTGATTCGAAAACGGGCGCCAAGCTGTTTTTCAAATGCGAAAATTTTCAAAAGGCAGGCGCGTTTAAAGTGCGGGGGGCTTCAAATGCTGTTTTTGGCCTTGATGACGCAACCGCGGCGAAAGGTGTTGCCACGCATTCATCGGGCAATCATGCACTGTCACTAAGCTATGCGGCGGGGCGACGCGGGATTCCTTGCACGGTTGTTATGCCGAAAACTGCACCACAGGCCAAAAAAGATGCAGTGATCGGCTATGGCGGCACAATTGTCGAATGCGAGCCGTCAACCACAAGCCGCGAGGCGGTATTTGCCGAAGTGGCTGCCAAGACGGGCGCTGATTTCGTGCATCCTTACAATGATCCACGAGTGATTGCCGGGCAGGCAACCTGCTCATTGGAATTGATTGATCAGGTGAAGGATCTCGATTGTGTTGTCGCGCCAATTGGCGGCGGCGGCATGATTTCGGGCACTTGCCTGACCTTAAGCCATCTTGCGCCATCGATAGAAATTTACGCTGCCGAGCCTGAACAGGCGGATGATGCCTATCGGAGTTTCAAGGCAGGGTATATTATTACCGATGATGCACCGGTAACGGTTGCAGATGGGCTGAAAGTGCCGCTCAAGGATTTGACATGGCATTTCATATCGAACCATGTGACTGACATTCTAACCGCCAGTGAACAGGAAATCATTGATGCGATGAAACTGACATGGCAGCGTATGAAAATGGTGATCGAGCCAAGCTGCGCCGTGCCATTGGCGGTTATTTTAAAAAATCCCGATCTATTTTGCGGCAAAAAGGTTGGTGTGATTATTACGGGTGGAAATGTTGATTTGGATAAATTACCCTGGACCACAGCTACAGGAGACAAACAGTGAATATGCAGGTAAAACCCGAAGAATTAGAAGTTGGCTATAACATTCCCGCCATGGTGGGCATGGATGAGGCCGATATCCAGACACCCTGTCTTGTTCTTGATCTTGATGCGCTAGAGCGCAATATCATCAAGATGGGTCAATTCGCCAAAGACAAGAATATGCGTCACCGCGTTCACGGCAAGATGCATAAATCGGTTGATGTGGCGCTGCTTCAAGAAAAGCTTGGCGGCAGTTGCGGTGTTTGTTGTCAGAAGGTCAGCGAAGCTGAGGCGTTTGTGCGCGGCGGTATCAAGGATGTTCTTGTTTCTAATCAGGTTCGTGATCCGGCCAAAATTGACCGGTTGGCACGTTTGCCAAAGCTGGGTGCGCGGGCAATTTGCTGTGTTGATGATCTGGCGAATATCGCTGATTTGTCGGCAGCCGTGGTCAAGCACAAAACCCAAATTGAATGTCTTGTTGAAATTGATTGCGGGGCAGGGCGTTGCGGCGTTCAGTCGACCGAAGATGTGGTGGCGATTGCCACAGCGCTTGATGCGGCTGAGGGGCTCAAATTTGCTGGACTTCAGGCCTATCAGGGCGCAATGCAGCATCTTGATGATTATCAAGAACGCAAAGCCAAGATTGAGATTGCGATTGCTATGGTGGCTGATGCTGTTGCGGCGCTGAAATCTGTTGGGCTGGAGTGTGACATTGTTGGCGGTGGTGGTACTGGATCATATTATTTTGAGGGTGAATCAGGCGTCTATAACGAATTGCAATGCGGATCCTATGCTTTTATGGATGCTGATTATGGCCGTATTCTGGATCTTGACGGCAAACGGATTGATCAGGGGGAATGGCAGAATGCGCTTTTCCTTCTGACCTCGGTGATGAGCCATGCCAAAGCCGATAAGGCGATCTGTGACGCTGGTCTCAAAGCGCAGTCGGTTGATAGTGGTCTGCCGGTTATTTTTGGCCGAACCGATGTCGAATATATCAAATGTTCAGATGAACATGGGGTGATTGCCGATCCTGACGGGGTGCTGAAAGTTGGCGACAAATTAAAGCTGGTGCCAGGTCATTGTGACCCTACCTGCAATGTCCATGATTGGTATGTTGGTGTCCGCAATGGCAAGGTCGAAGCCCTTTGGCCAATTACCGCGCGCGGTAAGGCATTCTAGGCTTAGAAACAAGCGCCAAAGACGCCGCAACAAGGGAAAATTGATATTATGATGAAACCCAGCGACAACGTGGTCATCGTTCGTGAAGATGTGTGCCGTGATGTTGTGAATGAAATGGATGCATTTGTCGCGGTTGAAGGTGTTTTTGCTGCGATGGCGGCAGGCCATGCGGTGAATTTTCCGGTTGTGCGCGAGGCGATTGGCCATGCTGATGCGCTTTATGGCTTTAAATCAGGCTTTGACCGGGCTGGCATGGCGCTTGGCGTCAAATCAGGCGGATATTGGCCGCAAAATATGGCCAATGCGGGCATTAGCAACCACCAATCAAGCGTGTTTCTGTTTGACCCTGATACCGGACGCTTGCAAGCAATTATCGGTGGCAATTATTTAACCGCGGTTCGCACGGCCGCCGCCGCGGCAGTTTCGATAAGTCATCTTGCTCGTCCCGATGCTTCGGTTCTTGGCATAATGGGGGCTGGCCATCAATCGGTTTTCCAATTAAAGGCCGCGTTACAACAGCGTCAATTCAGCAAGATTTTAGGCTGTAACCGGTCAGTTGATGCTTTATCGCGTCTTGCCAAGCTGGCGGATGAACATGCAATTCCGTTTGAGGCGGTGACGCCGGATGCAATGACACAGGCCGATGTGATCATCACCATCACCTCGTCGCATCAACCGCTATTGATGTCCGATCAAGTCAGCCTAGGAACGCATCTTGTCTGTATGGGAACCGATACCAAGGGCAAACAGGAAATTGATCCAGCATTATTTTCGGTTGGCACCTGTTTTACCGATGAAGTGGCGCAATCAGTGACGATTGGCGAGGCGCAGCATGCCATTGCCACCGGTCTTGTTACCGAAGGAGCAATTGTGCCAATCGGCAGGGTCATCAATAAAGATCATGCTGGCCGGACAAGCGATGACGAAATCACCATTTTTGACGGCACCGGCGTTGGTTTGCAGGATCTGGCGCTGGCGTCAGTGGCCAT
>TARA_B110000444_G_scaffold261455_1_pt1 | contig 17939 bp, 9 predicted proteins | sample TARA_B110000444 | Tara Oceans TARA_B110000444 (sample SAMEA4398370) | marine metagenome | biome: Polar Biome; feature: [SRF] surface water layer (ENVO:00010504); material: water (ENVO:00002006), including particulate matter (ENVO:01000060) such as... | depth 5 m | reverse complement strand
GTGAACGGGTTTAGTGGACCAGTTAAATCATCTTGGCAAACTCTCAACTCATCAGTTGTTAGATCGCTGGTAGCAGCCTGGTATGCAGCATCGTAGCCAAGTGCTCTAGCCTCACTAGAGCCATTGCGATAGAACATTTCTTGAACGCCAATTGAGCCTGAAATTGGAACAATTGTCTTTAGGTGTTCTGAAGGATTCTGAGCGGCTTCCCAGTTGGTAGTGCCTGCATATGACTTGCCCATTAGTCCAACATTACCGTTAGACCATTCCTGCGTTCCAAGCCAATCAACAACTGCTTGTATTCCAGTTTGCTCTCCCAGTCCTTTCACATCTTGACAGTGGGTAGATTTACCCGTTCCAAAAGTTGAAGCTTGTGCCAATGCATAACCGTGGGAGATGAAATTATCATACAACCACAGTCCCACTCCACCATCTGGGATCGTGTTGGGGTTGGAGTCTTCACCAACTCCTGGCATTCCTTCGCCGCCGAAGTCGTAGTAAGGATGGATTGTCATGATTACAGGAATTTCTTGCCCTTCTGGCACGTCTGGTAACCATAGAGCAACATGCATGACATCTTCCTCAGGGAAGCCTGCGTCCTCTTCAGAAGCAGGTAATTCTACAGAGACATAATGTTCTGTGTATGTTAGAATATCATAGGTACCATTCACAGGTAACACAGACCTCATTTGAGAGAGGTCCAAATCCATTTTGTGCCTATCCTGTAAAGGGGTCTGCCACCATTCACCTGATAGTTCAGTCTCGATATCATCAGTTATCACTTGGCCAATTCCAATGCCCAAGAATAGGAATACAATTGCTACTGCAATGGTTGCTCCAAGAGTGAAATTGAGGGCTCCATTACCCGAGCCCGGCATGATTTCAGCCTCGAATACCTCCTCTTCCATAACACGACGAACCATTTCTCACTCATCAGCCTTCGCTTAAACGACTTCATCAGTACAAATCATCAAAGAGTGAGACGTATAGGAGTGAACATGAGCGAGCAGTACACCGTAGCAGGCCAATCAATACCCAACCTGACCGCCGGATATGGCGGTTTCCTAATCCTTTGGGGAGTCGTAATCTCTCAAGTTTCAGGTTCTGATTCCATAACCTCGTATTCCCCATCTTTACTCGGCATTCCTCTTCTACTATCTGGAGTGCTAGCAATGAAGATTCCAGAAAAGAGGAAACTTTGGATGCACATTGCTGCAACTTTTGGATTGCTAAGTGCACTCGGCGGAACTCGCTTCTTCATGGTAATGGGTGATGGCCTGAATTATGCTTCAGGCTCAATGCTTATGCTGCTCTTGACTGGCTCAGCATTCACTTACTTCTGCGTTCAATCCTTTATCCACGCAAGAAAAGCCAGAGAAGCGTTGGTAGAATGATTTCATCATGTTTGAGCGATTGGAGACAATCATGCGGGCAATAGCTGTACTACTCAGTTTGCTCATGCTTTCTTCAGTTTCCGGTGCCGATTATGAGACTGGAGACGAGGCTTGGAGGGATATTGAAGTTGATATGTCCTCTTGGGATGATGGTCCTGAATTAGAAGGGTCACCGATGGATGAGCCTCGGTCTGGAGATGCAGTACTCGTAATCGAAGTTGAATACAAACCAAGTCATTTGGGCTCAGCAGTCCAAGGAGAAATCATCATCGAATTATTCGAAGAATGGGCTCCTACCACTACAAATAATATGATCAAAAATGTTGAAAGTGATATCTACAATGGTATCTTCTTCCATCGTGTAATCGATGATTTCGTAACGCAAGCAGGTGACCCTACTTGCAAAGCAATTGGGATTTATCCAGCCACTAGCGCTACATGTGGAAGCGGTGGCTCGGGGGAAACTATCGATTTAGAGCATCATGAAAAGTTGTCACATGTAGACGGAGCAATCGGTATGGCTAGAGGCCAAGACCCAGATAGTGCTGATGCTCAGTGGTATATCGCTGAAACAGAATCTCACGGTCTAGACCCCGAAAACAGAGATGATGAGGGGTATGCGACCTTCGGAATAGTTCGTCATGGAATGAGCCATATCAGGGCTATTGCTTTGGTTCCAACATCTGATGACCCAACTGGTGAAGAAATCGTAGTCAACCCAGCATCATCGGCCGGACGACCTATTTGGGAAGTTCACATTTCTAATGTTGAGATGATAGGAGTTATTCCTTATGCTGAATCCATCGACAAACCAGAAACTCAATCCTTTTTCTCAACAGCAGTAGGAAAAACAAGCCTTGGTCTGGCAATGATTGTAATCGCAGTGGTTGGTTATGCTGCATTTGTAAGAACTAAAGAAGATGAACCAGATGCGATTTTGTTAGATTTCGATGAGGAAATAATTGACTAATCGATTCTAATATCTAGCACAACATGTCTGATGTGTGGACAATATTGCTTAACATCCTCTAAGTGTAATGCTGTTACATTTTTTCCACTTACCGTTGCAAACCATTCAGTTGTTTTTTCAACCCATTCTTCGACTTCATCTTCATGAACATTCATGTGAACATGAATAGTTCCACCGCTTGGCTTGAGGCATGCTATAGCCAATCCCCAAGCATTCATTGACGAAGGGATTAAACCTAGTATAACGCGGTCTGCAACCCCCTTCAAACCCCTCATAGTAACACGATTATCACCTTGATGAATAGTGCACCTTTCTACCACATTATTCCTCATTAGTCCCTTTTTTAATGCTGAAATACTATCGGGATTTATTTCACAAGCGTGCACATGGCTAGCGCCTCCTCTAACAAGGAATTGAAGAGTGTAGTATCCTATTCCACAAAATGCATCGACTATCACTTCTCCATCAGAGTCAATTAACCCCATCCGTCCACGTTCAGTGACATTACCGGAAGAGAACATGACTGCCGTAGCATCAAATTCATACTCAACAAAGTTTTCTTTGTGAATTACCCATCCATCATCACCGTGAATTAATTTCATCTGTGACTGCCTTTTGATGCCAGGGTCTATCTCTGCTTGAATTGCTATTCGGCTAGCCCCCAGAGCCCCAGCAACCTTCCCCAAAGGCCAACCTGAGGTGTCAGTCCCCTCTTGGAAAATGACTAGGTTCCCCAATTTTTCCCAGCGTTGAGGAGGGTTGTCGAGTAATCTCTCCAATCTATCATGCGGATTTGTTTTTTCAATTCTATCAAAATCAAGTTCAATCTCGCCTTCCATTACTGGAATCGCAATCATTTCACCGTATGGCATCGGTTTGAAATCTGGATTCAAAAAGCCTTGATTTTTCAACCGCTCAAACTCGTCTGAAGCGCTTTCTCGCGTGCACAGGTATGCGCGTGAGAGGGCCATAATTGACTGCTGGCAGGCAAACCATGTTAAATGTCCCAGCAACACATACCCGTTTGTATGAAGTCTAAACTTGCATTCTTTCTGACTTTTTTATTCGCAATTTCAATATTATTGCCACTAGCATCCGCAGCAGGTATGCAGGGTTGTACACTCAATGGTGGTGTTTGTGATACTTGGGATAAGGCCGATGACGGCACGCCCAATCAGCAGGATTGGATCGCTGGGATTTATGAGTTTGATTTGGTAGATACTTCTACAATAAACATGGAGATGTCTTGGGCATTACATGAATTCAATCGTACAACTATTGGTCTGGATGGTGCGATAATGAACGCAGCACTAGCCGCTGAAGGATTGAGTGCACAAGATGGTGCGCCTGCTGACCTCATTCGCAATTATTTTGATCAAACCACAGCAGGTGCTGGCACTCCAACTGTTAGAGAGAAATTGGCTTTGGAAGTCAATAGCACGATTGAAGAGTTATTGGATAGTGGTTTTGGCTCTGTAAATTCAATCAATACAAATTATGTAAATTCAATTTCTAATTCAGGGGTTACTACTACCTGCAGTGATGACCCCGACACCGATACTGCCGCTGAAGCAGGTCTTTCAGACAATGTGTTTGACCCCCCAATTTGCTTTTCAGTAACTGCAAGCGTAACACTTTCCACATCTACCTTCAATCTAGGTTCAGTTGACCCTTTAACACTGGACAGAGTTTACCGCGGAATGCTTGTAATGGGCTCAGATATAACTTCTGAATTTGACCTGTTTAGTGAACCAGGGCATTCATCGGTATTCGTGATCAATCCTCCTGACTTTGCTACGGTTAAGAGCGTTGATCCATCTGGAGTTCAAATTGTGAAATCAGGTCCGCCTTCTTACATGGCTGCACAATGGACAATCGACAATCTAGATGCACCAATTGCAGGCTCTAGAATCAATCAGAGCGTCGACGTCGAAATTGGTCACCGTAATTCAACTCAAACAAATAGTGTTGAAATCTTATCGCAAGATACTGGAATTACCTTGGATGTAACTCTCGACCTTTCTGATGAAAGTTCAGCTTGGATAGATATTGTTGCTGGAATTAACCACCTCGACCAAGCAACAATGGATGATTGGGGAGTCTCATTAGTCGATGTAACTTCGAATGCGAAGATTCCTTGGGTGACCTCGGATGGAATTCGTTTAGCATATCAAAACGATTTAGTTGAATTGGAATCCTTTACCGATAATTTCCCTATGGGTAATGTAGGCGACTCTATTGAAAATGCAGTGCCTGGTGTGGGGAATATCGAAATAAATAGCCCCACTTGGGTTTCTCAATCAATAGCAATCGGAATACCTGAGCCGGATGGTGGGCTTAATTATACACACAATGGATGTCCTGAAACCTTGCCTCCTGGTACAGATGTCTATTATTGCATTGAAGGGCCTAATGCAATGGATGGTACTCATCCAGTTTACCTAAAGTCATCATCGAGTACCTTTGAATTGCATTTGCTAGATTTAGTTAAGCAGGAAGTGAGTGACTCGACAGGTATTCTTGACGTAATTGAAGAAAGTGACCTACGAAAATTACTTGATTCTGGGCTCACAATAGATACACAATTTGGTGAGGATTTATTGCAAAATATGATTCCTGCAAATCTTCCACCCACTGAATTAACTCTTGAATTAATCTTGCCGATGTGGATGCAAGCTGCTACAGGGGACTCCTCAATTATCTTGGTAGAGAGGACTAATGGCGTGGATGAATTATCAATTTCAATGGCTGGGCCGGCTGCATATAGTCCAGACCATGCAATCTTGGATTCTGCTGGCAATGAAATTTGTTCAGCCGATGAGGCTGATTGGTCTTGTATCAATTTAGATGTCGAGATGGATGTAAGCGATTTAGATTTCAATGAATGGGGTCCAAGCCTAGAATTAACCGCTTCCTTTTCAGCATCTATCGATGTTTATCGAATTAAGATTCCAGATGAAGTTCTAGAAGAAATGAAATCAGATAACACAACCGTTTCTCTAGAAGTAATCCCTTCCGATTTAATTAGGCTCGGGTTTGATATTGCAGACCGTCTTGCTGAACCTCTTTCTGAAGATGTAGGGGTCGGAGGAAATGATGATGTGTCATTAGAAGTGACCACTTCAGGGTTTGAAAAATTCGTTAGAGATATTGGTGAAGAGGTAACTAATGAATTGCATAATCGTGCAGACAAATTGAGCGATGAAGAGAAATCAACAGAACTAGATTTATCTGGGATCCAAATTATTACTTCTCTCGAAAATCTAGGTGGAATCGGAGTCTCTATGGGTGATGAGACACCAATCACACTGAAGGTTCGGATTCCTGAGTTTACCTTGGAGGCAGGTGTAACCAACGGTTGGGGGGGGATTACAGATGGTGACCCAACTGTTGGAGTCGCTACAGCACTCCAGTCTCCTATTATTTCTATAGCGAATGCTTTCAGTAATGCATTGACAAATATCGGCTCCCAGTTTGTAAAGATGGGAGGATCTGGACTTACTTTGGATGAAAATGGAGAGCCATTCTCATTCAATATTGAACCTAATAATTTAGAAATCAATGAAGAAACTGATTCTGAATTGAGGGGCGAAATCACTATACTACTGCCAGATGGAATCACACTAGAGAACTTTCAAACTGCCAATGGTTGGGAAGAAGTAACCACAGAGGATGGAAAGCAGAAAATCACACTCTCTCTAGAGTCCTTCGTAGCGGGAGACGAATTTACATTCAGCGTCCAAGTTTCATGGTGGTTCATTCTGTCGCAAATTTGGATATATCCAACAATTCTGTTATCGCTAATAGTTTGGCGAGTTAGGGCTCGACGGAAGAAGAAACGTCGTAAGAGAGAAGCGGCAAGCACAACGAAAGTGGTCAAACCGGGTAAGGGCGGTCTTTCAGATTCTGAATTTGCAGCATTAGGCGCAGGATATGACCCCACTACGCCAAGCAGTGGCGACTTTGACTTGTATGGCGATGACAAATGGGATTAATGAAGAGAATCGTAAATTCTCTTGGCTAAGGATTGACCAATTCCTGGAACCGTTTTGAGGTCAATAACCGTAGCATGGCTGATGCCCTGCCTTCCTCCAAAGTGGCGAAGAAGAGATTGTAATTTCTTAGCACCTAGGCCTTCCACAGATTCTAGGGGGTCGGAAAGACGACTTCTTGCTCTTGACTTGCGATGAAATTTGTTTACGAAACGATGCGCTTCGTCTCTAGAATGTACTAAAACACGTCCTCTCCTATCAAGAATTAAATCATCATGGCCATCTCTGTGAATCGTCTCTTCTCTCTTTGAGAGACTTGCCAATTGCATACGGTCACCTACGCCATGGTCATCCAATAGGTTTGCAATAATCGCAAGATGGGTTTCTCCTCCATCAATCAATAACAAATCTGGCCAATCTTCAACACGTTTAATCCACCTTTCAACAACTTCTCGCATCATTCGTAAATCATCCATCGCATCTCCTTTGACGGTATAAGTTCGGTATTCTTTCTTGGCTGGCCTACCATTTCGAAAACAAACGCTCGCTCCAACTCTTGAATCCCCAAGAAGTTGAGCCATATCAAAACAAACAATGTGGTTCAATGATTCCATTGACAAAAGTGCTGCTCCCTCATCAGCAGCTCTTTGTTCTAGGGAGCCAGATGTTTTGTTTACCAGTCTTTCAACTTGCATTTCTGCATTTTGCTTTGCTAGATTAGTCAAAGTAACAAAATCTCCTCTTGATGGGTTTCTATTCTCTACCTTTGAGCCACGGCGCTCTGAAAGCCATTGAATCACCGTGTCGCTAAGAGGAATTGGAGTTAGCAATAATCGGGGTGGCCTTCTCGTAGTATAGTGTTCAACAATGAACGTTGATATTGAATCCCCTTCATCTCCTCGATGAATAAGCGGCCAAGACTCCTGACCCTTGATTACCCCATCATCTGCATGAATCACCACGATAGCAGCCAGTTCTCCTCTGACTCCTATGCCTAATGCATCACAATCTCGATAAACTGTAGATGATATGACTTGTTGGCTAGTAACACTTCGTACTGCCTTGATCATATCTCTAATCGATGCTGCCATCTCATATTCTTGGGCTGCCGAATGAGAATCCATTTCCTTCGCTAAATCTTCAATCAAATCACTAGCATCACCGTCTAAGATTCTCCTTACACTGAGAACCCTCTGAGCATAATCGTTTCCTCCCACACATGGTCCACGGCATAATCCAATATGGCTTGCAAGGCATCCGTCTTTACCTCTGCAATCTTTATCGCGAATTCCGAAATGTCTCCTCAACAATTGAACAACTTGTTTAGCAGCTCCTGCATTTGGAAACGGGCCCCAAATCCATGAGTCTTTGTCTGGGTGGCGAGTATATTTTATACGCGGATATTCCTCTTTTGACAATGCTAGATAGGGATACGATTTGTCATCCTTTAACATCGAATTATATCTTGGTCTATGTTGTTTAATCAACTGCCTTTCAAGAATTAAAGCCTCTTGGGGCGAATTGGTTACAATACATTCGATATCATCGGCTTTGCTAACCAATTCTGGAATCATTGCACGGTCAGGATTGGTTGCAAAATAGGACCGAATTCGTTGAGACAAAACCGTGGCCTTTCCGACGTAAAGAACTCTGCCATTCGTGGTGCGGAAGAGGTAAACTCCCGGTTTCGCCGGGAGGTCAACCAAAGCAGAGTCCACCGGCATGATGGTATTGTAGCGCCGGTGGATGAAGAATACATCGCCAAACAGTTAGGGGCAAGAAACATGGTTGATGAGCGATAGCAAACTAACATGGTGACTGGGCCAGAAGCAAGAATTCTCGCCCGGCTTGCTACTTTTCCAAGAAACTTAGAATCGGCTTGGGATGTTCCTAGAGACCTTTGCTTACCTGGTTTGTCAGAGTATTTGGGAGTTGTTCGCTCAGCATTACATGCTCCTTTGAACGAGCTGATAAGCCAAAAAATGTTAGTTGAGCGTAAGGCTCACGTCATCGGTGGAGGAAGTAGAAAACGCAAGGTTTACCACATCACAGATTTGGGTAGAGCAGAATGTGAAGGTGTCATAGTTCCAAAGAGAAAGAAAGCGGGGGAGTTGCTTGGCAACCCACCAGCCAAGACAATTCTACAGGGCAGAGACTCACTGGTAGAGGAACTGAAAAATAAAAATAAATTAATACTAACCGGTTTGCCAGGAATCGGAAAAACTTCCTTACTTAGGTCGATAGCTGACAATTTAGTGGAAGAAGGAAAAATAGTACGTTTTGCAACGATGGAGTCTTTCAAAGATATAGCAGAAATCTTTACTGAATGGGGTCTTGAATATTCCAGCGAATCCGCAGCATTACAATCCACAAAAAATGAGGTTCTTATCCTCGATGAACTTCAAGAGGTGAGTCTTCGACATATCGGTAGATTAGAGGGCTTCGCACAAAAAGCTGAGAATCTAATAATGGCCAGTAGAGGTCCTTTACCGATCAGTGATGGCTTTGAAATCGCAGACATTCCTCCTCTTGATATTGAAGATGCAATTTGTCTTTTACCTCCACATTTAGACGATAAAGAATTGATTGCTGAGCGGCTTGGCGGACATCCTCTAGCATTACAGTTACATGATGAGAAATCAGAACTACCTGAAGCCGGTTCTGATTTACAAGAGTGGGTAAAGGAAGTTGTTCTAGGCGACTTGGGTGAAGAAATCAAGGTTTTAGATGAGTTATCTCTTCTGCCTGTGCCGGTGCCAACAGACCACCTTCAACATGAGGAATATCTTCTCGAGTTAGACGAGCATGCTCTTCTTAGGTGGATGGAAAGTGGTGTTGAATTACATCACTTAGTGCGTAACGTGCGCTCAACTATGCTCTCTGAAAAAGACCATGCATCAGCAGCAAAGTATTGGTCGCAAAGACAAGGAGACCTTGCAAGATTAGTAGAGATGCATCATATCTTGAAATCAGGCGGAAATATTGAGTCACATCTCATGTCAAATGCTGAGGCTTTGATGGTTCGCTCAAGTGCCGGTCTTGCCACCCTAATCGGAGATGCAATTTATCGTAGTCCTTCAGAATCGTTACACAGAATCGCAGCATTGGTTGCCATCGAGCGAGGAGAGTCAGATGTAGCAGCTGAACATTTAGCACATTGTGCAGCTCCTGATTTAGAATATTCTTTGTCCTTACTAGAAGGTAGAATCGAAGAAACTGATATGTCAAAATCTGGTGCCAGATTAATATTATCTGAAGCCGCAAGGCGAATGGATGACCGCTTGCCTGGACAAACTCCAGACTCAGAAATACTGGATTTACTGGACTTGATTGATTTTTCAGATATCGATGATGACATGAAAAAAGTAATTCTAGTCGCTATGGCTCATATTCGGCACGCTTGGTATATCTCAAATTCTAAATGGAGTGCTGCTACAAAAATCAGAGAAGGTCTTGAATCGATATCTCATGCCGATGACCCTCAATTACACGCTCTGAATATTCGAGCTGAAATTGCACAGACTTCACCCAATTCACCAAATTTTGAAAGATTGATTGGATTAGTATTCTCAAAATCAGGTCTTAGATCAACTATGCTTCAAGTTACATTGGTTCAATCATGTGAAGGGGATAGAGCAAAAAACCTACTTAATCGAATCAAAATTCCGAGTGCCGATGCTCAAAATAATCTCTCTTCTGCAAGACGAATAGCGGCCCAAATCTGGTTTTTAAGAGCGGCATACAAAACACATAATCAGTTCTCAGCAATGGCTGAATCAGTTGCTCTTTGGCAAAGGGCTCTCTGCCCTACAGCGGCCAAGGAAGCGGCAGATATGATGCACAAATTATTGTGATTTGTTCTGAACTTGTAAGGGCAATAGTCTAATGCTATTGGGTTATAGTTGAAATTATGGTGAGTGGACGTCCAATCTCGGTATTAGGCGTACTAACCGTACTGTTACTCTCCTCGTTTTCTCCATTCTTTGTATCCAATGTTGAAGCCAGTGAAACAAGTGGACGCGCTCAAACTACTTGGTCAGGGAATATTGTTCTCAATAATCCTCATACCATCGATGTTACAGACGAGTTAGTAATTTCAGCATGTACCAATGTCACAATGTCTAGTGGAGTTCGGATATTTGTTGAAGGAAGAATTACGGTAGAAGGTACAGCGTCATGCCCTGTGTACTTTGATTTCGCAGGCGGCGGTGACCACATGGGAATTCAATTTAATTCCTCATCAAATGGTAGAGGTAGTAGAATCGATAACGCCTCAATAATACATTCAACATATGGAATTACCATTTATGGTTCAGACCCATATCTCGCTAATGTTACCATTTGGAATCCTGATGATGTCGGTGTTGATATGTTCAATCAAGCAACACCAACAATTCGTGATATGGTGATTGATGAGGCAGGTCAGGATTGGAACTTCCCATCATATTGGAGGTATGGTATTGGATTTTCAGTTGGAGCGGGTTCTGCCCCTAACGTCGATGGGCTTTCAGTCAATGATGCAGTCACTAGAGGTGTCAATATGTGGGGCAATTCAGGTGGTTTATTCCGCAACATATCCATTACTAATGTGACCGGTGCAACACTTGCTGAAGCTGCAGGAATATGGGTTGAAGACAGCGTACCTCTCTTTGAAAATGCGGTAGTTGACCGTTCAGATCACGGCGCTATAATTCGCCATATTGATGACGGTATTACCACCAGAGCAGTAATTAGAGATTTAGAGATAACTAATTCGATGTATAAGGCCTTGATTATTGATAAAGAAGACCATACAAATTATACAAATTATCAGAGCGCAATTATCGAAGGATTGGTGATTAGCGGCACAGGTGGCCCTGATGCGAAGACACCAGGTATTGCTAGTGCCACAATTGAAATTAACGCTACAGGTGCGTGGATTGAAGAAGCCCATTTAGAGGACAATGATGCGGTTGGAGTTCAGCTATATTTCGTAGATTCCTCAACAGTATTTACCAATCTGTCAATAAATAATACAGGTGGCTCAGGAAGTGGCGCAGATGGCGCAGGTGTGTCAATACTCTCATCTTACTTCGCGGCTAAATTCAATGGGCTTGAAGTATCAAATTCAACTGGACCCGGTGTATTTGCATTGAATGGAGGAGCCATTCAAGGGAGTGATTGGGACTTACATCACAACGGGCAAGAGGGCTTCTATCTCGAAAGTGCTGCTACGATTGTAGATGGCCTAGAACTGAACAATAATGGTGACTCAGGAGTGCATATAGATGATGCAAGGTACGTTTACCTCTCCAACCTTTCCAGTTCCTATAATGGGGATGCGGGTCTCGAATTTAATCGAGCAAATGACATAGAATCTGGTTCAGGCGATGTTAGTTGTGTGTCTTGTGTGTCAATCGGCGACAATAGAGGCGTAGTCATTACAGACTCTGTTGATATCTATCTTCAAGGATTAGATATTCATGATCCAGTCACAGGTTCTGCAATTACAATAGACAATAGTGGCCTGAATATCGGCGTACAAGGTGGCCAATTCCACTTGTCTGATGTCGAAGCATGGATAAATTACAGTGGCCCTTCAATCGATATTTCTGCAGCGGAAGGTGTAATTGATGGCCTTGACGTATATGGTACACATCAAGGCTTAGTTTGGGATGCAGACCATAATGTGGAAAGGGATAGCATACTATCCAATGCAAACCTATCAGGTACAGGTTGTCTTAACCTGTCTAATCATGACCAATTATCTGGTTCAGGCAATGTAATAACAACCGATTGCACAGGTGAGTTGACATTTACGAATGTTGAATTGAATTGGACTAAATTTACAGATTCAGGTTCTCACATTATGAACCTAGATACCGATTCTCATCTGCACTTACACCAGCCTAGCAATCTCGATTATGCAAGTGCCAATATCGCTGGAAACGGTTGGATTGAAGAAGCCTGGAACGTAGATGTGTGGGTGGTAAATAACAATTCCAATGGTGTGCCAAGTTCTGCAGTTCATCTTGGCTTTGACCAGTTAGAAAGTTCAATTTCAGATTCTACAAATGATATTGGCAGGGTAACTTTCCCCGATCTAAGAGGTAAAAAGTACACCAGCGTTGGTCAGAGTCCTTACACCAATGTTACGATTGATTGTGCATATGATGGAGTCGCTAATTCAACCAGTACTCCACTATCGCAAGATCGGATGGTTTGGTGTCATCTTCCGTTGTCAAATCAAGCGCCGTTCATAATTTGGGACTCTCCTGTTGACCAAAGCATATATTCTTCTCAAGGTGAAGTTTTGTTTGATGCTTTCAACTCATCTGACTTAGATGATGACCTATTGACTTTTACTTGGACGAGTAGTTTAGATGGCAATATTGAATCATCTTGCACGGGAAGTTGGCAATATCCGAATGGGCCAAGCGACGGCGTACCATTTACGGCTAATTCTGATGACACATTTGCATGTCAATTATCAGATGGAGTTCATGATATAACTCTGGAAATATGTGATGACAAAGGAAATTGCATTCAAGAAACTCGTACCATTGAATTGGCTAATCAAGAACCGGTAATTGTCGTTTACACAGACCCATCGCTATCGCCTTGGGGTGAACTGATCACTCCAATTACAAAGCCGGTGGAATTCTGGTTAAATGGCACCTATGACCCTGAGAATGACACTCTATCCTGTTCTTGGTCTTGGCCGGGGAACAATGAACCAATTGCGGATTGCGTTAACGGAACAGGATACTTATCTTTTGCAAATATGTCGTACACTACTTTCGATTTGACTTTGACAGTTTCTGATGGTGTTAACTCACCAAGTGAATGGACAATACCTGTGGAATTGTATAACGAAGTTCCAATCTCCTCATTTGAGATTAATCGAAGCGGTAATCTTTCTGAAGATGAAATAAATCTTCTAAGTACTACAATCGACCCCGAAGGTGATGAAATTACATATCTCTGGGAAAGTTCTCTAGACGGAGTGATCTCCAATCAAAGTAGTTGGACAGGCCACCTTTCTAGAGGTGCCCATGTTATCACATTAAGCGTCAATGATGGACGTATGGAGCACATCAATTCGACTAGCCAGAACTCTACGGTTTTGATTATAGAAAACAGTCCACCTAAGGCAGTAATCCAATCACCAGTCTCTGGAATTAATCATGATTCCAGTCACCTGTTCGAGTTCAACTCTTCAGGTTCAGGCGATTGGGATAGTGCTTGCTCAACCTTCCCGCCCAACATTTCCTGGCACTGTGCCGAAGACGAGCCTGCGACAGGCTCAGAATATCTGATATATTCTTGGGAGTCTGATGTTGATGGCATTCTGCAAGAAGACGGTTTGGATTGGTTGATTTTTGAAGGGCACTTGAGCAGTGGGAATCATACAATAACTCTGACTATTGATGATGGAATTCATTCTCCAGTCACAACTAGTGTTAGCCTAGATGTTGCGTCATCCGCTCCAGTCTTGGGTCTACTTCAACCAGACCTTACTGTCGGTTACCACTCTAGCGACATAATTCAAATTGATGTCAGTGACAGTGTAGATTATGACGGTGACAACTTTACTTTCAGCTTGATAAGTGATATTTCGGGAGAAATTCTCATAGATGCCAACCCAATGGATATTCATTCAATTCAACTCGATGCTGGAGAACATACTCTTACCTTCGAATTAGTAGATGGAACTGGGCTTTCTCGCAATGAATTAGTTAATTTGGTTGTGATTGAATCCGACCCTACAGCTGTTATTTATGAGCCAATGAACAATCAGTTCTTTGAACCGGGAGAATCAGTTTTGCTAGACTCGAATGGTACAAATGATGCTGATGGAGATATTACTCGTCGTGAATGGAGGTTGTATGTTCCAGGAGATCTTTATCCAACGGTTATTTCAAACGATGCAGTTCATTCCACATCTCTTGTACCAGGTGTTCATCACATCTCTCTATTCGTTGAGGATAGAAGGGGTGGTACTAATGAAGTCCATCTAAACATTACAGTGGCATCTAGTAGCCCTGACCTTTCAAACTTAACAGCATCACCAAGCACCGTCCTTATTGACGAACTTGTGACAATTGATGTCTCGATAGAACTAGATGATCCCGATGGAACTACCAATCAAGTAATTGCAACATTAACAAGGAATCTACAAGTTTGGGAGTTTAATTTAACCGATGATAATGGAGATGGAATCTGGACTGGAGAAATTAAAATCACACCAGGGGAAGTTGGTACTGCTCAGTTGAAAGTCACTGCAATAGATGGTGAGAACTTGGACTATACAAGCATAGGAATCGAATTCAAAGAAGAAGAAAGCGATAATACAGCTATGATTATTGCAGCAGCTTCAGTAGGTGGGTTTTTGTTATTGTCAATCGTTATTGGTATTGTAATAATCAGGAGAGGAAAGCGATTAGCAGACATCGATTTAATCGACTCATGGGGAGTATTTGGCGCAGGGACTAAAGAAGTTCTAGCCGATGAAGTTGAAGAAAACCAGGTCGAAATATCGGAAGAAGACCCCGAAGAAAAACCTGACGAAGACCTAAATTAGCCAACATTTTAGTAGGCAGTACATTGATTAGCAAGTAGTTCAAACAGTTAATCATGAGGAAGAGTTTCTCGAGAATAAATGCCGTCTTGCTAGCCGTTTTACTGTGTGCATCAGTTTTGCCACAAGGCGTAGCAGCACAAGATGATACGACCGAACACTTTGCATTCGGAATGGAATATGATTGGTCGAATATGAATACTGATTTTGAATCAATGACTGGATTACCTTTGGATGATATCCTAGCTGACATCATGCAGTCTGCTGATGATGCTGGTATGGAGATGTTAATTCTTGAAGAAATTACAGGTACATCATCGATGATTGTTGACCAATATGAAGATGGTACAATGATGTTTAATCCTGCAGATGGCAGTGGTTCAGTAGAAGTAACAAAGCACGTTACTGAAATGACAATCCGCCATGGTGCACTTTCAGATATAGCCTTGATTACAGAATGGTCGGATGCTCGTGCAGGATGGGATTTGACAATCTCTGGTGGCTCTGAAGGTATATTCAATGTCGATGCTTACTATGTCGAGTATCGTGACAGTGCTGGCCTAATTTATGGTCATGATGTTGAAATGTCTATGGATTCAGACACGACTGTATTCTTTGATATTCAAGGTCACCTCGAAGCAGAAGACGGTGACAAAGTAATGCCTCTTAATATTCATATGGAGATGGGAGTCGCTTATGGAGTTACTAATGCCGAAAGTTCAGTTGTATACTCTCAAGCAAGTGTATTGCACCAAGAGTTGTCTGACTTAGAAGGTGGAGAAGAACTCTACTGGGAGATAAACGATTACTCGGAACATCATGATCATGACGGAGAGATAGAGATAGTCGACGAAGTCGAGTCACACACAGGAACATTCTCTACATCTACTGGTTTTAATTTTGAACTCACAGGTTTACCTGCTGAAGAGATGGGAATGCCAGAAGGTAAGTGGGACGTATCTGCAAGTGACAATACTACAGATGATGGCGGATTTGATGAAGATTTTGAGTGTGAAATGGGAATGAAACTATTTGAAGGAACTCAAATGGTTACTACTGATGGTGAACAAATCGAAGTTATGCAGGCTCACACCACGCCTCTGCCATTTGGTATGACCTGCCATGTAGCAAATTTATTCGTACACACATTCATGGGTTCTGAAGACGCAGCTACTCTCGAAGATATGATCATGGATAGTACTGAAGAAATCGCAGAAAGTATGGGCGGCGAAGGGGATGCTTACGCATCTAGCGACATGTTGTCTTTGGATGTGAATGCTTATGGCCAAGATGAAATCGATGTTTATGTCGAAGCGTGGGACCTTGATTACAACAACAACTACGAAGTCATCTTAGTAATGGAAGATGCTGACTTAATTACACAAGATGCAGAATCACTAACTCATTCTGGTAGCAGTTACCTTTGGGAATACAGCAGTATGTCTACTTCTAAGTGGGGAGAACATTGTGTCAATGCTCAATTAAAGGATGTTACAAACAATGTTATCGTCGATTCAGTAACTACTTGTGTAGAAGTTTCTCAGGAACCAGAGCCAAGTGATTTGGTAATGGATATTGTAGATGGCTTTTCAGAATCGACTATTGAAAATGTAATGGAGAATTTCGGAAGCAATCTTGAGTATCGGCTTGAAGGTTATGAAGCAGATATCCCATACGATGAAGCGGATATGTTCGTTCTTTGGGATGGCACAAACAACATGGTTGTTGGCTTCCAAATGGTTGTATCCTCTGAAGATAGCAACATGTGGTATACTCTTGTAGGGCCTGAATCAGACTCCTATGGTACTGCAACTTCTCCAGTTTCAATCACATACTTCTCAGGACAGCAAGCAATAGCCCAGGAAGCAGAAATTGAAGATGATTCAACTCTGAGTGACTTAGTCGATCTTTCCTCTCACAACGATGATTTAATCGATGATGCAGTAGAAGAGTCTCTTGAAGATAATAGTCCAGAAGCAGGCGGGCCTACCGAAGGCTCTGGAGATGCGACAGAAGAAGATACAGATAGTGGTTTACTGCCATTCATGTCTCCTGTCCTTACAATATCAATGATTGCAGTCGCAGGTATCTTTGCAAGCCGCCGCAATCGTGATGAGTGAAGCAAGATTTGAAACCAATGATTGCCCCCCTTGGTCATTATGAGGGGGGGCAAGTCATACGGCAAGTTGCTTCTTCATGTAGCGCAAGTAATCATCCTATTCTCTTTAATCCAAGCTGTAAATACGCAGACTTGGTATACTGGGGTAGTGGATGTGGAATATTCAGAAGGATTACCTAAAGGTTCAGGCATGGAAGTCGAATTGGAAGTTGACCAGGAATCTGCAGATGGTAGCATCCATATCGATGGATTCATCACTTTCATGAATTGGCAAAACACTCGTAATGACACATCAATTCCTGCTGATACAGCCGAAGATGATGACAACCAAATGGATTTAATTCCCCTTTCAGAAGTCCAACAAAATGTTCCTATGTATTCAAAAATCGCATTGTCGCTAGGAATACTATTGTTCGGATTAACATTTTTTGAAATTAAAAACCGGGCAATAATAGGTTTAATTCTGAATGGCCTTGTATTTTGGATACTAGTTTCATTAATCGTTTTAGCACCTCTTGGATATATTGGCGGAATGGAATTTGGAACAGGTAGTATTGATGATGATGGTGAATCAACAGTTCATCGTTCGATGGAAGGGTCTTCTTCTATCGATATTTTCGATGGAGATTTTGATTATAATTTCGAAATAAAAGAATACGACCTTGGATTGGTCAATCAAAACGACTTGGAGGAAGTTATTGCTGACTCTCCTGGTGAAGAACATCGTTCATTCATAGAGATGGATGGTCAAGCCGGAATACATTATGGTGCATTTGTGTTTGAATTATTTTGGGCTTGGTTGTTGTTATTTGTAGCATCCCCGATGGCAGTTGGACTAGTAAATAGAGTAAGTATTCAAAAACCACAATTATTGTGATTATTTCTGTTCAGGAATATCGCCATT
>TARA_B110000444_G_scaffold82244_1_pt1 | contig 18211 bp, 7 predicted proteins | sample TARA_B110000444 | Tara Oceans TARA_B110000444 (sample SAMEA4398370) | marine metagenome | biome: Polar Biome; feature: [SRF] surface water layer (ENVO:00010504); material: water (ENVO:00002006), including particulate matter (ENVO:01000060) such as... | depth 5 m | reverse complement strand
CTTCTGAATTAATTGGACTCTTAAATCAATTTTAAAAAAATATAATAATTTATAAGATAATAAATTATGTGTTATTATATACATGTGTCATATATTACGTTGCCTAGTTCTTAAAAAAAGAATTTATTTGCATTATTAGTTGAACAACTAATTATAAAAATAATTACAAGACTATCTGGCAAAAAATTTTTCTTATAAATCAATATATCTTAACAGAAATTATGAATCATATATCTAATTTTTTTCTTTGAAAAAGAACAAATATTTATTAATTGTCATTTTGTTTTCTTTTTCATGTGTTGATCCACTTCCTCCTTCATTTGATTTCAAAGAAGATATAATTATTATAAATGCAATTGCATCAACAGTGGCTGGAGCTACAAACGTATCAGTAAAAAAAACAATTATTGAATTCGATAATTATAAATCGAAATTTATTTCTGGTTGTTCGATAGATTTAATTAATTCTGATACTAAAGAAAGGTTTTCATTTATTCAAAGAGGAGTAAATTACATTATATCAGATGAATTCAAGGTAACCCCTAATTCAAGATGGGAAGTAGAGGTTGTACTTCCCAATGGGGACATTTATAGGTCTACCAGTGAGGTTGTTCCAAATCAGGTGCCTATTCAAAATATTTCTCAGAAGTTTAACTCTGAAATGACTTATGTTGAATCCTACAATGGATACGTAGCTGGTCATGAGATTAAAATTGATTTTCAAGATCCTGTTGAAGAAAAAAATTATTATTTATACCAATTCAGAGCCTATGAGGAAGAGCTTTATTGTCAGATTTGTGAGGTTGGTATTTTTAGGGAAGGAGAATGTGTATCACAGTTAAATAATCCATTATATGCTAAAGAATATTATACTTACCAGTGTGATAAAAGTTGTTGGAAGATCACCTACAATGATGAAATTTATGTTTTTGATGATGAATTTACAAATGGTAAAATAGTTTCAAACTTATTGGTAGGTAAACTACCATATGTCTCCAAACAAGACGTTTTAATAGAGTTGATTCAGTTCAATATATCTGAAGAAGCTTACAAATATTATAAGACAATTAAGGATCTTGTGGGTAATAACAGTGGATTAAATGCACCACTTCCAACTGCTCTAGTTGGTAATTTTTATGGAATTACTAAACCTAAAAATACAGTCTTGGGTCGTTTTACATCAGGGTCTTCTTCACTTAAATCAATTTTTATAGAGCGATCTAATCAAACTGAGCAAATCATTGGAGAATATATGTTTCTTGAGCCTGAAAATTTTGGAGATCCTATTCCTGATCCGATAACCTATTTTTCTCCCTGCAATGAAAGTAATTATAGAACTTCAAGTTTGAGTTTGGATAATCGTGCTTACTTCAAAATCACTGAGGTTCAAACAGGTGATTTTGACCTAGATCAGGACGGGGTATTGGATAGAATTGACAATTGTGTAAACATTACCAATAGTAACCAATCAGATATAGACGGAGATGGTATAGGTGATTCATGTGATAATGACGCCGATGGTGACGGGTATATTCTATTTTATGAAAATAGCTGTGATTCTAACGATTTGGATGGAAGTATTACTCCTCTTGATTTTGATTTAGACTTTATTCCAGATTGTATAGATGAGGATGATGATAATGATGGTTATTCTGATGCTTATGAGGAAGCAGCAGAGACAGATCCTTTTGACGATAATAGTGTTCCGATTGATACAGATCAAGACGGATTACCTGATGTAGTAGAAACATCTAGAAGAACAGACCCAAATAATCCTGATACAGATGGAGATGGTGTCAGAGATGGTGATGATGATTATCCTAGAGATCCTAACAGAAGCTAATTTTGAAAAATAAAAATATAACGAAGCTACTAATAGGATTTTTCCTTCTTGCAGGCAGCACCATAACTTTAGCTCAAGATTATTCCATTACACTGAATCTAATAGATAAGGATTCAAATGAACCCCTAAGTGGGGTAACCGTAATAATTTCTCCATGCAATTGTGGTGGTATTTCAAATAATGGTGGAATTTTTACAAAGAAACTAACAAAGGGGAGTTATAATTTAAGTATCGAATATTTAGGCTACAGGGGGGAAAAAATTAAAGTAGAACTCAGTAACAACCAAACCCTAAATATTGAGATGCAGGTTGAAGAACAACAATTATCTGAAGTTATTCTTTTGGCTCAAAAGCGCAATCAAAATGTTGAAAGTTCACAAATGGGTGTCCTTGAACTCAATATAAGAGATTTGATAAAAGCCCCATCCGCTTTGGGTGAGTTTGATGTTTTAAAAAGTATATCGCTGATGGCAGGCGTTAATAATTCAGGAGATGTCAGCAATGGGGTCTCAATTCGTGGGGGGTCTTTGGACCAAAACTTGTTACTCTACGATGGTGCTCCCGTATTTAATCCAACGCATCTTTTCGGACTATTTTCAGTATTTACACCTGACGTAATTGCAGGAGTTGATATCTATCGAGCAAATATTCCTGCTAAGTATGGAGGTAGAATTGCTTCTGTTCTCGAAATTAATGTAAAAAACCCCTACACAGATAAACTCAAAATAGAAGGAGGGATAGGTTTAATGTCGAGTAGACTGACCATAACTTCACCTCTTATAAAGGATAAATTGATGTTAATAGCAGGAGGGAGAATTGGTTTTAGCGATTTACTTTTTCCCTTATTAATTCCTAGACTTAAAAATACTAAGGCAAATTTTACCGATAGTACAGTTAAATTATTGTATCTACCTGATTCAAATAATCAACTTACATACACTAATTTTTTGTCTAAAGATTTTTATCAGTTAGATTTAATTTCATCTATTGAGAATATTGTTTCTGAATCAAATCAATACGACTTTAAAACGTTTAACCATTCTCTAAAATGGTTGCATACTTTTAAAAACGAAACAAATCTTTCTACTCGTTTTATTCATAGTAATTACAAACCACAAAATCTCTTCCCAGAGATTGACTCTGAAAATATCATTCGTTTCAAATCACAAATACAATATTCAAGAGCACAATTTGAATTTACAAACAATAAAAATATAAATTTAGAATACTATACAGGATTTGAGTTTAAACGTTATCAAATTAGTCCAGGTACTTTAGACCCAGGAAATGGAACATCAATTAATTCCGTAGATTTAATTAGGGAAACAGGATATGAATCCTCATTTTACGTAAATCTAGATTGGAAACCAACACCTAAATTATCTCTATCAACAGGATTACGGTTAACCAACTTTTCTCTTTTGGGGCCATTTAATGAAGCTCAATATGACGAAAACGGATTGTTTGATAACGTGAAATCTTTTGGTAATCAAGAAAGTGTCGTTAGTTATTTTAATCCAGAACCACGTTTGGGTATTAATTATAAATTAGCAGATAAGACCTCCTTGAAAATGAGTTATGCTCGAATTTTTCAATACATCCAAAACATTTACAATACTAATTCACCTTTACCAACCTCCAGATGGAAAATATCAGATCGTTACATTTTACCTCAAAAAAACAACACCTATGGTTTAGGTTTATATAAAGATTTTGTAGATAATTATTTAGAATTTTCAATCGAGGGATATTATAGAAAAACAGAAAATAATTTAACCTATCGGCCAGGGGCAGACTTTTTCCTTTCAGAATTTATCGAAAATGAAATAACTCAAGCTGAAGGGAAATCCTATGGAGTGGAAATAAGTTTAAACAAAATAATCGGAAAATTTAATGGAGTATTTAATTATACTTGGTCAAGAAGTTTACTTAAATCAAATGAAGAACAGCCTCAGAATAGAATAAATAATAATGCTTGGTACGCTTCCGATTTTGATCGACCTCATACAGTAAATGCAAGTGTTAACTTTGAAGGAGATCCATACAACAAAATAAGTTTAAATTTTGTTGGTCAAACTGGAAGGCCCTTTACAATTGCAAATGGAATTTTTGAAGAACAAAATGTTAATATTCCAATTTATCTTTATAGGAATAACGCTAGATTACCAATGTATCACCGATTAGATTTTTCTTGGAAAATTTCTTACAATAAAGATCCTAAAAGTAGATTTAAAGGGGACTGGATTTTCACTGTTTATAATTTATACGCAAGAAAAAACCCATTTAATATTTATTATACTCAGCGTAACGGAAATCAAGACAGTGATGTATTCCAAGCAAACCCCTTAGGCTCATATGAATTATCTATTCTTCGTGGGACACTGCTCTCTCTTTCTTACAATTTTCGATTTCAATAAATTTATTTTATGGAAGCAAATGTTTTATTTAAATTTATTTAGATAAATCTATAAAACAATTATTAGCATATCTTTTATTTCAATATTTGTATACAAATAGTTATAAAATATTGTTTATGAGTACAATATGCCGTGTAAAATATTACGTTGTGTGTTAATAAAACATACTTTATTTTTGAAGCAACAAACATTAATTAACTATAAACTAACAATGAAAAAAATTAAAAATAATTTTCTTATAGGATTGTTTATTACATTTTCTTACTACAGTTTTGCTCAAACTGACGTTTCAGGATCAATTTCTGACACTGATGGGGTTCCTATTCCTGGAGTAACTGTTATAATTGAAGGTACATCAAATGGTACTACATCAGATTTTGACGGAAACTACAGAATTTCCGCAAGCACAGGTCAATCACTTGAATTTTCGAGTCTTGGTTTTGCAACTCAGGTTGTAGAAATAGGTTCACAATCTTCTATAAATATAGTTTTAGAAGCTTCTTCTGAAGCTTTAGATGAAATTATTGTTACTGGGTATTCCTCGCAACGTAAAAGAGATATTACAGGCGCAGTTTCTGTTATCGCTGTAGATGAGATGAATAAAACACAGGCTACTAGTTTCATCCAAAAACTAGAGGGGCGCGCAACTGGAGTTCAAGTTTCATCTTCTGGAGAACCAGGTGAAGGTTCAACTATACGCATTAGAGGTGTTGGATCATTAAATAATAATGAACCATTATATATCATTGATGGTGTACCTGTTCAAGATTCTTTTGGTACATCAATAAATCCAAGTGATATTGAAAATATTCAGGTGTTAAAAGATGCTGCGTCTGCCGCAGTATATGGTGCCCGTGCAAATAATGGGGTAATTATCATCACGACCAAAAAGGGTCTTGTTGACGGCGATATTAAAGTTACCTATGATTCATATGTTGGTTACGGCCAAGCTGGAAGAAATATGGATTACATGATCAAAGACCCTTATGACTATCAAACCTTCATTAAAGAGAGGTACGCAAATGGTGGTCTTGAAGTAAGTCCATTAAATCCATACAGTTATCCTCAGGGATCACTTCCAAATTATTTAAGCCCTTACGGCACATCTGGTATTGGTGATGTATCTGATGAAAGTCTATATTCTTACCCTAATTATTTAATTATGAAGGCAAATAAAGAAGGGACTGATTGGTTTGGAGAAGTTTTCCAAGGAGGTATAACTCATGAACACAATATTGGTATCTCTGGAGGTACAGAAAAAGGAAGATTCTATATGTCAGCTGGTTATCTTGACCAAGAAGGAGCAATGGTATTCAATAAGTTTACTAGAATGTCTCTTAGAGCAAATTCAGATTTTACAATAGGTAAAGTTAAGATTGGTGAAAATCTTCAAGTTTCAAGAAGCGTAAGAATGGGGGGTAATGATTCTACCTCTGGTGGTAACCAGGATGAGCAAGGTGTAATGCATGGCTTACAGGCATCAAACGTTTTAATTCCTGTTTATGATATCGGAGGCAATTTTGGAGGATCTAGAGCTAATGGGCTCCAAGGGAATAATGAATATGCTAGACTATATCGAAATAAGGATAATCCATTTAATGGCTACCGAATTTTAGGAAATGCTTTTGCCGAGCTCGAAATTATTGAGGGATTAGTTGCAAAAACATCTTTTGGTATTGACGCCAATAATGGATGGAGTTCTGCATTTTCTTATCCTGTTCCAGAGGCTGCTCAACCCAATTTTACAAACAATTTTAGTGAAAACTGGAATAGAACATACAACTGGACTTGGACCAACACCCTTAGGTACAACAAAACTATTGACTCTCATGTCTTTCAAGTTTTGGCAGGTTATGAGTCTGTAAAAAACACCTTTAGATCTATTAACGGAAGTTTTGCTCAATATGTTACACAAGATCCAAATGCTTGGTATCTAAATGGCGCACTTGCAGATCCTAATACGAGAGGTATTTCAAGTAACGGTAATTTCAGTACACTCGCATCGTTCTTTGGTAAAGTTGACTACTCTTTTGACGATAAATATATTGCAAGTGTTACAGTCAGAAGAGATGGCTCTTCAAATTTTGGTGCTGGTTATAAATATGGAACTTTTCCAGCCGGTAGTTTAGGTTGGAGAGTTTCTGAGGAAGCGTTTATGGCTTCTACTACCTGGATCGATGACATGAAAATAAGAGCTGGATATGGAATTACAGGAAACCAAGCAATTCCTCCTGGAAATGCATTTTCAAGATTTGGTGGTGGAACTGGATCCACATTCTATGATATCAATGGTACACAGAATTCAATAGTAACTGGTTACGCATTGGTTAACAGAGGTAACCCAGATGGAAGATGGGAAGAACAAACAAGTGCCAATATTGGATTAGATGCAACCCTTTTTAATAATCAGCTAGACATCGTTTTTGACTATTGGACAAGAGACACTGATGGTCTTTTATATAATGTTCAAAACCCGGGAGCTGCTGGTACAGCAAATCCAGCTTTTATTAACATTGCCTCAATGGAAAACAAAGGTATCGACCTTGCTGTAAATTGGTCAAGTGATTCAATTGGAGATTTTCAATGGAATGCTGGAGTAAACTTTTCCACATTCGAAAATAAATTAACTCAAATTGATGGAAATGCTACAAGTTTTATCCCTGGAGGGTTTGATTCAAGGATTGGTATCGTAAACAGAGCAGAAGTTGGTCAACCAGTTGGATCTTTTTATGGATACCAAACTAATGGTTATTTCAATTCTCAAGCTGAGGCAGATGCATCGAATCAGTCGGGAGCAGCGCCAGGTCGCATAAAGTTTGTTGATAGAAATGGTGATGGCACTATTAATGATTCTGATCAAGGTTTTATTGGAAGCGCTGTTCCTGATTTTACTGCAGGAATAAATATTGGATTTAACTATCAAAATTGGGATTTTAGTGCTTTCTTCTTTGCTTCAGTTGGGAATGAAGTTTTCAATTACCAAAAATTATTTGATGTATTTGCGTTCTTTAACACGAACGTAAGACAGGCTCGTTTAACAGACTCATGGTCACCATCTAATCCTAATCCAGATGCCTTATATCCTATTAATGATATTAATGACATCTTTAGCAACAGACCAAGTGACTTTTATGTTGAAGATGCTTCATACCTTAGAGCTAGAACTATTCAGCTAGGATATTCGTTTAATAATATCAAAGGAATTAGTAGTTTAAGGCTCTACGTACAGGGAGATAATTTATTTACTATTACAAATTATAGTGGTTTAGATCCTGCTCCTTCTAGTTTTGGAATTAACAATGGGTCCACAGGAAATGCGGATTTATGGAATGGTTACGATCTTGGAAATTATCCTGTTGAAAGAAAGTTACTGTTTGGTGTAAACGCGAGGTTTTAATTTATAAAAATTTATATGATGAAAAATATTTTTAAAAATAGTTTAATTGCAATTTTATTTATGGGAGCTACTTTTGTAGCTTGTAGTGACGAATTTCTTGTAGCACCCGCTCAAGCTTCGTTAGATGAAGGAACATTAGCAAACGACGCTGGTGTGGAGGCGTCTCTCATAGGAACTTATTCTATGTTAGATGGATGGAATGGAAATGGAAACGCATTAGGTCCTGCTTGGCCCACAGCTGGAAGTAATTGGATATGGGGAAGTATTTTAAGTGATGACTCTTACAAGGGTTCTGATCCTGGAGATCAGCAGCAAACTCAAATTTTGGAAATTTATGAATTCGATCCTGGTAATCAGTATTATGATGGTGTTTTTAAATCTCGATATGAGGGTGTAGCTCGTGCGAATGCTACAATAAACCTTTTAAGAAGTGCTGTAGAAAATGGTCAGAATGTTCAAAGAGCATCTGTTGTTGAAGCTGAAGCAAAGCTTTTAAGAGCGCATTTTCATTTTGATGCATGGAAGATGTGGAGAAATGTTCCATTTGTTGACGAGACTGTAACTGATTTCAAACTAGATAACTCAACAGATATCCTCCCTTTAATCAAAGCTGATTTAGAGTTTGCAATTGCTAACCTTCCTGAAGTTCAAACTAATATTGGAAGAGTTACTCAAGGAACGGCAAGATCATTACTCGGTAAATTATTGCTTTTTAATAAAGAATATGGTGCTGCAAAAACTCAATTTGATGCTGTAATGTCAAGTGGGACTTATAGTCTTCAAGACTGTTTCCATGATATATTTACAACTGGTGGTGAAAACGGGACAGGTATGATATTCACTATTCAAGGTTCAGTAAATGATGGTGATGGTGGAAGTACTAATGGAATGTTTGCGGATCGTTTAAATCACCCTCACGGGGGATCTCCATTTGGTTGTTGTGGTTTTCACCAGCCTAGTCATAATTTGGTTAATGCTCACAAGGTTGATGCTAATGGGCTTCCCATGCTAGATAAATCATACAACAATGCCGATGTAACTATTACGGATAAAGTTGATCCTAGATTAGACTGGACTGTTGGTCGTGATGATGTGCCATTCCTTTCGTGGGGAAAACATGAGCCAACTTGGATTCGTAATAGACCTTTTGGTGGACCATTTAGTCCTAAGAAGTTTATCCACGAGCCAAATGAAAAAAGTAATGTTGGTTGGTCAAATGTTCAATTAAGCCCTCTTAATATTCCAATTATTCGATATGCTGATGTAATTTTGATGTTAGCTGAAGCTGAAATTGAGGTTGGTTCTTTAGATAGAGCTAAAGAGCTCACAAATATGGTAAGAGAAAGAGCAGCTGGATGTGCAATTAATGGTGACGGTGCTTCGACATCAGATATTGCTGACTCTTCAATTACTTGGGCTTCTTACGATGTAAAACCTTACACTGCTGCATGGACAAGTAAAGATGTAGCAAGATCTGCAGTTCGATTTGAAAGAAGAATTGAATTAGCATTAGAAGGTCAGAGGTTTTTTGATCTTGTAAGATGGGGAATCGCTGAAGATGTGATTAATAACGATTATCTACCTGTTGAAAGAACTAAAAGGGATTATTTAATTCCATCAGGAGGGTTTTTACCTAAGCACAATCTTCACCCACTCCCTAACAATCAAATTGAGCTTAGCAAGGTAGATGGTGAAGCAACTTTAAAACAGAATCCTGGATACTAAATCTTGATTCTTTAACTTTAAAAAAAAAGAGGTATTTTCATTAATACCTCTTTTTGTTTTAAAGAATATATCTGAAATTATGAACAAACTTTATTTACTAATAATTTGTTTGGCCTTATTATCGTGTTCCTACGATAAGAATAATACATTATTTACAATTGTAGATCCTATAGACTCAGGTATTGATTTTGTTAATAAAGTATCTGACGGCAGTGAATTTAATGTTCTTACTTATAGAAATTTTTATAATGGTGGTGGTGTATCATTAGGAGACCTCAACAATGATGGCCATATAGATATTTATTTCAGTGCAAATATGGGAGAAAATAAGCTTTATTTAAACCAAGGGAATTGGAACTTTTCTGAAGTTTCTGAGATTGCAAAGGTTCAAGGAACAAAGGGATGGACTACAGGTGTAGTATTTGCTGATGTGAATGGAAACGGATTGTTAGATATTTATGTTTGTAATTCCGGAGAACTTAAAGGTGCAAGGAAAGAAAATGAACTATTTATTAATCAAGGAATGAATGAAAGTGGGATTCCCATATTTAAAGAAGAGGCTGAACAATGGAATCTTGCTGACAAAGGATATTCAACACATGCCTCGTTTTTTGATTATGACTTAGACGGTGATCTGGATTGCTATATTTTAAATAATTCATTTAAAAAACCCGAAAAAATTGATATTCTAAAAGCCAATCGAGCAGTAATTGACTTGGAGGGTGGTGATAAATTATTAAGAAACGACGGAGATAAATTTACGGATGTAACAAAGGAGTCTGGGATTTTTTCAAGTAATAATGGGTTTGGATTAGGTATCTCTGTTAGTGATACCAATAATGACGGTTATCCAGATATGTATATAAGTAATGATTTTTGGGAAAGAGACTATTATTATATTAATAAAGGAGATGGAACTTTTATTGAACAACTCACAGAAAGCTTTTCTACTTGTTCTATGTCCAGTATGGGCTCAGATATCGCTGATTTGAATAATGATGGTCAATTTGACATTTTTACTACAGATATGCTCGCAGCAACTAACTATAGATTAAAGGTAATGACTGTTTTTGATCCCTATCGCCTTGAAAACTATAAGTTTCGACAAGGGTATCATTATCAAATAATGCAAAACAGTCTTCAAATAAATAATGGTGATGGAGGTTTCTCTGAGGCTGCTAATCTTGCTGGAGTATCAGCTACAGACTGGAGCTGGGGAGCATTGATTTTTGATATGGATAATGACGGTTGGAAAGATATTTTTGTAAGCAACGGTATTTATCGTGATATAATGTCTCAAGACTTTGCATCTTTTATAAATGATAGAGAAGCAATTAAGAATATAGTGCTTAAAAAAAAGAATGCTAACTGGCAGGATTTTGTAAAATATATTCCTTCAAATCCTCAATCTAATTTTGCTTTTATAAACCAAAAGGAAGCAACACTTCCAAAGTTTGAAAACAAATCAAGTATTCTAGGTTTAGATCAGCCTAGTTTTTCAAATGGTTCTGCATATGGGGATTTAGATAATGATGGAGATCTGGACCTAGTTGTAAATAATGTTAATATGCCTGCTTTTGTGTATAAAAACAACTCAACAAATTCATATTTAAAAATTGATCTGAAAGGCGAAGGAAAAAATAAGAATGGAATAGGAGCTAAAGCTATTGTTGAGAATAACGGACTGAAACAAACTGCTCAAAACTTTACTTCAAGAGGCTTTCAAAGTTCGGTTGAAAATGGTTTTTTATTTGGCTTTGGAAAAGATTCTATAATTGATAAACTGACAGTCATTTGGCCTAATCAACAACAAAAGGTTTTGACCAATGTAGCTCTAAATCAAAATTTAGTTATCGATCAAAATGAAACTGTCCAATTCACAAAATCAGAAAATCCTGTTAAAGATCCACTATTCAGTGATCAAACATATATGATTAAAGGAAATTTAAAGCATACTGAAAATATTTATAATGATTTTGATCATGAAATCCTTCTTCATAGAATGCTTTCAACTAATGGCCCTGTTGTACTGAAGGGAGATATGAATAACGACGGACTAATAGACTTATTTATTGGTGGAAGTTCCGGTGATGCTGATAAGATCTTTATAGGTTCACCAATTGGATGGCAAGCCGCTAAAGAATCTAAATCATTTTTAGAAAAAACGAAATCTTTTGAAACAACCGCTGGTATAATCGCAGATTTTAATAATGATGGGTTTAACGATCTAGTTCTTGGCGGTGGCGGAAATGAGTATCTAAAAGGTGAGGAGCATTTTAGCATAAGGTTCTACTTGAATGATAAGAACGGGGGGCTAATTGTTTCTGATGCACTAAGTCAATTTAAAGGTAATATATCCACTATACTAGCCTCAGATTACGATAAAGATGGTGATATAGATTTGTTTGTGGGGGCTTCAATGGTGCCCGGAAATTACGGTCAAATTCCAAGAAGTTTTTTGTTAAATAATAACGGTCAAGGTGAATTTAAGGATGTTACGCCTTCAGAATTATCTAAGGTGGGAATGATAACGTCGGGTGTTTGGAGTGATTTTAATCAGGATAGTTACCCTGATTTAATTTTAGTAGGTGAATGGTCCCCACTAATAACATTTGTAAATAATAAAGGGAAATTGACTAAAGAAGTTCATTCAAATGAAAATCCTTCAGGGTGGTGGATGACTATTAAAGCAAAGGATCTGGATTTGGATGGTGATGATGATCTCATTGTTGGAAATTGGGGGGAAAATTCTCCTTTTAAAGCGACTAGGGAAAAACCGCTAGAAATGTTTGTCAAAGATTTTGATCTGAATGGAAAAACTGAATTTATTATCAATTGGTTCCCTCCACTGGATGAAATAGCCTATCCATTTGCTACAAAAATGGAATTGACAAGACAACTTACAATGCTAAAAAAGAAAAATATCACTTATGATGCTTTTGCACAGAAAACATACAATACTTTGTTTAGTGAGGAGCAGCGCAACGCTACTATTGCTATGAAGGCCGACGAGTTAAGGTCAGGTGTCTTTTGGAATGAGGAGGGGAAATGGCACTTTGAAGCCCTTCCAAATGAAGCGCAATTAAGCCCAGTTTTTTCAATTGTTGCTGAAGACTTCAATGGAGATCAAATTCCAGATTTATGGCTTGGAGGAAACTTTTGGGGTCTAAAGCCTCAAGTGGGAAGATTAAACTCAAGCAAAGGAATTACGCTGCTTGGATCCAAAAACAAAAAATTTAAAGCCGTTGAAAATAAGTTTTCTGGTTTGGAAATTGATGGCGAAGTTAGGGACGCTGTATACATAAGTCAAGGCAATTTAGAAGGCATTGTAATTGGTATAAATAATAAAGAACTCAAATTTTATAAAAAAAGTGAATACTTGAAATGAAAAAATATCTTTTTTTCTTAATACTTTGTCTGGGGTGCTCCAAAAAACAAACCCTTTTTGAAAGGATTTCATTAGAAAATTCACAAGTTCACTTTTCTAATGAAATTATAGAAACTGAACAATACAATATCTTAGAGAATGAGTTTGTTTACAACGGAGGTGGTGTTGGTATTGGAGATTTTAATAACGATGGCCTTCAAGATATCTATTTTACTGGGAATATGGTGGACAATGCGCTTTATTTAAATCAGGGCGATTTTAAATTTGTTGATATTACTGAAATCTCAAGAGTAAGAGGAGAAAACCGGTGGAGTTCAGGTGTTGCAATTGTAGATATTAATAATGATGGGTTAATGGATATCTATTCCTGCGCGACCATGGAAAAGGATCCTGAAAAAAGAAGAAATGTACTTTATGTTAATAAAGGAAACAATTCCAATGGGATTCCTATTTTTGATGAAGTTGCTGATGAATATGGAATCAATGATGATTCCCATACCACCAATGCTGCATTTTTTGATGCCGATAATGATGGTGATCTGGACTTATTTTTAGCGGTAAATGAGATGGATAAAAAACATAGTCCTAATGTGTTCAAAAAGAAAAGTGATGATGGTTCCTCTATACGAAGGGATAAACTTTTTAGAAATGACTTTGACAATAAAAAAGGACATGCGGTTTTTACCGAAATTTCAATAGAGGCTGGAATCAAAATAGAAGGGTATAGTCTTGGGTTAAATATTTGTGACATAAATAGAGATGGATGGAAAGATATCTATGTAACCAATGATTATTTATCTAATGACCTCATCTATATCAATAATCGTGACGGAACTTTTACTGACAATTCTGATTCCTTCACTAAACACACCTCATACTCTGCCATGGGTAATGACGTGGTGGATTTAAATAATGACGGAAGACCAGAAATAGTAGCACTAGATATGCTCCCTGACGATAACTTTAGAAGGAAAACTATGCTTTCGCCAAACAATTACAATAATTATTTAAATAATGATAGGTTCAAATATAACTACCAATTTGTAAGAAATACTTTACAGCTAAATATGGGTAAAAGACCAGATAATAAAAAAATTCAATTTAGCGAAATTGCATTCATTTCAGGAATCAGTGCAACAGATTGGAGCTGGGCTCCTGTTATTGCAGATTTTGACAATGACACAGATCGTGATTTAATCATCACAAACGGATTTCCAAAAGACGTTACAGATAGAGATTTTATTGACTATAATACAGAAGTAGGCTATTATGCAACACAAGAATTTCTTTTAAAAAGAATTCCTTCTGTAAAGCTCAAAAATTATGCTTTTAGAAATAAGATCATTGATGGACTCCCAATTTTTGATGATGTTACTGATCAATGGGGAATTGATATACCCTCATTTTCTAATGGTGCAGCCTATGCAGATCTGGATAATGATGGTGATTTAGACTACGTGGTTAACAATATTAATGACCCCGCGTCCATTTATGAAAACCAATCTATTGGAAAAATTAATAATATAAATCATTGGCTTAAAATTAAATTCAAAGGTCATAATGGTAATATTAACGGCATCGGTGCTACAGTTGATGTTTATCAAGATAAAAACATACAATCTTACGAAAACTCACCTTACCGAGGGTACTTATCCTCAATGGAAAGTGGAGTTCATTTTGGTTTAGGAAACAATGCTGAAATTGATAGTATTGTTGTGAAATGGCCATCTGGAAAACGGCAAATAATGTCTAATATAGTTGGAGATCAATCAATTTTCATTGAAATTGAGAATTCGCAAACCGAACCCCACTCTGAAAACCCAAAAGCTGAAAAAAATAAACTTTTTGAAAAGGTGAATACTCAAAGGGGAATTGACTTTACCCATGAAGATTACGATTTTGTTGATTTTAATTTTCAATCTACTTTACTTCACAAATTATCAGAATTTGGCCCTGGAATTGCCGTTACCGATGTAAATTCTGATGGCTTAGATGACTTTTACTTAAGTAGTCCACATTTTAAACAAAACTATTTCTTCATTCAGCAAAGGGACGGTCGATTTATCAAAGACAGTTTACTAATCAAAAAATTAGATGAAAGAGACGAAGGAGAGGAGTTAGGTGTTCTATTTTTTGATTCTGACAACGATGGAGATGATGATTTATACATTGTAAGAGGTGGAAACGAGTTTGAATTAAACATTGACTCTTATCAAGATGTTTTTTACCGTAATCAATCTGGAAAATTCGTTGTTGACTCAATAGCAATTCCCCAATTTAAAAGCAGTGGCTCTTGTGTCCGAGCTGCGGATTTTGACAAAGATGGTGATTTAGATTTATTCGTTGGTGGTCGTTTATCTCCTCATCAATATCCTGTATCTGTAAGTAGTTATTTAATGAAGAATGACGGCAAAGGGAACTTTTCTATAGTTAATGATCAATTAGCTCCAGAATTAAATGATCTTGGTATGGTAAGTGACGCTATTTTTGCAGATGTAGATAATGATGGCTGGACCGACTTAATGTTAGCTGGAGAATTCATGCCACTAATGTTGTTTAAAAATTCAAATGGTACATTTAAACTGAGTAAACGATCAAACCTAAATAAACATTCTGGCTTCTGGAATAGTTTAGCAGCTGGGGATTTTGATCAGGATGGTGATTTAGATTTCATTGCAGGAAATCTCGGTCTTAATTCACAAATACAAGCTTCAGATGTAAATCCTTTTAGAATTTACTTCGGTGACTTTGATAAAAATGGAGCAATCGACGTGATTCCTACCATGTGGAGAAAATCTCTTGAGGGAGATAAAAAAGAATTTCCGTTTTTTACAAGAGCCGATATCCAAAAACAAGTAATTAGTGTCAAAAAGGCTTACTTAAAACATGAAGAGTTTGGTAAAGTAACCATCGATGAAATATTAAGACTTTTTCCAGATACCCAAATTAAAGTAAAAGAAGTTAATGAGATAAGAAGCATGTACCTTGAAAATCTCGGAGCAGGAAATTTTGCATTTAAACCCTTGCCAAATAAATTTCAAATAGCACCTCTTTTTGGAATCCAAACTGGAGATTTTAACAATGACAATGCTTTGGATTTCTTAACAGTAGGAAATGATTATGGTGCTGAAATTAGAAGCGGTAGGTTGGATGCATTTAATGGTGGACTATTATTTGGTAACGGCAAAGGGGAATTTAGAGAAATAAGTATGTTAGAGAGTGGTTTTGTAGTTTCTAAAAATGCTAAAAGTATCGCCAAAATAATTGATGTCGATCAAAAGGAATTGATCCTAATAGGGCAAAATAAAGACGAATTACTTATCTATGAAAAAGGAAATAATAACTCTAATCATATAAAACTTGAATCGCAAGATGCCTATGCAATAATTCATCTTAAAGACGGAAGATCTTATAAAGAACTTATGCCTTACGGTCATACATTTCTATCACAATCTACTCGAAAATTAACCGTTGGAAGAAATATAGCTTCTTGTGAGATATTTGATTATCAGGGAAATTCAAGAAAATTTAATTTTTGATAACATTAACGATTAATAACAATTATAAAATAAAAACAATCATGAAGCAAATCATTTTATTTATATCTATTTTTTGTTGGATTCCCTCCACCCTAATGGCGCAAAATAATAATAAAGAATCTCTAAATGTGGTTTGGATAAGCTGTGAAGATATGGGTCCAATTTTAGGATCCTACGGCAATACCGTGATCAAAACTCCCAATTTAGACAAACTTGCAAGTGAGGGTGTAAGATATACTAATGCTTATTCTACCGCTGGTGTATGTGCGCCAAGTAGGTTTTCAATTATTACAGGTATGTATGCTTCAAGACTAGGGGCACATAACATGAGAACAGGAAACTATCATGATTATAAAACTCCCGAGGAGGTAAATCACAAAACCTACATTGGCGTCAGAGATAAAACTGGAAGAAATGTATCGGAATACGAGGTTGTACCCCCACCACATGTAAAACCCTTTACAGAAATTCTTCGAAAAGAAGGCTATTATTGTGCAAATAATTTTAAGTGTGATTATCAATTCAATGCTCCTTTTACCGCCTGGGATGAAGTTTCAGAGACAGTGAGTTATAAAGACGCTCCCAAAGGAAAACCTTTCTTTTATGTTTGGAATACTCTAGTTACACATGAATCTAGAATTTGGCAGCGCAAAGACAAGCCACTTACAGTTAAACCAGAGGATACGATCGTCCCAGATTACTTTGCTGACATTCCTCAAGTAAGAGATGATATTGCGCGTAAATATTCCAACATTGAAGAAATGGATCGTCAGGTAGGTGAATTAATTCAACAATTAGAAGATGATAATCTACTTGACAACACAATTATAATTTTTTGGAGTGATCACGGAGGTAATTTACTTCGACAAAAAAGAGCAGTAGGAAATAGTGGCCTCAATGTGCCTTTAATTATTCGTTACCCAGATAAGAAAAGAGCAGGTGAGATAGACGATAGAATTGTGTCCTTGATGGATCTTGGACCTACTACCTTATCTCTTCTAAATATTGATCCTCCAGAGTTTTATGATGGAAAAGCTTTTGGTGGAGCCTATGAGGATGCACCCAGAAATTATGCTTTTGGGAGTGCAGATAGATTTGATGAGGTTACTGATATGCAGCGCTCTGTATTAGATGGTCGATATGTTTACATTAAAAACTTCATGCCACACCTCCCCTTAATATATCGAAATCGTTATAGAGAGCAAATCGGAATGAATGCCGAACTAATTGAATTGAACAGACAAAAAAAATTGGAAGGTGAAGCTGCTTATATTTTTATGGAAACCAAACCAAGGGAAGAGCTATATGACTTGGAAAGTGATCCCTATGAAGTTCATAACCTAGCCAAAGATCCTAAATATCTCGAGAAAATGACAACATTTAGAAAGACACTTGCAAGTTGGCAACTTGAGGTTGGTGATAAAGGTTTTATTCCGGAACACGACCTAATTGAAATGTTTTGGCCTGAACGACTACAACCTGTAACTTCTAATGTAAATTTTGATAAAATTGAAAAAGGCCACATAAAATTAAATTGTGAAACAGAAGGAGCTTCAATTGGCTATCAGATAGGTAATCAAATTGGTTCTTCTTCTTGGAATCTTTATCATACTCCAATCAAGGCAAATGAAAATGAGAAAATAGTGGCAAGAGCTATTAGAATTGGATTCAAAGCGTCTCAAATTACTTCAAATTAAAACTACAAATCATGAAAAAAATATACTCTGTGCTTGTTTATCTTATTCTTTTAACGCTACTTTTTGCAAATTGTAAATCAGAGATTAAACAAAAGGTATCGACAAATATTATCGATCAAAAGGAAAATATTTTATTTATTTCAATAGATGATTTAAGGCCTAAAATAAATTCTTATGGGGAGACCAAAATGATAACACCCAACAT
>TARA_B110000444_G_scaffold261018_1_pt1 | contig 18212 bp, 17 predicted proteins | sample TARA_B110000444 | Tara Oceans TARA_B110000444 (sample SAMEA4398370) | marine metagenome | biome: Polar Biome; feature: [SRF] surface water layer (ENVO:00010504); material: water (ENVO:00002006), including particulate matter (ENVO:01000060) such as... | depth 5 m | reverse complement strand
TGGTGCTGACATTGTAACCCTAGGTACGGGTGATGATAACGTTGAAGCTCATGGTTTAGTTGCTGCTAACAAAACTTTAATACAAGATTTTGAGGATGCAGGTGCTACAGTTGGCGATGTTGTCAGTCTTCTAGCTGCTGGTACTGAAGGTACTAATGCTGCTGGTAATGAACCTCGTATGGTTTCAGTTATTGTTGCGGATGGTCTAGCTGGTGATGCAACTTATCGTCTTGATCAAGTTCAGGGTTCTATTGAAGGAGCGTCACTTGCTGCTTTTGATACAGGTGGTGCTGCTGGTGTTGATATTGTTGAGTTAACAGGTTGGAATACAGCTAAAGGTAATCTTGCAACTGACTTTACTACAGGCGGCAATGGTACAGAACTTCTTAAAGGTCTTGTATCTGGTTCCGGTACTGCTGCAAGTATTACTTCAGATGGTGCAAATGATATTTTTTATCTAATTGCATATGATACAAACGTAACTGTTATCTATCAAGTGGATGGTACTACTAATCCAAATGTTGCAGCTGACATTCTACCAATTGCAATGTTTAATTCAGTTATTGCTGATGGTGCATTTGTCCAAGCTGACTTCCTTATGACCTCATAAGTAAGAAAATATAAATTAGAAAGGGAAGCTTCGGCTTCCCTTTTTTTTTACACAATTTCTTTTCTTTAATTTATAATAGAAAAATGACAAAAACTTTTTTACATGTTGGATGCGGTCAATCCTATAAAGCCCAAACAACTTCTGTCTTTAATACAGCCGAGTGGAACGAGGTTCGTTTGGATATAGATCCTAATTGTCACCCTGACATAACTTGCTCTATGTATGATATGGATACAATAGAAGATAATACTTACGATGCTATTTACTCTTCCCATAATATTGAGCATGTTTTCCCTCATGAGGTTATTGACACTCTTATTGAGTTTAGAAGGGTGCTTAAAGATGATGGCTTTTTGATCTTGACCTGTCCTGATATTAAAGCTGTTTGTGAGAGAATAGGAGAAGGTAAAATTTCTGAAAGACTCTATAATTCTCCTGCGGGTGATATTTATCCCCTTGATATTCTTTACGGTCATAGGTCTTCAATTGCTTCAGGTCACGAGCATATGGCTCATAAAAATGGATTTACTAGCGAAAGCCTCCAAGCCCATATAACAAAATCAAATTATAAATCTTTCATTGTTGGAGAGGCAAAATCAAGCTTTGCTTTATGGTTGATGGCTTACAAAAATGTTATTGTATCTAAACCTGTTATGGAAAGGGATTTAAAATGTCATATTTTAAAGCCTAGTAAGGATAACGATGGTTAATCCTGTACCAAAAAAATACCCTCTTTGGTCTATATATTATGATGATGAGGGATACAGTATTTCTGGTAATAGAATTATGGGCCGACAGGCTGCTGGATGGTCTTTTTTAAATGGATTAATAAAGGATAGGCCAGAAAGATTTAGCGCCTATGTTAAAAATGATGATCAAAAAAATCTTCTCGTTAATAATGTAAAATCGATATTAGCTCCTGATCAAGAAATGGAACTTAATTTTGTTAATTACAGTGAACCTCAAAATTCTGAATCAAATGGTGGTATATTTGTTCCTGGTCCTGGTATTTCTCCATTTTGTAATCAAAGGTCTTACCATGGTCACGATCGCTATAGTTTAGTTGGTATAACCCACACAACAGCATCTTTGGCAGTTATGGACAGCTTAGCTTCTTTGGTAGCCTCAGATGTTATGCCTTGGGATGCTATAATATGTACTTCGGAATGTGTTTTAGATACTGTTACTAAAGTTATTGATAATCGTTTTGAGAAATTACAATCTAAACTTTCAATTAAAAATCCAATCTATCCTAAATTTCCCGTTATACCTCTTGGCTTAGATAAGGATGAGTTTGATTATTCTAATAATTTTAAAGCCGAATCTAGAAAAAGCCTAGGTATTGGTATTGATGATATCGTAATAGTTTATGTTGGTCGAATAAGCTTCCACGCAAAAGCTCACCATCTTCCTATGTACTTAGCTTTAGAGCAATGTTCGCAAGAGCTTAACATTAATCAAAAAATTCATATAATTCAAACAGGTTGGTTTGCAAATGATTTTACTAGAGATGTTTTTGTTAATGAAGGTAAACAAATCTGTCCATCTGTTGAGTTTCATTTTTTAGATGGAAAGGATCAGGCTAATAAACATCTAACCTTGTCCTCTGGTGATATTTTTATTTCTTTAAGTGATAATATTCAAGAAACCTTTGGCCTAACTCCTATTGAGGGAATGGCGGCTGGATTAGCAGTATTAGTTTCCGATTGGAATGGTTATAAATCAACTGTTAGGCAAAATATCGATGGCTTTAGAGTTAACACCGTTTTACTTGAAAAAGGTTTCGGAGAGGATTTAGCCTATGACCAAATGATGGAAAAAATTAATTATGATTATTATATTGGGATGTCAGTTCAGCGTGTGGCTATTGATATTAAAGATTGTATTAATAAGTTAACGATATTAATTAAAGATAAAGTTAAAAGAGAGAAATTTGGAAAGTCAGGTAGGACTAGAATAAAAGAAAATTTTAATTGGCCTGTTATATTACATAAGTATAGGGACTTAGCTACTGAATTAGATTCTATAAGGATTATTGAATCAAAAAATTATGAAAAATTCTGCTTACCGAGTCTACCTAGCAACGCTCTTGATCCTTTTGATGTTTTTTCATCTTACCCAACAGATACCTTAACTAAACATCATAAGCTTTATAAGGTTAGTGATATAAATAATATGTCCATTAATGACCTGTTGCAGTTTAAGAGCATTAACTATTCAATTAATTATTTACCACCTAATGAGGAATTTGAAATAGTCTACAGTTTATTCAATGATAAAGATCAATTAACAATTGATGATATTTTAAACGAAACTATCCTTAAAGAAAATAATGTTTTTAGGATTATCATTTGGCTGTTGAAATTTGGATATTTGAGCTTAATTGGAGAAAAAGATGAAAACTAAAAAAATACTTTTTATTCATCAGAATTTCCCTGCTCAATTTAAATCTATTGCACCACACCTTGCTCATACTACAAATTATGAAATACATACATTATCAGGTACATTTCGTAAGTCAGATGAGCCTGAGCCTAGCTATCTTAAATCTATGGGCAGTATAACGCATCATCGGTATGTTATCGACAAGGGATCCTCTTCTAATACCCATTTGTTTGCCATTGAGTTTGAAACAAAAATGATTAGGGCTGAGGCAGTAGCTAAGAAATGTTTTGAATTAAAAGAGGGTGGTCTAAGTCCTGATTTAATAATAGATCACCCTGGTTGGGGAGAATCCTTTTTTATAAAAGAAATATGGCCTGACTGTAAATTACTTTCATATTTTGAATTTTATTATAATACGATCAATTCTGATATAGATTTTGATCTCGATGAGGTAGATCTTCCTTTAACCGGATTTGATCTTTATGCTAGGTTAAGGGCGAGAAATGCACCGGCAATGATGTCATATTTGGATGCTGATAAACTTATTTCCCCTACAAATTTCCAAAAAAATACTGCTCCAGCTTATTTGCAGGACAAAATAAATGTAATTCATGATGGTATAGATACTGACATTATTAAACCTTTTGATGATGGAAGAATAAGCATCAAGAACTCACTGGGTGTAGAGATATCATTATCAAAGAAAGATAAAATAGTGACTTTTGTCAATAGAAATTTAGAACCATATAGAGGGTATCATTCTTTTATGAGATCATTGCCTGGCATTCAAAAAAAGCATCCAGATGCCTACATTCTTATTATAGGTGGTGATAGCGTAAGTTATGGTGCTAAATCTCCCACAGGAAGAAGCTATAAGGAAATTTACTTAGAAGAAGTTCAGAATTCTCTTGTTGATATATCAAAGGTTATATTTTTAGGTAGAGTTGATTATGTGAATTACTTAACAGTAATGGGTCTTTCAAGTGTTCATGTTTACCTCACATATCCGTTTGTTTTATCATGGTCAATGCTCGAGGTTATGGCTCTGGAGACAGTCATTGTTGGCTCTAAAACCTGTCCTGTTGAGGAAGTTATAGAGGATAATGTTAATGGACTCCTTGTTGATTTTTTTGACTTTAATGAAATTTCTTCCGTAGTAAATAAAGTTTTAAGTGATCCTGAAAAATATAAAAATCTTGAAAAGAATGCTCGAAAAACTATTATTGATCAATATGATTTAAAAACTGTTAGTCTTCCAAAACAGGTTAAAATAATTGAAGGCCTTCTGAAATGAAAACTGAAATAATTTTTAATGATGTTATTAAGATTATACCAAATGTCTCACGGGATTCTAGAGGATTTTTTTCTGAAAGTTATAATAAAGCCGTAATGTTTGATTTAGGAATAAAAGAAGATTTTATTCAAGACAATCATTCATTTTCCAAGTACTCCAATACCTTAAGGGGTCTTCATTTTCAAATACCACCATATGCCCAAAGTAAGTTAATTAAAGTTCTTTCAGGGTCTATATTTGACGTCTTTGTTGACCTAAGGAAGGATTCAGAAACTTTTCAAAAATTTGAATCTTGCACTCTTGGCCCTGATGATGGCTGGTTGTATATACCTAAAGGTTTCGCACACGGATTTTCTACCCTTGAAGATAACACCAATGTTTCATACAAGGTTGATAATTATTATAGTAAAGATCATGAGCGGGGAATTAATTGGAATGATAGTTTTTTCTCAATAGACTGGCCAATCGATATAGAAAAAAAAATAATTTCTGAAAAAGATTCTAATCTACCTATTTGGAATAATACTAAAGAAATAATCAAGCTTTGGAGTTAATTTTGAAAAAAAAACGTTTTTTAATAACTGGTGGCTACGGATTTATTGGATCTTCTTTAGTTAGAGGTCTAGTTAAAGATAAAAATGTTGAAATTTGTAATATTGATAAGCTTACGTACTCTTCAAATTTAGACTCTTTTGATCACTCTAATCTTGATAATTACCAATTCAAGAAAATTGATATTGTTGATTTTAAAAAAATTAATGATGCTGTCTTTGATTTTAAGCCAGATTATATACTCCATTTAGCTGCTGAAACTCATGTTGATCGTTCTATTGATGGACCAGATGAATTTATTAAATCTAATATTCTTGGAACCTACAACCTTTTAAATTCATCTTATAGCTACTGGAATAATCTTTTATCGGAAGAAAAGAAAAATTTTAAATTTTTATATGTTTCAACTGATGAAGTTTATGGATCTCTAGATCCCAAAGAAGCACCTTTTACCGAGACGAGTAATTATAATCCAAATAGTCCATACTCCGCCTCAAAAGCTTCAGCTGATCACCTTGTTAGATCTTGGTATAAGACTTACTCACTTCCTGTTCTTATAACAAATACATGCAATAATTATGGACCATGGCAATTTCCAGAAAAATTAATCCCTTTGGTTATAAGTAAGTGTTTACTAGGTGATTCTATTCCAGTCTATGGTGACGGCAATCAGGTGAGAGATTGGATAAGAGTAGAAGATCACGTTGAAGGCCTTTTAACTGTTTTAAGCAAAGGTGTTATTGGTGAGAAATATAATATTGGCAGTAATTGTGAGGTATCCAATATTCAGGTTGTAAAGGATATCTGTAGAATACTTGATAAGCTTAAGCCTAACAAAAAAATATCATCATACGTTGATTTAATTACTTATGTGGATGATCGACCTGGGCATGATAGGCGCTATGCTATTGATAATAAAAAAATATCTGATTTAAATTGGAGTCCTAAGTTTACCTGGCAACATGGCATTGAAGAAACAGTAATTTGGTATTTAAACAATGAGAGTTTTTTAAAAAGTAACAACAACAATTATTCTGGTGAAAGACTTGGCAGGATCTAATAAAGATTTAAGTGTTCTTGTTATTGGAGGATCAGGACAAGTAGGTTCAGAAATTAGAGCGCTAGGTGAAATTGCAAATGTTTTCCTTTCTTTTCCTGATTCAACTGAATTTAATTTAACAAATATAAATACAATAAAGACTTTTCTAGATTCTCATTCTTTTGACATCATATTGAATCTTGGTGCATACACTTCAGTTGATAATGCTGAGAAAGATCATAAGCTTTGCAATGAAATTAACCATATAGCGCCAATTATATTAGCTAAAGAGGCAAAAGATCGTGATCTGGGTTTAATTCATATCTCTACAGACTATGTTTTTGGTAAAAAAAAAGCTGGTCCTTTCAAGACCACAGATATTAGAGACCCTGTTAATTATTATGGAAAAACAAAAGCTTTAGGTGAGGTTGGTGTTCTATCGCACTATAAGAAATCTATTGTAATAAGATTATCTTCTGTTTTTAGTCAATATGGTAATAATTTTGTAAAAACAATTACAAGAGCGCTTCTTCAAAAGAATGATGTTAAAGTGATAACTGATCAAATGATCTCATTAACATACGCGTCTGATTTTTCTAATAATATTTTACAAATAATAGAATTATATCAAAATCTTAAGGAATTCGAAAATCAAAATGATAGGCTTTTACATTTTGCATCACCAATTTATACAGATTGGTTTTCTGTTGCTAATATAATTTATAATGAGATTGAGAATTATACAAATCAACCTCTTGTAGCAAACTTAATTCCAATTCTATCAAATGAATGGAATTCCTTAGCACCAAGAGCATTAGATACCAGACTTTCTGTTGATTATAAGTTTTTACAAGAAAAAAATATTAATTTTTCATCATGGGAAAATTCAGTTAAGTTGGTTGTAAGAAATGTACTTTCTAATATTGAAGGATAAATTTTATGACAAAAGAAAGTAAAAATAATGTAAAGGGTATTATTTTAGCAGGGGGTCTTGGTACAAGATTGCATCCTTTAACTTCTGTTGTTTCAAAGCACTTGCTTCCGATTTATGATAAACCAATGATTTTTTATCCACTCACTATTTTAGTTGATGCAGGAATAAAGGATATTATGATCATTACTAATAAGGGGGATAAAGATAATTTTAAAAAACTTCTTGGTTCCGGAATGGATTGGGGAATTAATATAACCTATAAAATTCAAGATAAACCAGAGGGCATTGCTCAAGCCCTAGTACTTTCAGACGACTGGGCTAAAGATTCCACTATAGCTTTAATCCTTGGTGATAATTTATTTTTTGGACCAAAATTAAATAGTTTAATAAAAAATGGAATAAAAAATAATACGGGTGCGACAATTTTTTGTATAGAATCAAATAATCCTGAACGCTTCGGTGTAATAGACTTTGATCAAAATTTTAATCCTATTTCTATTGAAGAAAAGCCTAAAATTCCTAAAACCAATTGGATAGTAACTGGTCTTTATATCTATAATAATAAAGCAGCAGATTACGCGAGGTCCTTAAGGAAATCTAAAAGGGGTGAGTACGAAATAACGGATTTGAATATTAAGTATCTTAACAATAGTGAACTAAAAACTATAAAGCTAGAATCTAATTTTTCTTGGCTTGATACTGGTACATTTGATTCATTATTGGAAGCGTCTAACTATGTTCAAAAATCCAATCATAAAAAATAACTTACTCTTGAAGAGCTGTTTGCGATAGCTTTGTTATAGGATTCATTAGGTAGCTAATAACTTTTCTTTCCTCACCAATTATAGAAACATCTGTTTGCATACCTGATTGCAAAATGATTTTTCTTTCAGATTCTTCAAGTGTTTTATAGTTTAATTCTATTATTGCTGGATAGTAACTAACTCCATCGCTATTAGTAGTCGTATTTGCAGCAATTTTAGTTACATTTCCCTCAAATTGTCCGTAAATTGCCATATCATAGGATAAAAAAGCTATTTTTGCCTTCTGCCCATTTCTTACATAAGCAATATCTTTAGGAACAATTTGAACCTCTATCTTTAGTAGGTCATCTTCAGGGACTATCTCCGATAACAGATCTCCCGCTTGCACTATCTGACCTATATTTGCAACTCTTACACTGCTAATATTTCCAGAAATTGTTGCTCTTACATAAGAGAATTCTAAATTATTCTTTGCGTTATTATATTTGGATTCAGATTCTAATAGCCTTAACTCTTCATCAAGAAGTCTAAACTCTGAATCTGATCCACTACTTACGAGATTTTTTAAAATAGCAACTTTTCTTGACCTTGTTTCAAATTCTTTTTTTGAAATTTCAAAAAGCTTTTTTTTATTGATTGTATCAATTGAATAAAGTGTATCACCAATATTAACCTTATCATCAAGTTTAACATTAATTTTTTCTACTGGCCCGCCAACACCTGATTGAACGAGATGAACCTTTGAGTCTGGAGTTACTGTTCCCGTAGCCTTTACAACTTGGTTAACTTCCGCAATACAGGCCCAAATAACAAATATTATTGTAAAAGATGCTATAAACCAAAAAAGTATAAATGATTTCTTATTAGTAGCCCAATATTCTGGAAGAAGGAAAGATATTGCAACTTCTAATTTTTTTCTATCAACTTTTAGTACATTGAAAATACCAGAGATAATATCAATGATTCTTTTTATAAGATTTTTCATATTAATTACCTTCGTTTGATGCATTATTTTTCTTTAATATTTGATCCCTAGGACCGTACTGAGCAAGCTGACCATCAATTAGAACTCCAATCTTATCCACCCTTGTTAGATGATTTGTCCTATGTGTTGATATCACAATAGTTGGGTTGTAGGGGAGTGATAAGATATTATTTATAATTCTTTCTTCTGTTGTTCCATCCATAGAGCTAGTTGGCTCATCTAATACTAAAATCGATGGTTTTCTAACTAGCGCTCTAGCTAATGCTAAAGCCTGCCTTTGTCCTCCGGATAAGTTTGAGCCGCCATCTAGCAATTGATAATTATAACCACCTGGCATTTTAACTATAAAATCGTGAGCACATGATAGCTTAGCTGCATCAATAACATCATCCTCTGAAATACCTTCAATTCCCGTACTAATATTTTCTAATATTGTTCCGGTAAATAATTGAACTTTCTGAGGACCATAGCCTATATGTTCCCTTAAATTGTCTGATGGAATATTCTTTAAATCATAACCGCTTAGATTTACTGTCCCCTTTGTTGGTAGGTGAAACCCTATTATATTTCTTAGTAGAGATGTTTTTCCACTACCAATATTTCCAACTAACCCTATTTTTTCCCCATCTTGAATATCCATATTAATATTTTTAAGAATAGCAACTTCATTTATATCAAAAGAAAGTCCCCTAATCTTTATCTCACCATTTAAAAGTGAGACTGCTTTAAAATCGTTTGTCTTTTCATCTCGAGACTCTATCTGCATAAGTTCATCAATTTTTTTAAAAGCAGATAACGCATGATTAAATTTTGTAAGTAGCTGCCCTGCTTGAACCAACGGAGATAAGACCCTTCCTGATAGAATTACGCACGCTATCAAGGCACCTGAAGTGATATCTAGTGAACCTACTAAAACAACCCCATAGCAAACTATTCCAGCCTGAGCAATTTGCAGGCTTGTTTGAGAAAAAGTACTGGCAAAGTTTGCAATCCCTCTAGCGCTTGTTGCATTTTTACTTTGGTTATCAACACTTTCATCCCATTTATTTTGTAAAAATTTACCACCAGCAACAGTTCTAACGGTCTCTAAATTTGTTAGAAGCTCATGTAAAACTATCATCTTACCTTGCTGGTTTACCAAGTTTTTATCACTAAACTTTTTTATTATAGGTTGTATTATAGCAGAAACCCCTAACACTAGAGGTACTACCATAATTGGGACTATAGCAAGAGGGCCAGCGATAGCATAAATAACACCAAGAAATAAAAACATAAATGGTAAATCAATAAACGCAACCATACTTGCCGATGTAAAAAAATCTCTAACACCTTCAAACTCTCTGACTGTATGTGCTACACCAGAGGTTTTATTAATAAATTCACTATCATGGCTGGTAATTTTTTTAAAAAGAGAAGTATTAATATCTTTTTCCATGCCATTTCCGGCCATATCCACGAAATACGCTCGAAGAAGTTTTACCATGAAATCAAAAAGAATAACTATTCCCATACCGATGGTTAGTGCAATAAGTGTGTTATATGCAGAATTCGGCATTACACGGTCGTAAACTGTCATTATATAAAATGCACTTCCAAGACCAAAAAGGTTTATAAAAATTGAAGCTAATGCAATTTGCGAATAAGTTCCCTTACTTTTTATAATGGAGCCCCAAAACCAATGTTCACTTAAGGAAATTTTTTCAGTCTTCTCACTCATGGATTAATCCTTATATAGTTATTTAATTTTTGGTTTTGATGTAGAAATTGAAAATAAGAATGAACCATAGTTACTTCTGTATTCAAAACCTCAGTAAGTATACCAATCTCTTCTAGGCCACTATTTATATAAGTTTCAGGAGAGAAACTAGTTGAATCAAGCCTATTTTTTATTATACGTCTTTGATTTTTTGTATCCTCAAAAGCTTCAAGAATTTCTGAGCGAATGGTAAGGGAGCTATTAATAAGATTAACTATTTCATTTTCTTGAACGTCATCTTTTTTTCTTTCGACATCTATACTCATCTTATACGCATTTTCTTTTGCAGCTGCCGCAGAAATTTTTGCACCTGCTCTTCCAAAAGTAAAAATAGGCATTGAAAAATAAACACCCCCTCTAACATCTGCGTCATTTTCTTTTTGATCAATGTCATAAAGCGTGTATCTGGTATTTATACCAAACTTAGGCCTGAACTCACTTTTTGCCATTTTCGTATCTTCCTGCATTCCTTCATGTTGAAGTTTAGATGCTTTAACATTATAGGCTTCTTTAGATTTATTCATTTCAACGAAAGGTATAAGAACATTAGGAAAATACATATTTTTAAATTCTTTACCAAAAAAATATTCAAATATACCTGTGTCTCTATTTTTTTCGGTCTTAAGGCGCTGAACTTTTGCTTTAAGGGTGTTATATTTTACTAAAAATAAAGCAAGTTGAATTGGGTCTGCAATTCCAAGGGTAACTCTTTCTTGGACTTTTGATAAATATGGTTCAATTTCGTTAATAAGATTATTGCCATAATTATAAAGAAAATCTGACTTTATGGCGGATAAATATATTTCATTTGCACTTAGTATAAGATTTGATAAAGCATTTTCTTTTTCTATTTTTGATAAATTTTGATCAGATAGAGCCCTTCGAATCCTTGAGTTAATTGACCCACCAGTATATATGGGTTGTGATAGTTCAAAAGACGCATCAAAACTATCATCTTGTCTTTTTCTCAAGGAGCTAAGTTCGCTAACTTTCCTATCAATAATATGATCATTTATAATCTTTACTGAAAGCTCAGGCCACCTTTGTCTTTTCGCAAATTTTAATGATTGATTTTTCTCAATAAAATTTGACTGAGCATATAAAAACTCAGGCTGAGTTATGATGCTTTCCCTTATAAAATCAAAGTAGTCAGACTCACTAATTGTAATAGAGTTAAGGTCTATCTTTGAGAACGACATGTTAGGATTGCTTAATTGACCTTCTTCATTTGCATGCAACTGTAGTGAAACTAGAGCAAAAAAAATAAATAAGACCTTTAAAAATAATAATCTTTTAATAAGGTTTTTCATAATGTATAGCCGAAATCAAAAGATTACTTCTTTCCCTTTTTTGGCGCTTTAGAATCTTTTTTATCTGAAGTATTTGTTTTTTCCGTATTTTCACTAGTTGTTAGTTTATCAGATATCCCTTGCGCAGCTGCCGATAAATTTTTTATAACTTCTCCGACCATATTGCCAGGTATCTGAATAGTACCTGATTCAGATATCTCTCCGCTTGAACCAACCTCAAGTGTTTGAATTCTAAGTATTCCGTTTACGAAAGTAACATTTCCTAGTCCTTCTATTATCATAGCTTCCTCCTCAATTTTTATAATTTATACGATATTAGTCTATTAATTATGTAGTTAGTTATTTAAATGAATAATTCAACCCCTATAATATTTTGATTCGTCATTTTTAGGCACTTATATAGGCTATCGATTATAAATAACCAGTAAATTTAGCTTTAAGACTCAATATCAATTATATCAGGAAAATGAAAGGATCCCCTTAAGATAAACTTTTCTGACCCTTTTACTATATTTTCTCGGTGTAGGTGCGTCCAATCAGGTGGAAATATTAATGTTGTACCCTTTTCAGGTTTAATAGATAAGTTTAAATATTTAAAATCTAGCATTCCTTCTCCTTCCTCTAAGTCATTTAAGAAAGTAATCCAAGAAAGAATCTTATGAGAAGAGTTTATATTTTGTCTTTCACAGTTAAAGCCTTTGTGGTGACCTGATTGTAATTGTTTTTCAATTTTAAATGGTCCAATATAAATTCTATTCCAGCTTTTTACAAAATCCCATTGATCTTGGTAGTCGTTATAGCAATTTACTAAATTATTAATATATTCTTTAAAAAACTCTAATTTATTCTCTTTAATTAGCTTGGGAGTTATGGATAATTCAATTAAATCTTTTTGTGACTTATCTAACTCTCCATTAGGAAGTACTCCTGGCCTATGTTCTGCATGATTAGTATTAAAAAAATCAATTATTTTTTTAAAAATATCATCATTTTCTAGCTTCCAGATTCCAATAAAGTTATTACTTGAATTTTGCTTAATTTCTATTCTTTTCATGGTTAAACTTTTTATTTGTTAATTTACTAGAATTTGATTTCTGTTGTTTTATTTACAGTATTAACATCAAATACTCCATAAGATTTTTTTAATTGATAGACTGCTTTATTTTTCATTCCGTAAAGATTGTATATCCCAATAAGATTAGCTTGTATCGAAGCCTCATCGGGATTTATTTTATATGCTAATTTAAAGTATTTAATTGCACTTTTTCTATCCTCATTTTTTTTATTTATATTGGCAGTTTCAAAAAAACATAATGCTAACCTAAAGATTGCAAAGATATTATCTTTAGTTGAATCTAAATTTACTGATTTATTATAATAAGTAATAGCTTTAAAAAATTCTTTCTCTTTGAAGAAAATATCTGCAAGAGTATTCATCCCTAGCTTGAATTCACTGTTAAAATCTACCGAATTCTTATAATAAGCAATTGCCTCTTCTTGTTTGTTGAATGATTGATGAAGTTGCCCAAGATTATAGCTAATAGAGTGATTTAAGGGCTGAATTTCGAGCGCATTTAATAAAAACTGAAGTGCTTTAGAGTTATCATTGGTTTTTTTATAGCACATGCTTAAAAGTTGTTTAACTTCAACATCAAGAGGTCTTTCTTTCTCTAAATCAAGAAGTAGCCTAATAGACTCACTTACGTCTTTGTTTTCCATTATTTTTGATATTTGGGATGAAATATTAGTCATTTTAACTCAATAAATTTTTAATATCTAATTTATCATGAAACCAGTACATCAAAAACCCTTTTTCTGTGGTGGGCGCGGCTGGGTTTGAACCAGCGACCCCTACGATGTCACCGTAGTGCTCTACCGCTGAGCTACGCGCCCGATTTTAATTTTCAATTAAATATTATTAAACTTTAATACTATATATGTTATTTAAAAAGCTAAAGAAAGGAAATATAAGTCCGTGAATATAAATAAAAATTTATCCAAAGACCTAGGAGAGCTCACTGTAAGTGATATGAGCAAACTTTATGCTGCAAAAAAATATAAAGAATTAACTGAAATTATTCCAACTATTTTGAAAAAAAATCCAAAAGATATTGAAGTTTTAAATATCCTGGCTCTATCTTATAAGCAAATTGGAAATTCTATAAAAGCTGAAGAATTATTTATTCAATTTCTTAATATGGATATTAAAGATAAATTCTATCATTACGTTTACTCAAATGCGGGAAATCTTTTTTATGATACTGGTAAGGTAGAAAAAGCTCTAAGTTGTCATAATTTCGCCCTTCAGCTTAATCCAAACAATCTTAATTCATTGAATCAAGTTGGCTTGTGTCTTTCAAACAAAGGCGACGATAAGGCTGCTATTAGCTATTTTAAGAAAGCTCTCGAGATTGATCATAAAGAAGCTTCTGCTCATATTAATTTGGCTAATTCCGCTAGAAACTTAGGGTTATACAAAGAGGCTTCCGATCATTATGCATTCTCAGATCAACCTCTAGCAAAGTGTCAGGAGATAGAATGTTTATATTTACTTGGTGACAGAGATTCTTTTAATAAAAAGTTATTGGAATTTTCAAAATTAAATAAGCCACATCCCCTGGCAGCATCATTGAGCTCTCACGCATCTATTCGATATGATCAGGAGGATATTTTTTCATTTTGTAATAAACCATTTGAGTTTGTGGAAAGTTCAAATTTATATGATCTAAAAGACTTTAATGATAACCTAATCAAAGAATTTTTTAATTGCTTAAATAGTCTAAAAATTTCAAAAAAAACACAATCTCTGTTAAAGAATGGATACCAATCATCTGGTAATATTTTTTTAATAGATCTTCCTCCAATACAAATTTTAAAGAACATAGTTATAAATAAAATTAATAACTATAGAAAAAAATATAATGATGGAAGTGCAACATTTCTTTCTCAGTGGCCTGAGGATTATGTTCTTTATGGTTGGATTATTGTTATGGATAATGGAGGTAATTTAAGCGGCCATATGCATAAAGAAGGTTGGCTTAGTGGTAGTCTTTATTTAGAAAGGCCAGAAAAAAACCAAGAAAACGATGGAGATATAATTTTTAGTCTTCATGGATCTAATTATCCTAGAGAAGACAAGGAATTCCCCTTTAAAATTGTTGATATAGATAAAGGTGATATGGTTTTATTTCCCTCTTCTTTGTTTCATGCAACAATTCCTTTTAATTCTAATAAGAAAAGAATTACTCTTGCATTCGATATAATCCCAAAAGTTTAATGTTGGATGTAATTAAATGATTGAAAGTATCAAAGAAGAATACAAAGAAAAAGAACCTTACTTAAATAAGTTACTTGAAGAAGATAATTACATTAAATTGAGAGAAGAATTATCTGCATTACTAAAAAAAGATCCAAATCATAGACAGTGTTTATTAAGGCTAGCTATAGCTTATAGAATGCTAAAAAATTACTCTCTCTCAGAAAGTATATATTCTAGGATAATTCAATTAGATCCAAAAGATCCTTACGGTTATTGCGTATATGCAGAACTTTTGTTCCATGTCGGAATGATTGAGAGGTCAGTTAGGCAATATGATAAGGCCTTGGATGTTAAAAATAATTATTTCTTTGCTTCTTTTGGTAAGGCTCATTCCTTGGTCAAGATGGACGATAATAAAGGTGCAATAGAATGCTTTAAGAAGGCCTTAAAAGATTGGCCAAACCATCCTAATTACAGAGTAGTCAAAAAAGGATTAGCTCATGCTTACATGAGAATAAAAATGTACAAAGAAGCTTCTGATATTTTACATGGTATTATTTCTAAAAAATATAAAGATTCACAAGAAAATACTCACAATTATTTGGAGTGTCTTTATTTTTTAGGAGATGAGGTATCTTTTTATAAGGCTCTGGATGAAGACATTTCCCTGAAAGGGAAGTCAGCAGATATAGCATCCATAAGTTCTCACGCTGCTGTAAGATTTGATAGGGAAGATAAATATCCTTTTTGCAATAAGCCGCTAGAATATTTTTATCAAAAGAATTTACTAACTAATAATACATTAACCAAAGAAGACTTAAATAATTTTGTCCGCGAAGGAGAGATTGATTCTGTTGTTCCAAGGCGTCAAATGCTCTTGGAAAACGGTAAGCAAACCTCTGGTGATATTTTTAGTAAAGGCGCAGTTAATAAATCTCAAAATTTCCAAAATTTTTTGAAGATAATAAATAATGAGATTAAAAATTATAAGACTTCTTTTTCAGGTGATTGCGATCTTATTTCATGCTTCCCTGAAGATTATTCAGTCAAGGGATGGCTAATACAAATTAATAGTAATGGATATTTAAAACCTCACATTCATAAAATGGGCTGGATAAGCGGGAGTATATACTTAGATATGCCAGAGAAGAGAAAAGGCAATGAAGGTAATATCAAATTTAGTACTGCTGGAAATGAATATCCAAACAATGGGAAATTATTTCCAGAAAAAATCGTTAATCTAAGTATAGGAGATATTATCCTTTTTCCATCTTCTTTATTTCACTCCACTATACCTTATGAAAGTTCTGAAAGAAGGATTACTCTAGCCTTTGATGTAATTCCTAATAAATAAAGTTATAAATTTTTTGATAAAAGCTGATCTATTTCAGCCCACATTCTTTTTCTATAAATATCTTGCTCCATAAATATTTCATGCTCAGTATTAGAGAATATTATAATTTTTTTATTAACCAATCTTTCTGCAATTGAATTTATTTTGCTTGCGTCAACAACTCTGTCCTTTGTATTATTGAAGACTAGTATCTTTAGATTAATTTCTTCCGCCCAACCCTTTCTTCTAATTATTTTGAATCTTTCATTTATGGCTTTTGCGAATGCATTTGTTACACCCCAAAGTCTAAGCGAGGGTTGTTTACTGATAAGCTCTTGGGTTCTTTTATATCTATAACTATCTGTTGTTAAATCATTATTCTCAAAGTTAGCTTCTATTCCCATATTGGGACTTGAGCCAATTAGATAGTCACTGTCATTTTTAAAGAAATTCATTACTGACGATATTGACCTTAGAAATTTTTCATTTTTAAAGCCTAGCATTGGAGCTGACAACACCCCTAGATCGAATTCATTTTTATGATCATGGAAGGCTGATAGCATTAGACAACCACCCATTGAATGACCAATACCAATAAGTGGCTTAGGAAAAAATGGTTTAATAATATTAGTCAGAACTTCATTTAAATCCCCATCATGAAGGTCAAAACTTTTAATAAAGGCCTTATTTTTGTCCTTTATCATCCTACCAGACATTCCTTGACCACGCCAATCAAAGCAAATTACATAGAAACCTCGATCTAAAAATTCTTGTATAACTTCAAAATATTTTTCAATAAACTCATTATGTCCTTGCTGAAGTAAAATTGTACCTCTTGCGGTTTTATTTTTTTTTGTAATTATAGGAGACCAAATACCTACTCTTATTTTAATATTATCAGATGCGTTATAATAAAAAATTTGACCATTTTTAGGGGATTGAATATTTTTTGTTTGTATTAATGGAGCTTTTTCATATTTGCTGTAATTAAACATAATGTGATTGTATACTATAAATAGTTAATTTTTAGGTTAATTTTAATATGAAATTTTTTAAACCAAGCTCAATATTCTTTACTATAAAGAATAGTCTACCCGAGCAAAAATATAGCAAGATGATTCAATGGTTAGGCTCTTTAGGTTCAATTCTTCCTGTTAATTCAGAAGAATCGTCAACTTTTGTAGCAGATGAGATGATAATTTTCTCAAAGTCGTTAGATTTTCTGAGGGAGAAAAAATTTATTGATGTAATGGATAATGCTATTTCAGATGAAGAAGATTCATATAAAAAAGCTCAGGGAGCAATAGTTTGGCGCCGTCACATACTTACTTGGGCTGGAGAGCATTGCAAGGAGGTTGAAGGCGATTTCTGTGATTTCGGCTGTTATGACGGTATTGGCTCTAAAATCATTAATGACTATTGTAATCTAGATGCGAATGATAAAGAGTTTTTTATTTATGATACTTTTGTTTCACCTCCTAACTCTAATGCTTTTCCAAAGCATTCCGACAAGTTATATGAAGAGGTTGAAAATAGATTTAAGGACTCAAGAAACGTTAGGATAATTAAAGGAAGCTTACCTGAATCATTAATAAATAAATGCCCTAAGAAAATTGCATTTGCACATATCGATCTTAATAATGTTGATGCAGAGATGAAGGTTTTAGAACTAATTTTTGATAAGGTCACCCTCGGTGGAATTATTATATTGGACGATTTTGGGTGGAGTGCTTATCATGAGCAACAGAATAAGGAAAAAGAGTTCTTTTTAAAAAGAGGCTTAAAGGTTTTAGAATTACCAACTGGACAAGGTATTGTTATAAAAAGATAAGATTTTATATTCTACCGTAATCATCATCTAGTCGAATTATATCATCCTCTTTTAAATTTTCACCAAGTTGTATTTCGATAAATATAAGTTCTTCATTTCCAATATTTTCTATTCTATGAATTGTATTTTTTGGTATATAAATATGTTCTTTTTCTTTTAA
>TARA_B110000444_G_scaffold80829_1_pt1 | contig 18295 bp, 19 predicted proteins | sample TARA_B110000444 | Tara Oceans TARA_B110000444 (sample SAMEA4398370) | marine metagenome | biome: Polar Biome; feature: [SRF] surface water layer (ENVO:00010504); material: water (ENVO:00002006), including particulate matter (ENVO:01000060) such as... | depth 5 m | reverse complement strand
GAATTGGAAAGTTTGTTTAATAAAAGAGTAAAATAAGCTATGGACAAAATATTATATAAAAATAGAAGAAATTCTTTAAAAAACAACTTACCAGATAATTGCGCATTAATAATCCCAGGCGCTGACTTGCAATATAGAAATGCTGATTCCTCATATTTTTTAAGACAAGAAAGTAATTTTTATTATTTTTCTGGTTTTTGCGAACCATCTTCTTTAATGGTAATGCTAAACAATGGTGAAAGCATTAAATCAATTATTTTTGTCCCTGAAAAGGACAAGTTAAAAGAAATATGGGATGGCTATAGATCTGGACCTCTAGGTGCGGTTGATGAATATTTATTTGATCAGGCTTTTAATAACACTCAAATAGATGAATTAATGCCAGAATTATTAAAGGGTTCAAAGAAAGTTTTTTACCCTATTGGTAAAAAAAGTGGCTTTGACCAGAAAGTTATTGATTGGTCTACTTCAGCTAATTCAAAAGACAGATACATGCATTCAATAGATATCATAGACGGCTCTTCTTTAGTCGGAAATATGAGACTCATTAAAGATGATTATGAAATCGAAATAATGAAGAAGGCATGCGAAATATCTGCAGAAGCATATATTGAAGTTATGAAATCGATTCAGCCAGGAGATAATGAGCAAGCAGTTGAAGCTAAGTTTTTATATGAATTTGGTAGGAAAGGCGGAAGATTCCCAGCCTATACTCCTATTATTGCCGGCGGTGAGAATGCATGTGTGCTCCATTACATCGAAAATGATAAAGATCTCAGTGGTTCAGATTTACTTCTAGTCGATGCAGGCTGTGAATATAAGATGTATGCATCAGATATTACAAGAACATTCCCTGTTGGAGGAAAATTTTCAAGCGAGCAATTAGCTATTTATAATGTGGTTCTAAAAGCGAATGAAGCAGCATCAGCTGCAGTCAAGACTGGTAATAGCATTATGGAGCCACAGCTAATTTCAGAAAAAATAATTACTGAAGGCTTAGTTGAGCTAGGCATTCTTGAAGGAGACGTGGAAATCCTTCATCAGGAAGGCGCATTTAAAGATTTCTATATGCATAAAATAGGCCACTGGCTTGGCCTAGACGTTCATGATGTTGGTGACTATGTAGAAGATGGAGACTATATGAAGTTTAAACCAGGCATGATTACTACTATTGAGCCAGGAATTTATATTAGTAGCACAATGGATGTTGATGAAAAATGGAAAGGTATTGGAGTCAGAATAGAAGATGATATTCTAGTCACAGAATCAGGCAATATTAATTTGACCGCCAAGGTGCCCTCTAAACCAGAAGAAATAGAAGCATTAATGTCATAAGCTTATGGAAGCCTCAATTGTTATTTCAGGCGGAGGAATAATAGGAAACTATATTTCTTTAAGGCTAAGCAAAAGCAATATATCATCAGTAATAATAGAGAAATCTGAAGAATCTTTTTCAAACGGTGAAGGGATAAGAACCCTCACTCTTAATGATCAATCGTTGATGATGTTAAAAGATATTGGGATAAATCCATTATCTTCACCTATAAACGAAATAAATGTTATGGATGGAGAAGGAACTGGCAAAATTCAATTCTCATCAAAAGATATAAGCACTAATAGTCTTTCCCATGTTGTCGTATTCAATGATCTTAGAGATGAATTACTTGATCTCTGTAAAGAGAAAACTATTTTTAATAGTGAAGTTGAGGCAATACAAAACTTAAACGATGAACTTGATCCTGAGATTCTAATAAGTAATGGTGAGACCATTAAAGCTAAGCTTTTAGCAGGCTGTGATGGAAGGAACTCTAATGTTGCCAAAATAGCCTCATTATCTAATCAAACTAAGGACTACTTGCAAACAGCAGTTACGTTCATAGTTGATGTTAAAGACGCTGAAGAAGAAATGGCCTATCAAGTATTTTCAGAAAGAGGCATTTTTGCATTAATGCCTATGCCAAAAAAAGATTCTATAAAAAATAGGCATACCGTTGTTTGGTCTATAAATAACTCTGAGTTAAAGGATATCAGCATAGAAAATTATGTAAAAAATAACTTACCTTATTTTGAATCCAAGTTAAGCCTTAGCATGTCTATTGATTCTGAATCTTTAAGTTTTAGATTATCAAATCATTATTTTGAGAACTATATTAGCGGTCCAGTAGTGTTAATTGGAGATGCTGCTCATTCAATCCATCCGCTGGCCGGTCAAGGAATAAATTTAGGCTTTGCTGATGCTGATATTTTTTGTGAAGAAATTATCAATTCATATAATAAGGGCTTTGCTTTGAATGATAAGACCGTCTTAAAAAGATATGAAATTAGAAGAAAGGGTATGAACCTAGTAATGCTGAAGTCTATGGATTTCTTTGTAAACTTCTTTAATACAAATAATTTATATCTTAGGCTTTTAAGAAATTGGGGGCTTAACTCAGTTAATAAAACAAAATTTATAAAAACTTTTTTTATAAAACATGCCTCAGGTTTAAATAAGTTTTAAATTGAAGTTCTAAATGCAATTGATTATTATTACGCTTTAACAATGATTAATATATGAAAAACTATCTACTAACCATTTCACTAATATTAATTGCTTCATGCAGCACAGAAGTAAGTAATGACTCAGTAACAATATTTACCTCAAGACAACCACAATTAATTGAGCCTATTCTTGAGAAATATAAACAAAAAACAGGTATTAAAGTTAATCTTCTTTCAGGTAATGCTCAGCAGCTTATGGAAAGAATTGATATTGAAGGCAATAAATCTGAAGCAGATATTTTTATGACAGTTGATGCTGGAGTTCTTTGGCAGGCTTCTGAAAGAGGCATCCTTGCAAGCATTCAATCAGATACTTTAGATAGAAATATTCCACTTCATTTAAGAGACATCAACGGTCAATGGTTTGGATTATCTAAAAGAGCAAGGACTATTGTTTTTTCAAGTGACCAATACACAAAAGATGATTTTTCTTCATATGAAGATTTATCCAATCCCAAATGGGCTGGAAAACTATGCCTAAGAACATCTAAGAAAATTTATAACAGATCTCTTTTAGCAAGCATGATTGAAGCAAACGGATTTGACAATACGAAGCAAGTAGTTGAAGGATGGGTAAAAAATCTAGCAACAGATGTTTTCTCTAATGACACTAACGCGCTTAAAGCAGTATCCAGTGGTCAGTGTGGTTTAACTGTTGTAAATACTTATTACTTAGCAAGATTAAAAACAGATTCAACATATGATAATTTGACATTATTTTGGGCTAATCAAGAAGATAGAGGCGTTCATGTAAATATCTCTGGAGCAGGGATAGTTAAGACTTCAAAAAATAAAGAACAAGCAATTAAATTATTAGAGTATTTATCTTCTGCTGAAGCTCAAGATGACTATGCGTCAGCAAACAAAGAGTATCCAGTTCTAATAGGTGCAAGCGTAGATGCATCTATTGCGCAATGGGGTGAATTTGTTGAGGATACTATTGGAGTTGAAAAATTAGGGAAGCTTCAAAAGGAGGCTGTATTTTTAGCTCAGGAAGCTGAATATAATTAGACTTTTTGACCTTTAGCTCTAATTTCTTTTAGAACTTCGCTGATACCTTTCTTGTCTATGATTCTCATGCCTTTGGCTGAGACCTTCAAGTTCACAAATCTATTTTCTGATTCCACCCAAAATTTGTGCATGTGAAGATTAGGAAAAAACTTTCTTTTAGTCCTATTTTTAGCGTGAGAAACATTGTTCCCAGACTGTGGTATCTTACCTGTTACTTGACATATTTTACTCATTGAACCGCGATTTTATAGAACCCTGATGTACTTAGCAATACTATTATGAAACAAATTTTTTTACTCAGGCATGCAAAATCTGACTGGAGTGCTCTTGGCCATCAAGATTTTGAGAGACCACTAGCTAAAAGAGGAGTTCAAGACGCCACACTCATGAGCAAATATATAAAGGATCAAGACTATAAAATAGATAAAGTTTTATGCAGCACAGCAAGAAGAACTAAAGAAACCTTTGATATTTGCGCGGATGGATTTAATTTTTTAATAGAAGATGCTTCGTATCTTGATGAGTTATATTTTGGAGAAGCTAATGCAATTATTTCTTCAATTGAAAGCTTGGATGATTCTTTAGCATCAATATTAATAGTAGGTCATAACCCAACAATACATATCCTTACTGAAAGAATCACTAGGAATCTTATAGATAGATACCCAACGTGTGCTTTAGCAGAAATCAGCTTAGAAAATTCATGGAAAGACTTATCTTTAAAACAATGTAAGTTAAAATCATTTATCAAACCTAAGGAGCTCAGATCTTGAAAGATGTAAAAATTAAAATAATAAATCCTTTAATGGGTAACACAATACCTCTTCCTGAATATGAAACTCCTGGATCAGCTGGATTAGATTTAAGAGCATGCATTAATGAAAAGATGATATTGAAAGCAGGCGTTTCTCAGTTAATACCTATTGGCTTTGCTATGTATTTAGAAGACGAAGGATTAGCTGCCTTAGTTATTCCTAGATCAGGTCTAGGATCAAAACATGGGATTGTCCTTGGTAATTTAGTTGGGTTGATTGATTCAGATTATCAAGGAGAGCTTATGGTTCCTGCATGGAATAGATCTCAAGAAGACTTTGAGATTAATCCTGGAGATAGAATCGCTCAAATGATTATTGTTCCTGTTGTTCAGGCAAAATTCAACATAGTAGAAGAGTTCGATAAAACTCAGAGGGGAGAAAAGGGCTTTGGAAGTTCTGGTATAAATTGATTAATTTATTTTTTCTTACCAAATCTTTCTTCAAATCTTTGAACTCTACCACCTGTATCAATGATTTTTTGATTACCGGTGTAAAATGGATGAGAAGCAGAAGATATATCAAGAGGGTAATAAGGATAAGTTTTTCCATCTTCCCATTCTTTTGTCTGAGTAGTCTCTAGCGTTGAGCGAATGAGGAAGAATTTATCCGCACTAGCATCATGGAATAAAACTTCACGGTATTCAGGATGTATATCTTTTTTCATAATAAAATCAAAATTTGGATGAGAACTATAACAAAAAACACCTTCTTTACAATCAAAAAATGAAAATTTTTTACTATGATGTAGCCGTTTCATTGCCCTTGAGGCAATGTTTTACCTATAGTTCTGAATTTAAGATTAAAAAAGGAACCCGAGTATCCATTCCTTTTGGTAAAAGAAAGTTAGTTGGCGTAGTGGTAAAAAATGTTCAAGAACCAGCTTTCTTAAAAAAAACAGGAACTATTAAAAAAATTATTTCAGTTCTTGATAATTATCCTTTATTTGATAAACCTATATTTGATTCTATTTTATGGGCATCAGACTATTATCATCATCCTATCGGAGAAGTTTTTAACACCTTCATTCCCACCGAATTAAGAAAAATTAATAATAAAAAAATTGAAAGCATAGAAGAAACTAACGATTATTTTATAAATGAAGATGATAAGAAATTCCAGCTCACCAAAGATCAAAAAAGGGCGGTAAAGAAATTATCAAAAGCTCAAGGTTTTGCACCATCACTTCTTTATGGTGTTACAGGGTCTGGAAAGACTGAAGTTTATTTAAGGCTTGCTGAGAATTTTATTAAGAGTAATAAGTCTGTATTAATTTTAGTTCCAGAAATAAATTTAACACCTCAATTGCTTTCAAGGTTTGAAGATAGATTTGATGGTGAAATTGGAATATATCATTCGAAACAGACTCCAGCTAAGAGACTAAAGACCTGGCTGAAAGCTAAATTTGGTGCAATAAAAATAATAGTAGGTACTAGGTCATCTGCACTCATACCTTTAAGCAATATTGGTCTTATTATTATTGATGAAGAACATGACCAATCTTTCAGACAAACAGAAGGCTTTAAATTTTCTGCCAGAGACTTAAGTATAAAAAGGGCACAACTTGCAGGCATTCCAATTATTTTGGGATCAGCAACCCCATCCTTGCAAACTTTAAAACTTGTAAAAGAAAATAAATTTGAAAGGGTTGATATTCTTAGCAGAGTTGATGGAAATAAGCCCCCAAAATTAATAGCTTTGGATATAAATAATAGTCCTTTAATTGGCGGCATTGCCATGGAAACAATTGGTGCAATGCAATCAACAATAGAAAGAGGCGAGCAAGTTTTAGTTTTTATAAATAGAAGAGGGTTTGCACCCCTTTATCAATGTGGTGGTTGCGGATGGGTTGCGGATTGCAAGTCGTGTGATTCAAATCTAGTTTTTCATCAATCAAAGAACAGATTGATTTGTCATAGATGTGAGTCTGCTTATTCGGTTAATTCATATTGCCCGGTTTGTAAGTCTGATGACTTTCATATGCATGGAGCTGGTACTGAGAGGGTTGAAGAGGTTCTTCAAAGCAGTTTTGCAAAAACACCTATAATAAGAGTAGATCATGACTCAACAAAAAAAGTTGGTGCCATGGAAGCTATTGTTAAGAAAATTCACTCATCGGATGCAGCGATCTTAGTTGGCACTCAAATGTTAGCGAAAGGGCATGACTTTCCAAAGGTAACACTAAGCGTTATTTTAAATGCTGATAATGGCTTAATCAGCCCAGAAATAAACGCATTAGAAAAAATATCACAATTGCTTATTCAGGTCTCTGGAAGAGCAGGTAGAAATAACAATCTTGCAAAGGTAATCATTCAAACAAGATATCCAGATGATATTAATCTTAATAAAATTAAGACAGGCGATTATATGAATTTTGCTACTCAATGCCTTGCCACTAATCGAAAAATGAATCTGCCACCTTTTACAACATTGTGTTTACTTCGATGTTCCTCACCAACTCAAAAAAGCAATATAGACTTTTTAGAAAAAGCTGTTTTAACTTTAACTAATAGAACAGGTATTAATGTAATTGGGCCATTGCCCTCACTAGTTTCAAAATCAAAAGGCAATTACAGACATCATGTTTATATCCATTCAGCAAAGAAAACTTTTTTAAATAAAGTATTAAAATTTTTAACCATAGAATTTGAAAGATGGCCCGAGTCCAATAAAGTTAAATGGTCTTTTGATATAGATCCTCTTGATTTAAGTTAGATATAAATATTAATTAGTTGGCCTGGGTAGATAGATTTATTGGTTAAATTATTATCTTTATTAATATCTTCCACAGTTACACCAAATCTAATAGCTATCTCAGAAAGAACGTCACCTTTTTGTATTTCATAAGTTACGTATCCTGGGTCAACGCTCATAAAGGTACTTGCTTTTGGTTTATCTTTAAAATAGTTATGAACGCCAAGAAAGATAGACCTGGCAATCATCCTTCTACCTGCTTTACCTTTTAGCCTCTGAGCATCTTCAGGGTTAGTTATAAATCCTGACTCAACAAGAACTGATGGTATATCTATAGATTTGAGAACTCTAAAATCGGCAAACTCAACATTCTTTTTATGAATTTTTGTATAAGGGTCTCTTTTGAGTTGATCTAATATTTTAGTACCTAAAATCTTACTCTCAGCAATTTTTTTCTTATACATTTCTGGATATAGTTTTCTTGCAGCATCTTCATCAAAGTCAATTGGTTGTAAATTTTTAATATCAGCTTGTATTCTTTTTCTTTGTTTTTGAGATAAGTTTCTAGCAACCGTGCTCGAAGCTTCATCCGACCATATAAAAACAGAAGCGCCTTTGACTGAGGAAAGTTTAAAACCATCGGCATGAATTGAAACAAAAATATCTGCTCCATTCTTTCTAGCATCCTGATATCTGGTATTGAGATCTATAGTCTCATCACCACTTCTAATCATAACTGGCTTATATCCGTGAGTATCTTTTAGGGTTCTTTCTAGTTCCTTCGCAATAAGCAAAGTGACGTCTTTTTCTAAAATGTTATTAGGACTTACCGCACCTGGATACTTTCCTCCATGACCGGCATCAATTGCGACAATAATGTCCCTTATATTTTTTTTAAGTCCTCTCTCTTTCTTTATTTTAAGATTTAAAACCACCCCATTTTCTGTTTGGGTTTGAGTAGGTTTGTTCCAATTCACAGCTTCATATAACTCAATCACTATTCTTGTTAACTCTTGATCAGACGACGCTCTCACTTTTTTAATTGGATAATTGTAAGGCTCATCGATGATAGTTTTAAGTTGAGACTGATTCACTTCGACGACGATTCTAGAAGGATTTTCTAATGCATAAGAATTTATATATGAAACTTTATCTAAGTCAAAAGCTATATCAAATTCTTCACTACTGTTTTCTTGAATCTCTTTAAAAGAAACTTCATTCGCATGAATGAAAGAAGTAAAAAACAATAAAGCTATTAGTTTATGCATAGTTATTTACCCAATCAGAGAAAACATTACTATTAGCTATCAAAGAAACTTCTCTCCCTTCATCTAAGTGTTTAAATATAATTTTTAAATCAAAATTCCTTTCTGATTGTAATCTTTCTGGCCATTCAATAAGTATAATTTTTTTAGAATTTATTTTTCTTTCAAGATTAAAAATATCAATATCTTGAGCCTCATCAGTCCTGTATAAATCAATATGTAAAAATAGTAAATCTTCTAAATCATATTCTTCACAAAGAGTGTAGGTGGGACTCTTAACCAGATCATCCCATCCACAATGTTTAATAATTGATCTTGAAATAAAAGTTTTACCTGCTCCCAAATCGCCTTCAAGATGAATTTCTATAGAGTCGCTTGCAGAATCTTTTATTTGTAACGCTAACGCAGCGCCAAGATTGGTAGTCGCATCATCATTTTTTAGAATTATTTTTTTCATTGATTAATTAGTTTCCTAATTATAGGTACTAAACTAGATGCATTTAAACCAATTTCACCAATTTTTTCTTTAAATATAGTTCCTGCTCTAGCATGTGACGCAACAGCAAGTAGGCTTGCATCGACTTCACTCATGCCTTGAGCAAGTAAAGCTGAAAGAACACCAGATAAAACATCCCCAGTTCCTCCTGAAGCAAGCTCAGGGCCGCCTTCATCGCATATATGTGTATTGCCTTCATTTGAGTCATAGACGATGCTCTCGTGGCCTTTTAAGATCACAGCCGAGACATCATATTGCGTAGCAATATTCTTTGCTGCATTGATTCTATTGCTCTGCACGTCATCTACAGAAATATTAAGCAAAGAGGCTGCTTCTCCTGGGTGAGGAGTCAAAATAGTAGAATTATTAAACGTTATATTTTTAGATTTAATAATATGTAAAGCTCCCGCATCAAGAACAATTTTAGAGTTCAAATCTACTTTATTTAATATCTGTAAAAGCACCTCTTCAGACCATGAATTATTTTCAAGACCAGGCCCGCAAAGAAAGATGTCTTTATCTTGAAAATATTTTTTAACATCACCTAATGAGTTTTCTGAAACAGCCATCACTTCTGGATTTCTTGAAAGCGATCCCTTTATATTAGATTCGTCTGTAAGCAAAGTAACTAATCCAGAACCACAATATAAGCTTGCTTCCGAAGAAAGAATTCCAGCCCCACCCATTCCTTTTGAGCCAGCGAATATTAAAACTCTACCATTATCACCCTTATGAAAAGTCTCTGATCTTTTTGGTAGGATATTTTCTAAGCTATCAAAGTTAAAGTTTTGTGACATGCTTTTTATATGGAAGTTAGGGTTTAATTATATTAGAGGCTTGAATTCTAGTCTTTAGAAAAATAACCAATTCTATCTGAGTGAAAAGACCCAAGGTAAACGTTACCATCAAAAGGTACAGCCACGGTTGGCAATCCAAAATTAACCTTAGAGAAATAGTATTTATTTTTAAGCTTTAAAGTATTTTTATCAATTTCATGGATTGAGAAGGGAAGAGAGCAATTAGTTTTGATCGGGCAATCGCCCCAATCGTTAATATTAAACTCTAACGAAGTTAGCCAAATAGAATCCCCGTCTATATGAGGATTATCTGGAGATTCAATAGAGTAACTCAGAGTTTTTTTATTAGTTGATAAGTCAAAAATAACCAATTTATCACCTTGGTTGTAATTGATATATATCAAGTTTAATTCTTCATCTAAAAGGATTCCATTTGGGCCGCTTCCATCAGAATTAGAGACCTTTTGAAAATCATTTAAATTCCAATCTACTAAAAATCCAGAATTTAATCTAAACACAGAATTTACAGTCCATTCATCAATGGTTATATCTCTTGAATACATATGACTTGCATAAAAACCACCGTCTTTTTTTAATCCAAGATCATTAAAGTAATATTCATCAGGAACATCTACACATCCTCGCCAAATAAGCTGCCATGAATCAAGATCTTGTTTTAGCTCAAACATTTCGACAGTTTCAGTAGGGAAATGATTAATTACACCTAATTGAAAACGACCATCTTCTCTTTGCATAAGATCAATTCCATGAGGACCGTATTCTTTTCCTTCACTTCGCTCGCAAGAAGAGTTTCCCCATGTGTTTTCAGAAACTAAAATTTCTGGGACTACTTTTTCATTGGTTTGTAAGTTTGTCATCGCAAAGTAGCCGGCTCCTGAATATCCATAGGGATCAATTCCTCCAAATTCAGACATAAGAAGGTATTTATTATCTGGGGTAATAACTATGTCTTCTGGATTCTGATATCCACAAAGTACATTAATTCTTTCATCAGAGACGCATTCAGCAATATCTTTTTGAGGACCCAAATAGTCTGTTGAGAGAAGAAGAAAAAAAATAAATATGTAGATTCCTGAAATAGGCAGAGAAAGTTTAAAGTAATGCTTAATAAAGAAATTAGTAACTTTCTTTGCGTTTTTATTAAAGGCTAAAAGCCATACTCCCTTAAGTAATGATATGACTCCCATAAAAACAAAAACAACAGACCAAACTCTTTCATCCCAATCAGGTTGTGAAATTCCATAGAACAAAATACCGCTTCCCAGAAGAATATTTAGTATCCCAGCTGTTTTTAACCTAGTAATAAATAGGTCAGTTAGTTTTATGTATAGAGGTTTTATTAATATTAGCAGTCCTGCAATTAGGAAGAAGGATGCTAAGTAATAGTTCATATAATATCTTTAGAATAAACGCTCTTTAATAATAGTAACAATTTCTAGAGGTTTATCCAGCGGAACATGGTGAGCAGCATCAGCAACCTCAACGAAATCCATAATATCTGAATAAGTTAGTTTTATATGATCAAGAATATTTCCTGAAGTTAGTAGACTTTTTTCTCCGTGAACAAAAAGAGTAGGGCAAGTAAAGGAAAATTTGTATCCAAAAAGCCTTTCAAGACTAGTAAACATAACGTCATCAAACCTCCATCTCCAGCCTTCAGAAACTTCTTTAACAGAATGCTCAGCTATATATCTCAAAAACCAATCATTTTCGCATTCTTGATTGGGCATTAATCTAAATCTTTCTAGAATTGTTAGTTTGTCTGGGTAATGCTTAATCATTCTCAACGGTCCGCCTTTGTGATCAGCAGGATCGTAATCAGGAGGTCTAATAAAGGTATCAATTATTATTAAACTAGTTATTAACTCTTGTCTTTCGGATGCCACATAGCCAGCAACTTGACCGCCCAAAGAGTGACCGACAATATATACATTATTAATATCTGTTTCTAATTTTTCCTTTTCAATTACAGAAATAACACAATCGCCAAAATCTTTAATACTATATTTTTCTCTAAATCCAGATTCTCCCATCCCAGGAAGATCTATTGCTATAACATTAGCATGATCTTTAAACTGAGGAGCTATAGGATCCCACCATTTTTTGTGAGCCCCTGTTCCATGAATGAAAAGTATTAGATTTTGGCTTTCATTGTTGGAGGCCCATTTAGAATAAGAAATATCCCCTAAATTATTTTCAACTATTTTATCTTCAGGGACGTCTTTTATTCCGTCATGAAACCATTGCGGAGCATTTATAATATCGTTTTCAAGATTGTCTGTTATTTTCATAAACAGTATTCTAAGCTATATAAAATAATATATGAACAAACTTAATTTAACTCCTGCTGCTACCGTTCTAATTATGAGAGATTCCTCTGATGGTATGGAAGTTCTTATGGTTAAAAGATCAAAAAGACCTCCTTTTGGGAATCTTTTTGTTTTTCCTGGAGGCAAAATCGATGAGGACGATGCTAAGCAAGAGATTGCTGATCTTTGTGAAGAAATAAATGATGAAGAAGCCTCATTAAAGCTTGGTCTTGAATCAGGAGGACTGGCCTATTGGATTGCCTGTATTAGAGAATGCTTTGAGGAAGTTGGTATTTTGTTAGCCAAAAAAAGGAGTGGGGAAGATTTAGACTTAGATGGCAATGAAAAAGAGAAATATAAAGTTTATCGAGAATTGCTTTTAAAGAATGAAATCAATTTATATGAAATATGTCAAAAGGAAGACTTAGTTCTAACCCCTGGAAATATTGCTCCATTTTCACATTGGATTACTCCTGAAATTGAAGAAAGAAGATTTGATACTAGGTTTTTTATAGCTTATCTCCCAAAGAATCAAACGGAAGAGCATGACGGTAACGAGTTAACTCATAGCGTATGGATCAATCCCAAAGTAGCATTAGAAAAAGCCTATAAGGGTGATATGCAAATGATCATGCCTACAATTAAGAATTTACATCAATGCGAAAACTACAATTCTGGCTCACAACTTTTAGAAGACTATAAAAAGATGACTAACAAAGACTTTCCTCCAATACTCCCAAAATTTTTTAAGAAAGAAGGTAGATGGTTTGGGTTGCTTCCAGATGACCCCGACTATGAAAACCACTAAGATAACACCATGGAATTAATCACTAAAATTACAGCGCCTAATGGAGGTATCTTTACTGGAGCTGGAACTAATACTTATTTAATTGGGAATAAAGATCTAACACTAGTTGATCCAGGACCAAATATTTTAGAACACATAAATGAAATCATTAAGATAGCAGACGGACGTATTAAAAGAATTTTAGTAACTCATACTCATACTGATCATTCTCCGGCAGCTTTGCCCTTATCAAAAATACTAGAAGTTCCTATGTATGGGAGACTGGTTGATGGAGAATCTTCCTGGGAAGATGAAACTTTTATTCCTGATGTGGTTTTGAAAGATGCTGATATTATTGAGACAGATGAATATACTCTTGAAGTTATTCATACGCCAGGCCACGCTTCAAATCACTTATGTTTTTTAATTAGGGAATCAAATTGCCTACTTACTGGCGATCACATAATGGATGGATCAACTGTAGTAATAGGACCTCCTGATGGCAATATGACTGATTATATAACTTCACTTGAAAAGTTATTTAATTATAAGATTGATAGTTTTGCACCAGGCCATGGAAATTTTATGCACGAACCTGAAAAAACTATCAAATCAATTATCAGACATAGACTCACAAGAGAGAGTAAGGTTTTTAGAAAACTTGAAGATGCTGGACGTTCAGACTTAGATGGACTTTTAAAACTTGTTTATGATGATGTTCATGAAAAACTCCATCCCATAGCAAGATATAGCTTAGAGGCTCATTTAGAAAAACTTGTTTTAGAAAAAAAGGTTGAACAAACAGAGAGCCATTACAAAGTGATTTAATCTTCTTTCTTCTTTTTATTTTTCATCACTTTTTCTTCTATAGCTGCAATATCAATATCATTAATAGAATCAGTTGAAGCTTCAGATACTTTTTTTATCTCTTTCCCATCCTTAAGATCTATAGATGGTTTATCTAATTCTAAGGTTAATACTCTTACGTTTTTTTGCATGAGGTCTTCATAACAATCATCTTGATCATATGATTCTCTAATCTCACCTTTTTTATTAATGGGATGAGGTCTTGTGGGAGTTGCCATTTGCATGCATTTTATAGATTGAGCTGGAGACCAATAACTATTATCAGAGCTTAATTCATCTAGCTTCTTTGGAGATATCGAGCAGCTAACAATCCCGAATAGAAGTAATAAAGCTAGGAGTTTTTTCATAGGGTTTGTTTATTCTCTACAAGAGATTCTACAACTGACGGATCGGCAAGGGTAGTAGTATCACCTAGATTAGATAAATCACCTTCTGCAATTTTTCTTAAGATACGTCTCATAATTTTTCCTGATCTAGTTTTTGGTAGCCCAGGAGCATTTTGAATAAGGTCTGGCCTGGCAATGGCACCTATTTCTTTGGCTACAAATTGTTTTAGTTCTTTATTTAAATCATCGCTGAACGTTTCATCAATCATCAAGGTAACAAAGGCATATATTCCTTGGCCTTTAATTGGATGTTCAAAACCAACTACAGCAGCCTCTGCTACTTTTGGGTTGAGCACAAGAGCGCTTTCAATCTCTGCCGTTCCAAGTCTATGACCTGAAACATTTAAAACATCATCGACTCTTCCGGTGATCCAGTAATAACCGTCTTCATCTCTTCGAGCACCATCTCCAGTAAAATAGATACCCGGATACATGCTGAAATAAGTATCTATCATTCTTTGATGATCTCCGTAAATACTTCTAATCTGACTAGGCCATGATTGCTCAATTACCAAGTTACCCGAATTAGGACCCTCGAGAACTGCTCCATGTTCATCATATAAAGCAGGTTTCATACCAAAAAATGGAAGGGTGGCTGAGCCAGGTTTTGTTGGAGTTATGCCAGCAATTGGCGATATCAAGACTGACCCTGTTTCCGTTTGCCACCAAGTATCTATGATTTCACATTTAGACTGGCCAACAACGCTGTAGTACCAATCCCATGCTTCAGGATTGATTGGCTCTCCTACTGTTCCTAAGATTCTAAGGCTATCCCTTTTTGTTTTTAGAACTGGTTCATTGCCTTGGGCCATTAAAGCTCTAATAGCTGTAGGAGCTGTATAAAAAATATTAATGTCGTATTTATCACATATTTCCCAACATCTAGATGCTGATGGGTAGGTTGGAACACCCTCAAACATTAAAGTTGTTGCGCCGTTTGATAGAGGCCCATACAAAATATAGGTATGTCCTGTGATCCACCCGACATCTGCAGTACACCAATACTTATCCTCAGGTCTTATACCAAATAAGTACTTAAAGCTTATGTGTGCTCCTAGCAGGTAACCAGCTGTAGTATGAAGGACACCTTTTGGTTTTCCAGTTGAGCCAGATGTGTAAAGAATAAATAGAGGATCTTCCGAGTCCATAGGCTCAGGCTCACATGAAGTGGCTGCATTTTTAGATATCTCCTCATACCAAACATCTCTATCTTCATCCCAAGAGATATCTCCCCCGGTTCTTCTAATAACCAATGTATTTTTAACCTCAGGACAGCCAAGTAAAGCTTCATCAACATTATTTTTAAGAGGAACTTTCTTTCCACCTCTCAAACCCTCATCAGCAGTAATAACAATTTTGCAGTCAGCATCAAGAATTCTATCTTTTAAGGATTCTGGTGAAAAACCTCCAAAGACAACAGAGTGAACAGCCCCAATTCTTGTACAAGCAAGCATTGCAAAGGCAGCCTCAACAATCATTGGCATATAAATACAAACCCTTGATCCTTTTGCAGCTCCTAGGTCTTTGAGAACATTAGAAAATTTGCACACTTCATCGTGAAGTTCTTGGTAAGTTAGTTCTTTTGAATCCGACGGGTCATCACCCTCCCATATTAATGCAGTCTTATTTGCATGATGCTCAAGGTGTCTATCGATACAGTTTGAGCTAACATTTGTTTTACCGCCCTCAAACCATGTCGCATCTGAAAAGCTATTATTATGAACACTATCAAAATCATGTATCCAATCTATTTCTGATTTTGCAAGATCTCCAAAAAATTTTGAAGGATTCTCAATAGATTGATTGTATAGATTTTTATATTCCTCTATATCTTTGATATATGGATTAGTTGAATTGATATCAGGCGTGTAAATTTCTTTAGTCATTTTCTAAAACTATTAGATTATGGATGGCTGAGGATTTATGAAATTTTTTCCTTTTGGATTAGACATGATTTTAGTAACCAGCGATTCATAATCAGCTTCATTAGATTCTAGATTAATATCAGCTGCATTTATTATTAATAGAGGAGCTGAGTTATAGTCTAAGAAAAATCTTGAATAGGCATCGTTCAACCTTTCTAAATAATCTAAAGTTAAATACTGCTCGTTAATATTTCCTCTTCTGGTAATCCTGTCTTTCAAGACATCTATAGGTGCCTGAAGGTATATAACAAGATCAGGGTTTGGAGCATCAAGAGTTATATGATCATAAACCTTGTCATACAAATCCATCTCTTCATTAGTCAGAGTAACCTCAGCAAAGAGCCTATCTTTTTCAATTAAAAAGTCAGCAACCCTTACAGTCTCAAAAAGGCTTCTTTGTTTTAAATCTTGTATTTGTTGCATTCTCTGAAATAGAAAGAAAAGCTGAGTAGCCAAAGCAGATTGACTTGGGTTTCTATAAAAGTTTTTTAGGAAAGGGTTTTCTGCTGGTTGTTCAAGAAAAGCATCGTAATTAAATGTTTCAGCAATTTTATTTGCAAGAGTGGTTTTGCCGACACCAATTGGGCCTTCAATAGCAATGTATTTTGGAAGAGGTGCTTCGTTAATAGCTGGCTTCATTTTTCACAAATTAGTTTTTATCCTAGATTATCTCAACTCGTTATAGAAACCAAATATTTTAGAAGATTCCTCTTCATTTTTTTCATTCATATTTGCAATTATGGTTCCTCTTAATGAGTCGTCATCCTTTTGAAAATCAGTCCACCACTTGCCTAATCCATTTTTATCACCAGCAGCCTTTTCTCTAACAAGTAAAAAATCATAAGCTGCTCTGAATCTAGGATGTCTCAAAGTTTTATAGGGCTGACTTGCTATTCTGCTATGAAGCTTTAATTGCAGAACCCATATATCTTTTATATAGCTTGAAAATTTTCTTGGAACCGCAGTCAGCTTTTGCTGTTCTCTTAAAACCCCATCCATAGATCTAAAGAATTTTCTTATATTGATCTCACCATTTTTTGAGCACTTTGCAAGAAGAGTAGGCCATAGCAATGCTGCCATTAAAAATCCAGGAGTAATAGATTGATCATTTTTTACCCTATCATCAGTATTTCTAAGCGCCTGAATCATAACGTTATTTGAGAAATCGCTTTTGTTTGGATCAGATAAAATAAGATGCCTATTAAGCTTAAACGAACATAACTTAAGAAAATTCTTTTCTGCCATGCCGTTCAAAAATATTTTACAGAATTCATCGAAAAGTCTAGCGTTAGAAATATCAGCTAATAAGTGACCTTTATCATAAATCGCATCTTTCACTTGGTTATCTAGCTTAAAGCCTAATTTGTTACTAAACCTTATAGCTCTCAAACTTCTGACTGGGTCTTCTTCAAACCTCCTTTGGGGATCTCCAATGGATACGATAATTTTTTTATGTATGTGTTTAAGACCGTCGTTATGATCTTCAATTTTTTTTGAAATGGGACAATAATATAGAGCGTTAACAGTAAAATCCCTTCTGTGGCAATCCTGCTCTAATGTGCCCCAAATATTATCTCTTAGAATCTTTCCTGATGAATCTGTAATTAGATTTCCATCATCATTTTTTTGATTATCTCCAGACCTGAAAGTTGCTACTTCTAACAATTCTGACCTATTAAAAACATGAACAAGTTTAAATCTTTTTCCTATGATCCTGGATGCTTTAAATACTCTTCGAACTTGCTCAGGAGTTGCGCTTGTAGCAATATCAAAATCTTTAGGCTCAAGTCCAGTTAGAGCATCTCTAACGCATCCACCTACCAGATAGGCTTGGTAATTATTTTTTTGGAGGTCATTTACGACAGATATAGCAAACTTGCTTATCTTTTTATTATCTATCAAATTTAGCCATGAGATTATTAATTAAAGACATTAGCCATTTAGCTGTTTTTCTTTAATCTCGTCAAGTGTTTTGCAATCAATGCAATGAGTTGCAGTTGGTCTTGCTTCTAGTCTTTTGACACCGATTTCATCACCGCAAGCTTCACACCAACCGTAATCATCTTGCTTAATCTGTTCAATAGAAACACCAATTTTACTTATTAATTTTCTTTCCCTATCTCTAGTTCTTAATTCAAAGGCAAATTCTTCTTCTTGCGAAGCTCTATCCATAGGATCTGCATAAGTTTCACCTTTTGTTCGAAGATGATCAAAAGTTTTTTGCATTTCATCTTGAAGATGCTCTTTCCATAAAAGAAGAACAGATACAAAATGCTTCTTCATTGCAACACTCATATACTTCTCTTTCTTTTTGGCCTTGTATGGAGCTATCTTAGATTTATTGTTTGCAATAGTTGCAGGTGATTTAGTAACTTTCTTCGCTG
>TARA_B110000444_G_scaffold81359_1_pt1 | contig 18347 bp, 8 predicted proteins | sample TARA_B110000444 | Tara Oceans TARA_B110000444 (sample SAMEA4398370) | marine metagenome | biome: Polar Biome; feature: [SRF] surface water layer (ENVO:00010504); material: water (ENVO:00002006), including particulate matter (ENVO:01000060) such as... | depth 5 m | reverse complement strand
TCAGAACAAAATAGATTACATGTTGCATATACTAACGTTACTAAAAACGTTAATGATGTTAGTTTAAACATTCCACTTAATGCCGTTGCTGGCCCTCTTTTTGTAGATAACGTAATTTCAGTACAAGATACTATCGTTATTATGAATCCAACAACTGGACAAGAAGTAAAAGCTTTAGTTACAGCTAGTGTAGGTTCTAATGCTGCTGGTTCTGCTAATGGAGTTATTACTGTAGCTACTTATACTGGTGCAAATTTAGCAACAGCTTTAGGTTCTGCGGGTGTTGCTCTTGCTGGTCTTAAAATCTTTGTTTACGGTTCTGAATACAGAAAAGGAACAAATGATAATAACATTACTAGCATTACTCCTTCATTTACTCAATTTAGCAATTCTCCTATTATTATTAAGGATAGATTCGAAATTAACGGATCTGATATGGCTCAAATCGGTTGGATTGAAGTAGCTACTGAAGATGGAACTTCTGGTTACCTATGGTATCTTAAAGCTGAATCTGAAACTCGTTTACGTTTCGAAGACTATCTTGAAATGGCAATGGTTGAAGGTGAACTAGCTGCTGCAGGTTCTGGAGTTGTTGGACTTGCTCCTGCTTTTGGCGGAACTGAAGGTCTTTTTGCTGCAGTACAAAACAGAGGTAATGTTCTAAACAACTTTACTGCAACTGCTGGTCTTGGAGAATTTGATAGTATACTTAAAAATCTTGATACTCAAGGAGCTATTGAAGAAAATATGCTTTTCTTAAATAGAAAAACTTCTTTAGACTTTGATGATATGCTTGCTCAAATATCTTCTGGAGCTCAAGGCGGAACTGCTTTTGGATTGTTTGAAAACTCTGAAGAAATGGCTTTGAATCTTGGATTCTCAGGATTTAGAAGAGGTTCTTACGACTTTTACAAAACTGACTGGAAATATCTTAACGATGCATCTACTCGTGGTGGAATGCAAGTTTCAGGTATTGATGGAGTTCTTATTCCTGCAGGTACTTCTACTGTATATGATCAAATTTTAGGATCTAATATCCGTAGACCATTCCTACACGTACGATACAGAGCTTCTGAAACAGAAGATAGAAGAATGAAATCTTGGATTACAGGTTCAGCTGGTGGTGCTTACACTACAGGACTTGATTCTATGGTAGTTCACTTCTTATCTGAAAGATGTTTATGTGTACAAGGTGCTAACAATTTTGTATTGTTTACTGCATCATAGTATTTTTGATAAAGATAAGGCGTCATATATTTGGCGCCTTGCTTTATCTTTTTTAATTATTTAATTTTATTATATCATGGCTAAAAAAGCTACAAAAGCAGTAGAAAATGTTGAGGTTGCAACTCAAACAATTGAACAACCAGTTATTAAAAAAAATATTCAACCTGTAAAACCTAGTTGGGAAATAAAAGATAGGACTTATGTATTAAAAGGAGACAAATCTCCTATTACTTATACTATTCCTGCTAGACATAGTGCTAGATTTCCACTGCTTTGGTTTGACGAAAAAACAGGTGAACAAAAAGAATTAAGATATGCTACTAATCAAAACTCTGTATTTGTTGAAGATCAAAAAGGAGAAGCAACATTAGGACATATTGTATTTAATGATGGCACATTAACAGTGGCCAAAAAGAATCAAAATTTACAAAAAATGCTTTCGCTGTATCACCCTGCTAAAAATATAAAGTATGGGGAATTTGATCCTGCGGAAATAGCAATGGATGAATTAGAAGATTTAGAAATTACTATTGATGCATTAAACATGGCTAGAGAAATGGATATTGATTTAGCAGAAGCAGTATTAAGAGTAGAGATTGGATCTAAGGTATCTAACATGAGTTCTAAGGAGGTTAGAAGAGATTTGATTATATTTGCACAACGTAATGCAGATTTGTTTATAGAGCTTGCTAATGACGATAATGTTCAGCTTAGAAACTTAGCTATTAATGCTACTGAAGCAGGCATTATGATTCTTTCTCAAGATCAAAGAACATTTACTTGGGCATCAAACGGAAGAAAAGTAATTAACGTTCCTTTCGATGAAAACCCATATTCAGCTATGGCAGCATACTTTAAAACAGACGAAGGTGTAGAAATTTATAAGTCTATAGAGAAAAAACTTTCATAACGTGTAATATTTATAATATATAGAGCCGTCATTTGGCGGCTTTATTATTATATAACAAAAAACAAACAATGGCAATAAACGTAAATGATGTATATCAAACGGTTTTATACATATTAAATAAAGAGCAAAGAGGTCTTATGACTCCTAGTGAATTTAATAGTGTTGGAACTCAAGTACAGCTTGAAATATTTGAAAAATACTTCGAAGATTTAAATCAACAAATACGTGTGCCACAAACAAGCACAACATATGCCGATAGAGTTGAAAACATAGATGAAAAAATATCTATATTTAAAACTTTTGGTAATGCTATATATGATAATATATCAACCCCAGGACAGGCTTATTTTACTTTGCCAACTATAGACTCTTATGGTGCTGCCGTTTCTTTTTATAGATTAGGCGAAGTAACTTATAGTAATGAAGTACTACTACAAAAACTTCAAAGAAATGATTTTTATACTTCAGAAAAATCAAAATTAACTAAAGCAACTATAACTTTTCCTACATTTTTGTATGAAAATGAAAAACTTTTTATTAGACCAACTTCTATTGTTTCTAATATACAAGTTGAATATATTCGTAAACCTTTAAATCCTATTTGGGGATTTTCAGTTGGTACTTTAGGCCAATATATTTGGAATGAATTAGCTTATAATGAAACAACACAACCAACAGGATCTGTAAATTTTGAATTGCATGAAAGCGAACAAACTGAAATTATATTACGAATATTACAATATGCTGGAATAATAATAAGAGATCCTCAAATAGTACAAGCCGCTGCACAGCAAGTGCAAATGGATGAAATGAATAAAAAAAGCTAATAAATTATGGCCAAACCTGATGGTGGTTTAATACAAGAAACCAATAGACAATATTACGAAGGCGCACAAAGTTTTGTTGCAGATGGAAATATTAATGTTTTTACTGCTAATTTTAATACGGATTTAGTTTTTGGAAACTTTGATCCTACGGAAGTTGATTATGGATTAAATAATTTTAAATTATTTACTAGTCCTACGGGATTAGCCGGTAGCTTTACTGAATATATTCAAGCTTACAATGTTGTTAATAATGTTATAACAATAATTGCACTTCCCGCACAATTTACTGTAATAGTAATACAATTAAAAGTATTAACAGGAGGTAATTATGGAAATGGAGATGCATATGGGGATATTGTAGAAAACAATTATGGAGGTTATCAGTATGTAAGTATACCAGAATTAGTTACAAACTTTATGGTAGGCTATGTAGGTGCCGGTAAAATAATTGCAAATGTAAAACGTAATGATGTAATATTTCATGTTAAGCGTGCCTTGCAAGAATTTAGTTATGATACTTTAAGAAGTATAAAATCACAAGAAGCAACTATACCGCCAAATTTATCTATTCCTATTCCTCAAGATTATGTTAATTATGTTAAAACTTCATGGGTTGACAATCTTGGCGTTAAACATATTATATATCCTACAACATTAACATCAAACCCAGAGAGTTTATTGCCTCAAGATTGGCAAGGAATACCTATTCAAGATAATTTTGATGAAGATTTAGATTCAACATCTATAACAGAATCAAGATGGGCAGGAGCTAATGACAATTTAATAGTTGGAAATGTTAATAATGATGCAATTAACTCTGGACTTAGTCCATTTGGACAATCTGGCTTTGAACAAGCTTTTTTAGGACAACGATATGGGCTAGATCCAGAAACATCACAAATAAATGGGTGGTTTACTATAAATAACAGAGAAGGCAAAATGTCATTTTCTAGTAATTTAAGAAATAAACTTATTATTTTAGAATATATATCTGATGGCTTAGCATATGATCAAGACATGAAAGTTCCTAAAATGGCAGAAGACGCAATATATTCATATATAAATCACGCTGTATTAGCTACTAAAGCAAATACTCCTGAGTATTTAGTTAATAGATATAAAAGAGAAAAAAGCGCAAAACTTAGAAATGCTAAAATTAGATTATCTAATATTAAATTAGATGAAATAGTACAAGTAATGAGAAATAAATCTAAATGGATTAAATCGTAAATTAAATGGCTGAAGTTAAAAATGCTTTTATAAAGTCTAAAATGAATTTAGACCTTGATGCTAGGCTTGTTCCTTCGGGCGAGTATAGACAAGGAGTTAATATACAAGTAAGTAAATCAGAAGGGCCTGATGTTGGCGCATTAGAGAATGTTTTAGGTAATGAAAGTATACAAAATTTTAAAACTTTAAATCCTACATTAAGTGGATTACAAATAATTGGCTATGTATTAGATCCTTCTAATGATATGGCTTACTTTTTTTTAACTGATAATACTGATCCTGGTTTTCCTAATGAAATAACATATAATCCTAGTAAAAATAATTTTATTTATTCTTATAATGTTTTACCTCCTTATGATACTCAAAAAATAGTATATGGTGCTTTTTTAAATTTTTCAACTACTAATCCTATTTATGGAATAAACATTGTAGAAAACTTATTGTTTTGGACTGATAATAGAAATCAACCTAGAAAAATAAATATTTCAAAAGCAGCGGGATATTATACTTCGGAAGATCATATATCAGTTGCTAAGTTTGCACCTTATGAAGCTATAAATTTATATCAACAAAGCTCTGTTGCGGCCGCTAATAATGCATACGAATGCACCATGCAAGATGTTATTAGCCCAAATCTTCCTGATGATATAACAAATAATCCATATGAAGATGCAACTTATCCTGGAGATCCTAATTTTTTAGAAAGTAAGTTTGTAAGATTTAGTTATAGATTTAGATTTGATGATAACGAATATTCTACACTTGCTCCTTTTACTCAAGAATGTTTTATACCTAAACAAGATGGTTATTTTTTAGCTGGAGATCAAGAATCTACTTATAGAAGTACTATTGTTAGTTTTATGGAGAATAAAGTAAATAAAATTACTTTAAACATCCCTTTACCATTAGATATTTCGGGCGGGATTATTACGGGGTCAACATTGTTTTCTAAGCTTAAAATTATAGAAATTGATATTGTTTATAAAGAATCAGATGGTCAAGCTGTACAAGTTGTTGATACAATATTATTAGATCAATTAGAAAAAGATACAGATAGTACTATTAATTATGTATATCAAGGTATTAAACCCTATAAAACTTTACCTGAAGCGGATCTTATAAGAGTATATGATAAAACTCCGGTTAGAGCTTTTGGACAAGAAGTTTCTGGTAATAGAGTTATTTATGCTAATTTTCAAAACAAGCATACCCCCCCTGCGCGATTAAATTATAAAGCAGGATCATTTGATAAATCAGCTTTTTTAATAGACAGTGTTAATCCTTCTGCTAGTACTACTAGCATAATAGAATATCCAAATAGTACATTAAAGCAAAATAGAAATTATCAAGTTGGAGTTGTTTTATCTGATAGATATGGAAGAACTTCTAGTACAATACTATCTGCAGTTCCAGAAGCAGTAAGTCAGGTAAGCGGCAATGTTTTTGCAAATTCAACCTATTACAATCCTTATAGATTATCTACGGATACTCCGGTGGGTGCATGGCCCGGAGATGCTCTTAAAGTTTTGTTTAATGATCCTATAGAATCTGTTGGTCCGGCTGGAACGGGAATCCCTGGTTTATTTTCAGGGAATACAGGATTAGCTAATTATAATCCTTTAGGATGGTATTCATATAAAATTGTAGTTAAACAATTTGAACAAGATTATTATAATGTTTATCTTCCAGGTGCTTTAAACGCATACCCTGGAGGTGTTTCGCCTGACGGTGATAATACAGATAATACTGGATTTATAGTTTTAATAAACGATAATATTAATAAAGTTCCTAGAGATTTATCAGAAGTTGGACCAGAACAAAAACAATATAGAAGCTCAGTTCAATTATTTGGGCGAGTAACGCCTGATACAGCTGGCCCTCCTACTTATAATCAACAATTTTTTCCTGGTAGCGTTTCAAGTACTGTAAATACAATTGCAGAGCAAAACTTTATATTAGGTACTGATTCTGAAGATTATGAAGATGTTTATCAAACAAAATCAAATCCATATTTAGCTAGAATTACTCAAAGTTCGGGAGTAACTACTTCTTTTATGGGAAGCGCTTTTTTTACTACAGTGCCCGCAAATTATACTTATAAATTAGCTGTTTATGAAACTGATCCTGTAGAATCTAGATTAGATATATATTATGAAACATCTACAAGCGGATTAATAAACAATCTTAATGCAGCTATAAATACAGGAACAAATAATGTAGCTGGTCTTTATAATGCTAATGTTCAAAATTTTGATGAATCTAAATCTATTGGTTCAATAATAACAACGCAATGGGCTCCTCTTACTACCAATTCAATAGGTGACCCTTTTAATGGAGCTTCTACAGCAGTTATAACTGCTGTTTATACCGTTAGTGAAACAGGATCTATTGAAAATTTTACTCCATTTAGTGATTATTTTACTATTAATTCTTTAGCTGCAAATGGAAATCCTTATAATCCTTTACTGCCAGAAACATATAATCGCTACGAAATTAAAACAGCTAGAGAATTTTATTATGGCCCAAATGCTCTTGTAAATAAAAAATATTTTTTAAATATACTTTTAACTCCTGCCGGAGCATCTCCTTCTACTATAGAATTTATTTTACCTTTACAAAATGTAGCACCTACTATTACGCAAATTGAATTGCCAAATGGAAGTGTTATTAATCCACTAACTAGTCCTTATACTTTACAAAAATCGGCTGGGGACATGGGTACTTTAGCTACTTTATATGGAGAAAATGGAGCATTAAGTAGCACTGATAAATTATTAAATTTAGGGTGGTCTATAATTTCTCCAGTAGATCAAAGCCTTTTTGAAATTACTGCTGTTGCAGATACTAATACTGCTATTTTGTCTACACAACAAGATCTGTCAGGCCCATATCCTTTAACTATACGATTAACTGACGCTGGAGGACTAACAAATGATACAATTGTTAATGTAGTGTTTGGAGAGGCTAGTATAAATCCTGGTTTTGGTTCTAGAAGAGGAGTATCTGCTTCGGGTCAAGGAGGAGATTCAGGTGCCGTGTACTTTGTTAATAATATAACAAATGCAGCTGGTTCAACCCCTCTTCCTGGCACAACACAAAGTAATGATATAAGAGCTCCTTTTACAGGTTTAGAATTAAGCGCAGATGCTCCTCTTGCAACTGTTTCATTAGGAAGAGAAAGAAAAGATGTTTCTAGTGTGTCTACATGCGCTAGTTTTGCAATGTCTAATACAAATAATAATTCATTTTACTACAAAACAGGCCCTCAAGCATTAACCCAGGCGGATTCTGGTTTATCACAAGGCACTGCTTTTGTTGCAGTTAATATTAATTTTAATCAAATACCATTTAATTTAGGAAATATAAATAATAACAGCTATCCTTTTATTATGTATCCAATTTATCTTCAATACAGAGCTTTTAATTCCGGCAATAGCTGGGTAGCTGCTACAGATATAGAGGGTAAAGAAATAAAATTTGGCGGTTCACAAATTAATCGTTTGAGTGGCTTTCCAACTTCTGGTGATGTTGCTGGAAAAGGGATTATTAATAAAATAACAGATCCTCAATATTTTTTATCTAGTGGGGTTAATAGTTATCCTTCTGGCGTTTCTACTATTATTAATCAAGCAGATTGTTTAGAAGCAAATACTCAAGGAAAACAAACTGCAACATCTCCTGAACAAAGCTCTATAGCTAGAAAAGTTTTTGCTATAGGAAAACAACAAAGTCCTGTGGGATATAGTATACCTGATAAATATGGAGACTATAGATTAATAGTAAGATACCCTTGGGGAGGAAGCAGCTCTATAAATGTAGCTAGTCCAATTGTAGTAGGGTATGGATCTAATAACTGCCCAGCTGACGCTTTTAATTCTTTACAATTACGAGCTTCTGCTTCTATTGATTTTGGAGATTTTTATTATCCAGAAATATATGGTGGTTCTAACATTTATTCTTATCAATATACGGTAAGTAAAGTTGGTTCAAACACATCATTACTAGCAAGTGCTTTTCCAGGCGGTACTGATACAGTTTTTTCTAGAGAATGGCATTCAAAATATATAACTAAATTTTATTTAGACGCGGATTTAACTCAATCATGGACACCGCCAACAGGTGCAGGCTGGTATTGTTATACACCTGTAGATGGGTCTTCAGTTAATACAGTATATGGAACTGATTATTCTAATACAAGCACAACTGGAAATCCACCTATATCGTCTTTTGCAACACAAAGAAGATGGACCGCATACTTTAATGCATCTGGAAATAAAGATTTAGCATCTGGATCTATACCAAATACTTATCAAGGGTAATTAAGTGTATAAATAAGTAATAATAAACTATGTCAGCAATTATAGAAGTAAAATATTTTAATAGCTTTTTTTTAAAAAAGACTTTGTCTCCAGCAGAACTGCCTATATGGAATGGTTCGTTTGGTATACCTGAAGCAATTGGTGGATACCCTAGACCAGCACCTAATAATATAGAAAGTGTTGATACAAATATTACAGATAAAAATTGGGCAATAGAAGAATCTAGAATAAGAGGTGGTTATAATAATACTTCTGTTAGTCTTGGCCCTAGGGCATACTTAATTGAAGATGAACCCGATGCAAGTTTTAGAACCAATTCATTAATATATTCTGGTATATTTAATTCCACTACCGGTATTAACAATACTAATGTGTTTAGTGTTGGAACAGATATTACTAAAAGTTTAAATCCTGCTGCTGGTTCAATACAAAAGCTTTATGCAGAAGATTATTATTTAACTATATTTCAAGAGAATAAAGTTAGTAGAGCCCCTATAAATAAAAACATAATATATTCAGCAGAAGGTAATCCAACTGTTACAACTAGTAATATGGTTATAGGTGATCCTCAAGCTTATGCAGGAAATTTTGGAATTAGTAGAAACCCAGAAAGCTTTGCAGTATATGGTTTTAGAAAATATTTTACAGATAAAGACAGAAATGCTGTTTTAAGATTGTCAGGAGGAGGTGGTGGCAATGGCATTGAAGAAATACAACGTTATGGAATGTATGACTTTTTTAGAGATAAGCTAAGTACATTAGATCAAGCGCAGCCTTTTGTTGCAGGTAAAGCTGTGGGCATGTGGGACGTGTATAATAAACAATATGTATTATCTCTTCAACCGCCCAGTGGTTCTCCCTTTACAGTTAATGCTTTAGGCGAAAACGAAACTAATGAATACTTTACATTAGCTTTTGATGATAGTATAAATGGATGGGGAAGCTTTTTTAATTATAAGCCTGCATTAGGATTTAGCTTAAAAAACTTTTTTTATACAGCAAACAATGGATTAAATGGTTATACTGAAGCTTCTTTGTACCGTCATAATAGTAGGGCCGTAAATAGAGCCAACTTTTATGGTGTAAATAACAATTCAAGTGTTACTTTTATATTTAATCCTAAAGTTAGCCTATCTAAAGTATTTAAAACAGTTAACTACGAAGGCAGCAATGGATGGCAAATAGATAGTTTTCAATCTGATCTTACTGGAATAGGATCTGTTGATACAGATTTTGCTAACTTTGCTACAACAAATACTAGAGATACAACAGCTTTAATTTATAGTTATAATCAAGGTGCTTATGATAATTATGGAAATCAATTTCCAACAAGATTAATACCTCCTTTAAATAGAGCAGGATTTAATAGAAAAGAAAATAAGTATATGGCTAACTTAATAAATAATAGTGTAAGAGCTCCAGGCGAAATACACTGGGGAGCTGATATAACAGGTATAAAAGGTTATTTCTCTAGAGTTACAATATCTACAGATACAGTAACAGATTATGGAGGACCTAAAGAGTTATTTGCAGTGTCATCAGAATATGTAGAGTCGGCTTATTAAATAAAATTAAATGGAATTAAGCGTTTTTAATAAACAGTTAGAAGAAGTTCAAAATCTATTAATAGCTAATAATGAGTTAGAAGGTATTTATGGGGATGGAAAAAATCTTGTAAACAATAAAGATATACCAATAACGCATAATTTTTCTGATCAGCTATATATGAGAACAATGCGATTAAGCAAAGGGGCATTTATTATTAGTGCTTACCATCATACCGAGCATTTTTGGTTTTTATTAAAAGGTGAAATAAGTGTTAATACAAATAATGAAATAGTACATCATATTGCTCCTTGCTATGAAAAATCTAATAAAGGAGCAAAGCGTGCTATATATTGTATGGAAGATTGTATATTTATAAATATACATAAAAATCCATCAAACACAAAAAATTTAAAAAAAATTGAAAATAATTTATATTCTTTTACTATTGAAGAATATAATAAAAAAGAAAAAATAATTTAATAATTATAATATGTCAGGAATAATAGCCGGTATTGCAGCTGGTACAACAATAATAGGCGGATTAATAGGAGCAAGTAGTTCAAAAAAAAGAGCTGCAGCAGCTGCAAGAGAAAAGCGCAGGTTAACAGCAGAATTAGATAACTTAGAAAAAAATAGACAAGCTATCGTTAATCCTTATAGTGCGGTAAAAAGCTTAGCGGGTATGGTTACAGATTTGTCAGGTAATGTAAGTAATCCTTATGCTAATTTAGGGGTTGCAACTCAAGCCGCTGAAATGCAAATTGAGCAAAGTGATATTGCTTTAGCAAACACATTAGATGCTCTTCAAGCTAGCGGAGCAAGTGCTGGTGGTGCAACAGCTTTAGCACAAGCTGCATTAGCTAGTAAAAAGGGTGTTGCTGCTAGTATAGAAGCGCAAGAAGCTGCAAATGAAAAAGCAAAAGCAGAAGGAAGAGCTAATTTAGATCAAATAAAATTAGGTGAGGCTAGAAGAGTACAAGAAACAGCATTTAGCGAAGCTGGTAGAGAACAACAAGCTGGAGTCCAAGGTACTGCGTTTGTTTATGGAGAAAAAGAAAGAAGAGAAACAGAACAACTAAATAGAAAACAAGCTCAAATAACTGGTGCCGCTCAAGCAGAGGTAGACGCAAGGAATAATGCGGCAGCTATAACCGGCGCTACTATATCAGGTGTTTCTTCAATGGGTAGCGCATTTGCCGCTAGATGATTTTAGCCTAACAATAAAAAACAATAATTAATCATAAAATAATGGGAGCATACGAAAATCCACAAATAGTAAGAGATAATAAAGTAGGAGAAATTTGGGCTCAAACATTAGCTAACGTTTCAAAAAGTACTACTGACTTTTTAAAGTTCACTGCCCAAAAAAAAGATAAAGAAACAGAACGTTTACAAAAAATATTAGATAAAACCACTGAGCGTGCTTTAAATAGACAAACAGAGGTTTATGACAATTTAAGTAAACTTAAAGCTAATCCACAAATTTATGATGAAGTAAACAAAAGGCTTGATAAAGGTGGAGAACTTTATTCGCAAATGATAGGTACAACAGATCCTGCACTTAGAAAAAAACTATTAAATGAAATAGGAGAAAACAAAAGCGTTATAAATAAACTGTATAATAATTTAACTAATGCTCAAGAGCAAGATAAATATTTTGGAGAGACTTATAATCCTACTACTTTTGGAAAAGCAGGAGGTGTTTCTAAAACGCAACAGGGAATAAGTAAATATGTAACAGGTCAAAGTATTAGAAATGGCACATTAAAAGGACAGCAAAATATGACTTTTAATGATGAAACTAAATCGTGGGATGTTGAATTTATAACTGAAGAAGGAGAGTCTTTTAAACAATCTGCTAATGAGTTTTTTGGTTATCAGCCTGTTACTATTGGTGATATTACAAAATCTACTAATGCTACTTTACTTGAATTAGGTGTTACTGATAAAAATGGAAAGATTAGAGATAAGTTTTTAGGAACGGAAGAAATTGAAACAATAACAGAAGGAGATAAAACTTATACACGCCTAAAAAGGAATCGTAATGATGCTGCAATTGCTGAATTAATAACCCCAGCTTTAGTTGCTAGAGCAGAAAGTTATAGTGAAGATCCTGCGCAGGCACAAGCACAGTGGGATGTAATAAGACAAGAAGGTGATCCTGCTGAATTTGATATGACAAAATTTTCAATGGATGCGCAATCTGAAATAAGGCAACTTTTTATACAACGGTATGTAGAACATGCTAAAGATCTTGTTCCAGAGCCTGCTCAAAAAGACGCATCTTTAAGTATAGCAAAACCTGCTAAAATAGATGAATCAAAAATTAATCAAGGCGAAGATATTTATAATATTTACCCAGATTTAGAAACTTTAAAATTTACTGAACCTTTTAGAGGAAAGGGTGCAATGATGGGTCCATTAAATGATCAAACAAAATTTGATATAGATAAATTTGAAAAGCAAGCAACTGATATGGGCTTTACTGTATCTACAAGAACAGAAAGAAGAAGTGCAGATGCATTTGGTACACCTGAAGTTACACTTAAATTTCAAAAAACAGGTAAAGAAGTTACAATAAGTGCTGAAGACGATTTTAATTTAGTAAAAGCAAAAATGGTACAAGCAGCAGGTGATGTTAGAACTATTGAAGAAATTAGAAAAGAAATTATAGCAAAGAAAATTAAATAAAGTAAAATGGCAAAATATATTTTTGATAACGAACCTTTTTCTGAAGAAGAATTACTAGAAATAGCTAAAGAAAGAAGTGTAACATTGCAAGAGCTGTTAGAAAAAAATCCTGAAATAAAATTATCAGATGATGAAACTGAAGTTACAGAAGAAGTAATTACTGATCCTACTAAAGAGGGAAAGGAAAAACCTACAACGGGAGAGGATGCGACTGTTGTGGAGGAAATTGTAGCACCCGAGCCTACACCCGTTACGGAATTCAAGCCGGTAGATATTTCTTTGGGATTACCAGAAGTTAAAACAGGCACGGTTGAAAGTACAGAAGAAGTAAATAAAGTGTATGAAAAAGCAGCTGAAGAAGTTCCAGAAGCTTTAGATAAAATATTAAAAGCCAGAGAGGAAATAAGTACTTCTCAAATAAAAGCTCAAACAGCAAAAAATTATTTTAATTTAGAAGAAGTAAATAAAGCCGTTAACACAACAGTTATATTGCGAGATGGTTCTGCGCTTCAAAAACCTCCAACCCAAGAAGAAAAAGAGGAGCGCATATATGATAATGGTTTAAATATGCCTAATGCTACCTCTAAATCCGCTCAAGAATATTTAGATACTTATAAAAATTATATTAAAACAGGAGAGTTAACGCCTACTAATAATCAAAAAGAATATTTAACAATAATACAAAATGCTTCTAAGGAACAGGTTGTTAACATAGAAAGTGAATTAATATCTGGTAATTATCCTGAAGCAACTCAACTTATTGTTGAAAATTTAATTAATAAAAACAAAGATTTTAAAACAGAAGAAGAGGCTGATTTTTATGTAGATAAATCAACAAAAATTTTTTTTAATCGAGAAAAAAAATTAACAAAAAATATTGAGCAACTTAATATAAATGTAAATAAATTAAAAAACGAAATAAACTTTATAGACGAGCAGCTAAAAAATCTTAATAAAAAAAATAATAATTTTCAAAACCCCGCTGAGTATACGCAAAATTCTGTAGATCAATACAACAATTTAGTAAACAAAAGAAATAGCCTCATAAAAAGTCCTCAAGCACAAGCACTAGAAGTTCAACAATTAAATTTAAGCCAGGAACAATCATCTTTAATAGATTTTCAAAGAACTGTTACTAATAAAGTTTTAAAATTTCAAAATGAAGAATCAGCTTTAAAAGCATTAGAAAAAGATTATAGCTTTTCAACGCGCGCAGCTTTAAAAATGGAACAAGCTTTTGGGGGGTTTGGTGGAATATCTATTGCTATGCTAGCTAAAGCGGGGGCGGAATTAATAACTCCAGGCAAATATGGAGGTGGTTTTGCAACAGTGGCTTTAGATGAAAAAAGAGAAAATACACTAATTAAAAGTGCAGATAATTTTTTAACAAGTCAGATAGACTATAATAGAGCTTTAGAAGAAAAAATAGCTAAGATTTTGCCCACATCAGTTACCGTTAAACAAGTTGGAGAGGGCAAGGCGCCATTTAGTAGACTTATTTTTGAAGCTATTGCAAATGGAAGCCCAACTCTTGTAGCAAGTTTAGGTCCCGCAGGCGCTGTAAGACTAGGGTCACGTCTTGCTGGACAAGCAATGCTTAAGCCTGCAATGGCGCGGGCTGCTGCTAATCTTTCGGCTGTACTTTTAGCCAATCAAGCAGGAGGGGGCGAAATGAGTTCTTTACTTATAGCTAAAGAAGATGCGCCTTTAAGAATTGCTCAGTTAGAAGAAACTTTGAAAAGTGCTAAAGATCCTGTTGAAGTACAAAAAATTAATAATGAAATTGCTACCCTTAGAAGTTCTATGAATTTATCTACTGCAAAAATAGGGTTTGCGGGAGTACTGAGTGCGGGAATAGAAGGATTTACAGAGCGCTTTGGTACTTTAGCATTAATAAATAAAGCAGCACCATATATACCGGGGCAGAGCACCGTTAAAAAAATATTAGCTGGAGGAAAAGCTTTTGGCAAAGGATTGCTACAAGAAAATGTTGAAGAAGTTATTGCTGGAATATCTAATAATATATTAGTGCAAAATGCTCTTTTAAAAAAAGATGTTAATGTATTCGAAGGAATTGACTTAGACATGATTGCTAATACTACCGTAGTCAGTGCGGTAATGCTTGGTCAAGGATTTGGTGCAAATACAAGAAGCGCTATTTTAGAATTAACCACTAATGTCGAAGAAGCAAAAAGATTTCAATCATTAACAAGAAAATTAATAGATTTGCAATCTTCTAATAGTACAGATAAACGAAAGCAAACTAAAAAAATCTTGCAGCAGTTGGGGTTAGAAAACATGATAAGCCTAGCCAAGCTTAATACAATGAACCCCCAAGAATTGCAAAAATTAGGGAATGTACAAACTCAAATTAATAAATTAAATAGAGAGGCTAGTATGTTTGGAGTGTCAATGTCTCAAAAAGGCGAAATAACTGCTGCAGATAGAAACACTCTTAAAAAAATGGAACAGCAATTTGAGGTTTTACGATCACAAAAAAACGATCTTTTAAAAACTCGGAGAGGAGGATTAGCTGCTGTTGAATCAGGTCAGGAGGCTACTGTTGATCGACTAATAAATAATCCTCGCTTTAATTTTTACTCTAATGCTTATAATGCTTTTAAAGTGCTAACAGAAAGTATGATGCCAAAAGGAGGGAAGTATATTGAATTTAAGAATGCGGCTGATTTAAAATTTACAGAAGAACAAAAACAAAGTTTTTTAAAAGACTTTAATAGTGATAAAAAAGCAAAAGACAAATTAAAAACTTTTGAAGAAGCTGTAATGCGTATTAATGCTTGGCAAGATGGCAATAATATTTATGTTAATTTAAAATCAATTCAGGACCAAATTATTACGGATTCCAATGATAGTGCTTCCTTTGCTGTAGCTTCACCTCTTCACGAACTTTCACATATAAGAAATAGCAATTTAAAACTTAATAAAAGATTAGTTAACAAAGCTGTTGACGATGCTATTAAAATTATAGAAAATAATAAAAATAATTTAAATAAAAAAGATTACGAAAGTATTCTTGCTAGATTTAAACTCTATCAAAATACCGAATCTAACTATGAAGAGTTTATGCAGGTTCTTTCTGATGCACAAACAACAGGGTTAATTAACCTTAGTGACTATATAGATATTAATTCTTTTAAAGATTTGATAAAATATGTAGGGGCTAAAGCGTTTGGAGATCTTTCTGGAATATTTTTTAACATTGAAACTTCTAATGATGTTTTTAATTATATAAACAGTTATCGAACAATTGTTAAAAAAGGCACTCGAATAGGCAGTAGTGATAAAGAAGAAGTTAAATTTTCTGTATCTGGATATAAAACACCAGAAGGTAGAAAAATAGATGACCTTGTCGGTGGTAAAGATGAAGATGGTAATTATATAATGACTAAAGCTGAATGGGATGCCGGTGGTATTAAAGATGCTTATAATGAAGTCAACAAATCTGATGGTCTTTTTCAACCTACCATTAGAAAAGGAATACAAGGTGATGAAATTCAAGGCATAAGTAGAAATGAGTTTGATGATAATGTAAAGTTTAAAATAGTTGAAATATTAATGAAGTTTAATCCTGAAAAAAACAATAGCTTATCAGGTTATGTAAACAGTTTAGCATATCGCCGAAAAGGGGATGCATTAAAAGAAGCTAAGAAAACTCCTACAGGTAGATCTTTAGACACACCAGCTGGAGAAACCGGGTCTATTCGTGAAATTGGCACAGAAGAAGAAGTTGATATGGATGCTTTTATGGCTCAAACAGATGCTACAAACGAATCTAATATAACAAATCTTAAATTAATTAAAGAAGAAATAAAAACTTCTGATGGTAAAAAAATAACTAAACTTAAAGAAAATATAGAACGTGAAGTAAGAGAAAAAGGACCTAAGCTTACAGAAAAAGAATTAACTTATAAAACTAGTCCAGATTACGGTACTCCTACTATATTAAAAGCAATTAATGATTCATTTCAAAATTCTACAGAATTTAAAAAATTATATGACGCTAAATCTAAACAATTAGATAGAGAGATAGCTGATGGTAAAACAAATAGAGAAGGACAAAAAATAAGTAAAGCAAACGAATTACAAAAATTTAAAACAGGTTATATATTAAGACCAGAAGATTTTGCTGGATCAGGAAACTTAAGTCAAAAGAAATTTCCTATTGTAAAAGATTTTATTGATCAAAATATAAAACTTATTATAGAAAATTTACCTAAAGCTGCTGTAACAAGAAAAGATCCTGTAAGTAAAAAAATAGAAAATACTTCTACTGGAGTACCTAGTAATTTTTTAAATAACCCTAATCTTTACACAAAAACTGAAGAAAGAATTGGTAATAGTGGAATATTTGTTTATAAAAAAAGAAAAGGTATTACTTCTAAAGATATATTTGAAATGCTTGAAGGTAAACCTTTGGTTAAAGGTAAGTTTGGTCTTCCCATGCAAAATGCCAAGCAATTTATAAATAATTTAGGACAGTTTGCAACAAACCAAGAGCTTAGATTGCAAGATTTTATTACTTCACAACAAAGTGCCGACTTAGAAGGTGGTAAAGACAGCAAAATATTGTTTAGTAAGTCAATAGAATTACCAATATTAAATAGCTTACGAGTAGGAGGAAACCAAAATGAATTGTTATCTATTAAATTTTCTAAATCATCTAAAGATGCTTATGAAAAAATATTAATAGGTAGAAGACCTGAATTAAGAGATGCTTCTGAACAAGTTGATAATTTATTTAAATGGGTTGATACTTTAGATATTCCTGAAAACAAAAAAAGCAAGCACGAAAAGCTAGCACTGTTTTACATGGGTAATGGTAACTTAATATTACCTGAAGATGGGTATAAGGTAGAAGATGCTATTAAAGTAGCTGCTAAAAATAAATTAGACCCTTTTAGCTACAAAAATCCTAATGAATTATTAGAAAAATTTGCAGGGGATATTTCTCCTAAGAAAATTAATCCTGATAATTTATCTACGTTTAGCAATAAACAAGAACTTGCCGATGGTATTACCACATATGAAATTGAAGACAGTAGAGCAGGTCAGGCAGATGTTAGAAAAATAATTGATTCTAATTGGGGTAAAAAAGCAAACCCTTGGTGTCTTGCTGCTTTAATTGATGGAAATCTTGACCAAGCTTGGGATTATTGGAAAAGATATAGCGGTAAAAAACAAATAGCTTTTCAAAATAATAAGTTATTAGCTTTTAACGCATTTGACCAGTATAATCCTTTGGCAGATCCTAGGTGGTACGATAGAATGGATAAGGCTACTGAAGGTTTAGTGTTCTATAAAAAAATAAATGATCCTAGAGGACTAAAATTAAAATTAGAATTAAATACTAAAAATAATTCAACAAAACAAATTGGGTATGAAGTTGGTAGCCCTGAAAGCAATTTTTATCAAGAATATAATGTAGACAAAGAGCTTATAACAGAAGTTAAAAGAACCGCTACTAAAGAAACATTTTTTAATGATACATTAAAAAGTAATGCTGTTGAAGAATGGAAAGACGGGGATGAGGGAGCTAAATTTGATTTAGTTTTTTATACACCCATAGAAAACGGT
>TARA_B110000444_G_scaffold240900_1_pt1 | contig 18380 bp, 13 predicted proteins | sample TARA_B110000444 | Tara Oceans TARA_B110000444 (sample SAMEA4398370) | marine metagenome | biome: Polar Biome; feature: [SRF] surface water layer (ENVO:00010504); material: water (ENVO:00002006), including particulate matter (ENVO:01000060) such as... | depth 5 m | reverse complement strand
TAAAGTAGCGCAGGCTCAGCACGGTCCACGCGGGGTCGGCCGCGCACACGTCGCGCAGGATGTCCTCGCACACGACCTTGGTGCGCCCGTAGCAGTTGCTGGCCGCGACGGGGCTCGTTTCGTAGCACGGCGCGTTGTCGGCCAGGGGGGCGTAGACGGTCGCGGAGGAGCTGAAGATGAGCGTCTTGCAGTCGTTTTCGGCCATGGCGCGCACGAGGTTGAGCGTGCCGACGACGTTGGTGCTGTAGTAGCCGAGCGGGTCGCGCTGGCAGGCCGCGACGCTTTTGCGCCCGGCGAGGTGGATGACGCTGGTGAAGCGGAAGCGCTGGAAGAGCATTGTCAGGAGGTGCAGGGCGTCGGGGGCGGCGAGGTCGCCCTGGCAAAAGTGCGTGAGCCGGCGGTTGGCCAGGGTTTCCGCCGCGTGGAGGGCGGCGCGCGTGCCGTTGCTCAGGTCGTCGAGCACGACGAGGGTGTCGTGCGGGTCGGTCAGGAGTGTGAGAATGTGCGTGCCGATGTAGCCCGCGCCGCCCGTGACGAGGATCGAGCGGGGCATGTTATGCTGGGGTTGGCGTTGTTATTATATGTTTTACATGGTATTGTTGTTCTTTTATGGCCTCTCGTGCGAGCTCGTGGAGTTGGCAGGTAAAACTTTAGGGATCGACATGCACTCGAATATAATCATATGGATTGGCTATTTATGTGATTTAATTGTGATTTTGTTTTATTTGGACGGAATCATTCAATGAATACCGACCCAAAGCCTCTGCTAATTCAGACGCATAATCGACTACATGACTGTTTTTTCGTACATAAGGGTAGTTTGCTACCCTCCATATGATGCTACCTGAACAAAGTAAATACTCATTCTACTTACATGCATTGGTACTTGGAAGTAGCCTAATTGCTGTCAATATCATTCATTCTTTCTTCTCGCAAATGTCGGCCAACCAGAACGGTACGTTTCCATTTCATGAATCAGCTGCCGTTCTCATGGCAGAAACGGCAAAAGCTTGCCTTGCTGTTGTCTTACTGTTAAAGGCATTTATAAAACAAAAACAAAACACACAACTGCAGGCAAATATATCGAATATCGATTATTTTAAACCCTCACTCCGACTGGTTTTGGATATGAGTATTCCTGCTGCATTGTATACAGTCAGTAACATTTTGTCTTACACTGCTATTGGACTTTTGGGCTCAACTGGATATCAATTATTCGGTAATGCAAGAATTATTGTCACTGCAATTACATTCCGGACGATTGTGCAAAAACCGCTAACGGTGATACAATGGATGAGTCTTATTTTGTTGTCACTTGCCTTATTAATAGCAACACATTCGAATCATGATTTTGTGCATTCTGCAAAAAAAGAGATCGAAGACAGGAACCGATTGTTGATGGGTATTGCTATGGTGCTTATATTGAGTTTTACTTCAAGTTTTGCTGGGGTTTTTAGTGAAGTAAAGCTGAAGAGAATTAATAAACACCCAATGCTGCAGAACAGTATCCTTTATGCATGGTGCTGTCTATTTTCACTACTGCAATACTATTGGCAAACGATACGACAGTTTTCAGACATAAGACCTCATACCAATGTGCATGCAAATAATTTTGCATTTTTTCAGGGCTTTTCTGCCATGCTATGGGGTGCTATTGTAACAAGTGCCGTTTATGGACAAATAGTGGCGTTGATTTTTTACTATTGTGACAATATGGTAAAGGTGTTTGCTAATTCTTCAACAGTGATCGTCTCTCTGGTCATTGATCACATTTATTTTGGAAAGGATCTTTCAATTGAAGTGTGTGTCAGTGGATGTATAGTCTTTATTTGTACGATTCTTTATTACATTGATAACTCTATTCTACTACAAGATGACACACTTATTGTCAAGCGATATATACAAGAGCAACATATTCCATCGGTTCGTGGTCTGTGTTGTGCCACTTGCTTTTTGTTGTTAGTTGTCGTGGTCATTACTGCTCAGGGCATGATGCACGGTATTCCAAAAGATGGCACAGGAAGTAATGTCGAGTTACTCCCAATGGATCATAAAAGCAAAAGTATACCGCTTGCTGAAAACAATAATTCTTATCCAATCAGGAGGCAAAGCTCATCCCCCGTGAATACAGAGCATCAAAAAAATGTTCATAATACTGAAAGTACACAAAATTCATTTGAATATTGTGACTGGCCACTTCCAATCTATCCACAATACACTACGACCAAACCTTCTCAAACTCTGCTTAAAAATATGGAGAATCTCAAGTCATTTTTTCAAGAAAATTCAAAGTATTCATTTTCATACATTGACTCGGGTCAGGCACTTGGCATGTACCGAAACGGAGGTTTTATTTCATCAGACGGTGACATTGACGTGAGATACGGAATATGCTTGGATTGTTTACCCAATACCAAGACAACCAAGAAGTTTCCACGAAAAATTGGGGCTATTTCAATGAACAATTTTGCCGAATGGGGTGATATGTGGACTAGAAAGGCAGTCGCTTTCGACGTTGATGCTGAATATTTAAAGTCTGTTAAGTCAGATTTATGCTTACAGAACTACTCGGATGGACACTCTTACTGGGTCCACAAGAACAACTTACAAAGGTCGGCGTTTCAGTTTACATATGGTGACTTTTGGTTTGTACGTTTACCATGGAAAGGGGTACATCAAGTGACCCGTTGGGAAACGTTTGCACAGACAATAGACCGTACAATCGATATGTGGCATGACTCGTGGCGTCGTAGTCTTTCAAAGATACAAACCATGGATGCGAACAAGGATAACATTATCAATATTTCAGAGCTTAATCAGTATTTACTGCGAGATGGTATTATTTACGAACGCTATGAGAAATCCATTTCTGAATATGAACGTTGCCGTGCTGCAGCAATGTTGACGTTTCTTGTTCGCTTTCAAAAAAACCCAGTCCCTTTGAACGTGCATGCTAAATTTGGCTCGAATGGGCGACTTGAGTTGTTTCGTTTTGCCGAGTGTCGTCATCCAATCTCATTAGAGTCAACATATTAAATTTTAATAGTTTGAATAAAATAATATGACGACTATTTTTCTTTATGAGGATTATTTTTGCTTCGTGAGGATTATTTTTGCGTTATGAGGATTGTTTTTGCTTTATGAGGATTATTTTGCTTTATTATTGAGTTTTAGTTCACAATAATTATAGTAAGGAGTCAGTCTTTACATCTGATCCAAGAGCACATTGTCACAAATGGCCAATTATGGCTTTTACTTGTCCAATTCCGAGTACTTATGTATGCAAATGCCAATCCCTGGTTCTATCAACCATGACATTTGTTTTTTGCAATACTGTATATTGACTTTACTCACGCGGGTTTGTATATAGATGTTCTTAAATATTGGATACTATGTCCAAAACAAGAAGATCATTAAAAATAGCAGTGGCATGTATTGTAATTTTTGTATTTTATCTTATAGTTTCAATATTACCCATATGCAATTCTGTACATCAGAAAATGATAGAAGTTGCTAAAAACAAACTCAATATTTCGTTGAAGTATCATGATGCAAGAGATATGCGTCGAGATAGAATAAAATCTTTCGTACATGATACAAAGTCCAGTCCATTTTCTAACAAGTACCAAGACCTGAAACAGAACACCAAATGTTATATCTGGGGAGTTACTACTACTATATTTAACCCAGCACCCTCTACACATCAGTTGATGCACGAAAAACAAATATGTTTAGTTGTGGTTGGGGACAAAAAAACAAACCTTACGCCATGGCGCCAATTCGAGGAAAAATACCCCCATCGTGCGTTTTATTTGAGTGTTGGTGACCAATTAAATCTACCATTAACAACAATTGATACCCTGCCATGGAATCATTTTGGTCGCAAGAATATTGGATACCTTTTTGCGATGGCAAACGGTGCGACAATGATATACGACTTTGACGATGATAACAGTCTTCGTATAGAATCTTCCATGTTTCAGACTATTACTAATGGTGTTCTTGGAAATATACCGATTGGCACTCGTGTTCATCACCTGTATAACCCATACCCTAATTTTGATGCAGTAAATACACAGGGAGATACAGAATTCATTTGGCCCCGTGGATTTCCGCTCAACTTTATCCAAGATTCAAATACATCTATATTTTTACCAGAAAAATCAATTGATTCCGGGGATGTGTGTATCTTCCAGTCACTCGCGAATAATAACCCAGATGTGGATGCCATTTATCGATTGACTCGAAAACTTCCTGTTAACTTTCAACGGGAAAATTACATACAGGCCATTCCAAAAGGAACGTATTCGCCATGGAATTCACAATCTTTACTTGTACGTGATGTTGCTTTCTGGGGTCTTTTGCTACCAATAAGCGTTGATGGACGGGTGTCGGATATTTGGAGAAGCTATATTACATCGCGAATGCTCTTTGAAACCCCATACAAAATAGCATTTACATCGCCGTTTGTAAATCAGTTCCGAAATCCACACGACTACCAGGAAGATTTTGTGAACGAATTGGATCTTTATGTAAAGACGAACACAATGCTGGCAATACTTTCCAAATTTTCCATTCAAAGGTCGCTAAATTTTGCAGATAATTTAGTTTTTCTCATAGACACATTATGGAAACATGATATTGTCAAGTCCACTGATACTCGTCTTGTACGGGCATGGGTATCCGACCTTAACAGTCTAAATTATGTATGGCCTGAACTGCAAAATGCGTTTTTGCCTTTCACACCACCAGTGGGTCCTATCTTCGATTTTAGACGTTCCTCGATACATAGCAAAAAAAAGGAGCCTACGACACAGTTAATTCAGTCACAGTTATTGCAAAGTGAAACAAACGATGCCACCAGACTTCCAATGCATTCTTTCGAATATGATGTGGTATTTCTTGGTGATTCAAATATGAAGCGACTAGTAACAAGATACATTGCAATGCAAAAATTTTCATGTCAACAAAATTTAAATAGATGTGACTATGACCAATATTTTCTTTCTCTGCAAAATACAAACAGGCGAAACTCAAGTTGGATAAAACCACGATATGGAATAGAAGGTCCTGTTTTTTATGGACTTGCGCATCCCGGATGTAGTGATTGCAGTGGTTGTAATTCTATAGAATGTACATCATTACAGTCCACTTCAAAAACAAAGTTATCTTATATCCCCATAGAGTTCGCCCGAGACGTGATGCTACAGTCTACACAACATAATTTTAACAGTACTCAAGAAGTTATATCGGAGTATTTGAAGCACAGGCCCGCAAAATGGTGTGTTGTGAATTCAGGACTACATGATATGTTAATTCCAGGTATTTCGGATGACCAATATATTGAAAATGTTATTTACTATTTAAATAATTTAAAGAACTGTTTTCGTATTACTTGGTTGCATACAAGTTCCGTTGGCAGTGGAAATAGTTTATTTGGTCCGACCACAAATACACGCATTAAATCATGGAACGGTTTACTTCGCAAGAACGACAGTTTTTTGAAAATTGTCCATAGTCAAATAGACTTATACAATGTCTCACTGAAAGCTAAACGCGATGGTCCCACTCACTTTGGCCGAGAGTACTACGACTACATTGCATCAATATTGTATAAGGATGCACCAATATTGTATAAGGATGCATCAATATTGTACAAGGATGCACCAATATTGTATAAGGATGCATCAATATTGTATAAGGATGCATCAATATTAAATATGAACACAAATGTTTGGCCAATGCAAACTTGAAAATAGTTCGATGTATGAGATTCGTTTTAGTATTAAATTTAGTTTAAAAAATACCAAGTGGGAGTTAGTGTGTGGCCATATACAATGCTTTCATTTGCGATGACGAAACCTTGTGGAACAGATACCAATCACTGCAATTGAGTCCTCCATACGCACGGTAGTGAATTACATTGTCGTTCATAGGAATAGCTGTAATATCATCATATGATTCCAACCAAGCACCAAGAGATGTTCCCCCATAATTGGTATCAATAAGGCCACGTGCACACGGCTGTCCTGGCTCACAATACTGACGTAGTGCAAGTCGGCGAACAAGTTGGGATCCAAGGACAACAAACATTTCATCCATCCTCTCTTTACGAGTGATTTTACCGTTCCACAACGCACTTGCTGCCGGGCTGTGCTTCCATCCCATATAGACTTTGGGATCCACCTTCGACTGCAAATACGGCACAATTCCAGGACAAAGAAATACATCATCATCCATCTTTGCAATAAAATCCACCGATGGCCATTGTCGATGAGCATACTTAAGCCAACGTGCCAACTTTTCGCCAAATTTCTGCGCTCTGCCGGAGGTGCTTGAGTTGAGAAAAATAATATCACCGTACTTTGATTCTTCGTAAATGGTTTCAGGACTGGGTCGATCGAGTAAAAACTTGATGATAATATTGCCTTGGATGGAGTTGATCCATGTTGAACGAGATGTTTCACGTAGACGCGTGTTACCTTGAGCACTCAGTATTCCAATGACACCAAACGGTGTAAGCTCATTAATACCATCATTTTGTAGAGCAGACATAGAGTAATTTAGTGACTTAAATTCCATATCGTTACTATAGAGATCCGTGACTTTATGCCATTCATAGTTCGTGTAATAATACAATAAATTATCAGTGGAACTCGTTGCACGTGATTGGAGATGATTTTGCTGGAATATACTTTCATTTTTTTTACCCCAGTTGTATTTCCCATACCTTTCCCATATACCAAGTCCTTTTAAAAGGAGTTTCATGTCATGCGCCGCCGTTTCAACGTGGCCAACGAAATTAATAAATGGCCACCATTTCTCGTCTATGAATGACCGTTGAGATTGCCAATGTGGATCCTTACATTTCGAGATTAGCTCAAGAAATTCAGAAAATGTACTTGGTGTCCTCCCACAATGTCGCTTAACATAGTCGTGTTTCACGGCCTTGTCCAAGTAGGCTGAAAGTATACGCACATGTGGATCGCGTACAAAAATAACCCGTGTCCAGTTTGGTGATGTCATGATTGAGGTAGCCTTTGCAATATTAAACGATGAGAGATAGGTCAAGCCATTAAGTGAAGGGTCGTGTGGAATTTTGTCACCACCAACATGCCAGTCCGACTTCCCAGCGATACGTCGTGCCAATTGTTTGATCACAGTACAGGCGGATTTCGGTATTGTAAAAATAACTAGTCTATACGATTCAATAACAATTGGACTAGCATCATAGCCGCGTTGCATGATACGATCAGACCTCGTTACCTGTGTATTGCCTGTTTGCATGACCCTGTTTTGAATATGAGATTGATCTAAAATTGCATGATTTTGTCCGTCAATTTCGGTGAGATTATGAATGCTTTTCAGCATGTCTTGTTTTTTAGGTGCAACAACTCGCAACCAATTACTACCCCACTTATCGATGTATTGTGAACGTATCTCGAACTGTAGACTGTTCAGACCATCGGTTTTCCATTCATTTGAACCTCCTTTTAATCTATCTATTTGTCGCTTGATAGAAGAATGATATACCTTGCTAATATTTCGTTTCGTATGATTCGAATCGTTTAAGCAAGTGCATCGACCATATCCGCGTTTCGGACGGCGAATGGGCGTATACTTATTTGCCTTCAGTCGATAAAATAAGTCATCATCTTCACCACCCCACCCGAAGGCTCGATTTGTCATTCCGTTAATCTGTTTCCAATGCTTTAATGATGCTTGTACAACCCCTCCGGCGGAGGCTGGGTATGGGACGTTGTTATGAAAACATGAGAGTTCACTGCATATTTGCGTTGGCAACTTACACCAAGTGTAATCAATTTGTGGTGATGGTGACATATCAACATCGTGCGTCACAGCACAGGAATCGTCCCCAAAACGCTCGATTGCCAGTTTCAGGCCTATGTTGATTAACCAGGCTCTTCGAAAATAGTCCATGTCATCTTGCTCTATGACATATACGGTAAGATTCCAGTTCTTTCGTTTATTTTTAGTTAGGGTTTGCATTACCTTGTTATAGTGCGCGTGTCGATCTCGAAATGGAAAGACTATTATCACATTTTCACTTTGTTCTGATGATTCGTGTGTAAGGCGGTTGTGTATTATTGATACAGGCGTAGTCGCTGATTTGTTGTCATGCAACTTTACGTCTTGGTCCTGAGACAACATGGGCACGAGTTTATCCATTTGTGCAATGAATTGCGTTCTTTGTTCTGGTTTCCATTTATTTGACAAAGAATATTTACCAAAAAGTAAAATATTTCTTATTGACGTCATATCCAGTGCAATAAAAGCTGCCATTGACCATGAAATCACGATTGAGAAAAGGACAACGACGCATCCCACAACACGCATTTAAATTCAATACAAACGATAATCTATATATCTAAAGTAGTGACTTTTATTGGATTAGCGCACTTTGATTCAAATGGAGTAGCTTCGCATGTAGTGAATTTCATTTGAACCATGTGCATACTATAGATAAACAATATCACATGATTGTCAAAGTATAGCAAAGTGTTTCGCAAATGAGGTCGTTCATGATGGGTCTTATTTGTATTCTGATACTTCGTGTTGTCATTGAAATTTCTTTTCCATCACACTCGCAAAATTTTCTTCAGCGAAAGAGACAACGTCTCATAGTGAAAAGCATTGCAGAATCGCATACATTAATTCCAGTTTCAACATCACAATTTATACACAGCTATAATCACACGAATGTATCTGAACAATCAGATGTTCTCGATAATATATCGAAACCAGCATCAAGACAAACATCGACATTACATATGAATCCAAGCCATCAATTGCCTCACACCATCACACTAATACCACAACCCCTATCACCACAAGAACATTTAATACGAAATAACACCGCACAGTCGCTCCTGCTGTTTGCTGATAATTCTATCCGAGATCCACCCAATATTTGGTATGCTGTAGTCACATGCACGGTCACTAAAAACAGAAATGACGAGTTGCGTCTTCAAAATGTCAAAGCAATGCAAGAGTTATGGCCTGAAGTTGAGATTTTCAATGCGTCGCATCATATTGATGCGTCGTGTCTTCGCGTCCTGTCTGACTTGAATATAACTGTCAGTGAAAAATATTTTTCCGACGAAAAGGGCATGGGTTGGGTGCATACAGGAAAAATTGGACTTTGGTGTAGTTTCTTACGTTTTGTCCTTTCGTGTCAACATAAGGAAAAACACGCCTGTGTTTGGTTTGAAAATGACCTGGTCATGACTTACGATCTGAAAAACGCCATTGTTGCAAAGACAAATGAAGCTCTAATTTCCCGTGACGAGAGACCGATTCTCCATATTGGGGCACATAATGAGGTGGTTATTATTTCGAGGCGCTACATCTTTAAAATATTACAAAAATTCAGCAATTATTCCATCAAAACGCCACTTGATCGTACACTATGGAACAGTGGCCTGAGCAGGACTGAAAGGTTATGGACCACACACTACAAAAAGCAATCAACCCGGCTGTTTACAAAACCAAGTGAATCCAGTATTGTGTGTGCAAATTGTCGACTTGTAAAAAGCACAGACATCAACGATGCAATTCGCGGTTTTAAATCTTACGGAAGAATGAATAGTATCTACGTAGTAACGTTGCAAGGTGTAGAAAATGCACACCACACCAATGCTAACCGTCTCGATCGATTTCGAATGGCTTGGAACTCAACATGCGGCACAATGCCAACAGTGCACATTTGTCCTGGACATCTGCATAGCGTCAGAGGACACGGTGTTACTGCGGCGTATGTTTCATGCTTTGACCGCGCTTTCGACGACGGAAATGAATACCCAATGTTCTTTGAGGATGACGCGAGGTTAGTAAACGGCCGGCTCTGTTCCGGTGGAGAATGGGACCAGCTTCCACATGATACCTTTTTGGTCCTCATGGGTGGTCATAATTGGAAGTATGGTTCATTTAATTCATCAGGATTTCAAGATGTTTTATATTCATTTGGCATGTATGGTTTCATGGTTCCGCGGCAAAATTTGAAGTATCTATCTCGTGCATTCCAAAGAGAATTACAGTCAAGAACGACAGCCTTGAGCCCAGATGTTTCGCTGTTCCAGCACGCACAAGTAGTACAAAAACGAGTATATGCACTTAAACCTCTTTTAATTGATCACATCGCAGGTTATTCAAACACATGGCATAAAAAACGCGCGGCGATTTTTGCAAATACGACAATATAGTATAATTTCGATTAAAAAAAAAAACTGACAACACAGCATGATTACATTAAAGCTCTCATAGCATACCATGCGACACTCCCTTAGTTACAAAATAATAACCCTTTTCTTCGGGCTCGCTGGCCTGGTCATACTCCAGATTATTGCATGGGAATCTACAGACAACCGAAAATCGAAAACGGGTAGGCATTTGTATGCAAAAGGCATACATACCCGTCAAGCAAAAACCAACGCCTTACGTCCACAATTTACCCACAGCCTCGCACGACCTTTATCGTGCCCCACGCTTCATGACATCGCCACTTTTAGCGACGCCTGCTCTTCAACCTACCGCAAGCCCGGCCCGGACCACCTCTGCCACACCCCCGGCGGCCCCAACGCGCCACCCTCGCCATGGCTACAACGCCTCCCCCACGCGATACACCTACCGTCACGCAACAGCACCTGCCACCCCGCGCTCCACTTCCCCGCGCACCCCCAGCGCTTCTCCTCGGTCGAGTTCCAGTGCTACTCGCAAAACACCGAGGACGGCATCCTGCTCGCACTGCTCCTTGCCCTGGGCACGGCCTCGCCGACCGGACGGGGCCGCGGCATCGAGATTGCGGGCGGCCTTGGCTGGGGAAACAACCTGGTCAATCTCGCGGTCAACTTTGATTTCGATGTGCTGTTTTTCGACGGCGACCCCGGCAACTCGCGCTGCGCGCGCAACTTTCTCCAAGCGCACCCAGCGACAGCCCCGCGGTACGAGCAGGGCGTTTGGTGGTCCTCGGACTTTGTGACGCGTGACAACTTCAACGCCATTATTGCCAACATCACGCAGTGGTCGGGGGAGATTGACGTGCTGTCGATTGACATTGATGGCATGGACTTTTGGCTGTGGGATGCGCTGCACGTCGTGCGCCCGCGTATTGTCGTGGTGGAAATCCAGGCAAGACCCGACCTTTGCAATGCGTCTTAAGAAAGATTTGTGTGTTGTTCTGACATACACCTTTGTTCGCGATGGCAGGAGCTCTGGGGTCCGACGCTACGCCGCACGCGGCCGTACGACCCAGCGCACGTGGCGCGGGGGCCCGACGCCATGGCGCAAATGGGGGCCTCACTCGGGGCGTTTACAGAGCTCGCGCGTCGCCGCGGCTACCGCCTCGCGGGTTGCATCCGGCGCGGGTTCAATGCCTTTTTCGTGCACGAGGACGCCGGGGATCTCGACGCCTTGCTCGGGTTGGGGGAGTACGACCCCGCGGGGTGCTTTGCACACGTGGACGCGGCATGGCAGCGCGTCTTGGATCAGCGCCGGGCGCAGGCGCAGAAGTATTCATGGGTCGACCCCTTTGCTGAAACTTCCGCCCCAAGCCAGGACGCATCCCCGACACCCATGGAACAACCCCAGACAAACCCCCGGGCCCTCCGGGCCCTCTTAACACTCGACGACGCAGCCTTTGCGCACCTACCCACGAACCGAATGACCGCCCTGTACCACCCCCCCACACACGGACAGGCAGCGCGCACACACACGTGCGACGAGGACTTTGGGCACGGCCTCGTGCAGCGCTGGCGGGCGACGCGCCGCGACTGGTGTGTGCCCAGCGAAAAAACACAGCGCAGCCGCATCACTTGCTATTTTCTCCACCAGACCGACCACGGGGGCAATGGGGACAACCTCTGCACACTGCACAACATCTCTGTCGACGTGGGAGTCTTTGCAGACACAAGGGCCACACACCCCGTAATGCAACGCTACCACGACAGCAAGCACCACGACGACGCCTACATCCACTATGACAAGGGATTTGTACAAGCCGACTGCACCCTCGACCACGCGCACTACGCCACCGACAAGTTCCCCGGCTGGAACGCCGACTGGCTCGTGTCGGGGCTCGCTACGACCCCGCTCGAATCATGCCACACCACAGAGCATCTCCCGACGCTCATCGTGCAGCGCGACGGCTTTGCCAACCTGTACCACAGCAGCGAGGACTTTATCAATGCGTACCTGGCGCTGGCGATCCTCGAGCTCAGCGTTGCCGACGTGCAGGTGCTCTTGACCGACCTGTACCCCTGGGGCCCCTTTGCGGCCATTTGGCAGGAAGCGTTCGGCTTTGTGCACCCCGCGCTCACTGCGTGGGACCTGCGCGCGAAGTACGGCGCCGGGCGCGTGTGCTTTGACAACCTCATCGTCGGCATCTACGGCCCTGCGTCGCCCTTTTGCATCATGAAAACCGATACACATTGCGAGCGCTCGCCGCTGCTGCGGTCCTATGCCGACTTTATCATTCGGGGCACACGTCTGCACCACCACGCCGTCGCCGCCGACGCCAACCGGTCGCATACGCTGCGGGTCACGTGGATGGCGCGGCGTTCCCCGGTGCCCTGGCCCGAGCGCGTCTTTTGCGACGACCGCTACTTTTCGTGCACCATGTTTGCCTACAGCGACCGCCACCTCGGGCGCGTGGTGAAAAATAACGAGGCGGTTGTCGACGGCCTGCGCGCGACCGCGCGCGACACGGTCCTCCCCGGTCGCGCCCTAGTGTTTACCGAGACAGACTACAATGCGCTCCCGTTTCGCGAACAGCTCGCGCACACGCTCGAGACTGACATTTTGGTCGGACCCCACGGTGCCGGGCTCACGCATCAAATGTTTCTCGGGGACGATGCGCGGGTCATTGAGCTCTTTATCGACGGGTCGAGTCCGAACCGACATTTTCACAACATGGCGCGGTGGCGCGGGCGCACGGGTGGGATGTATCAGGGCGTGGTCATGCCCAATCCCGTGCCGGTGCCGCGCGTGCAGGATTTGGTGGTGGACGCGGCGCGGCAGTTTCGCGTGGTTGCAGTGGTGGAAGGGGGGACACAAGGGGCTTTGCGTGCCGTTGATTCGCTGCGCTTGGGTCAAGAGTTGGATGTCAGGACGACAACACCACACGCGACCCCGGCCCTCAGCAACGCGTTCCCTTTCTTGATACAAAAAACAGACTATCACGGTTTCAATTGTTCGCAACTATCAAACACACATGTCGTTACTAAAATAGGAAGTGGTGTTACCAAAACGGCATTTCGGATTCAGGTAGGTGGTGAAACACTTATTGCGAAACGCGTAAGCGCAGAAAGTCCTGATAAACGAACACGCATGGGTGTCTACAAACTTTTGAAAGAGGCGCATATATTGAATATTATACACCAAGAAAATCAAAATGCCATGCGGGTCAGAGGTGTCTGCATCTTTTCAGAAGATTCAGATGTAAGTGATTTTCAGAATGGAGTCACTGTTTTGTATGAAACACAGTCTAAGCATGAAAGTATACCATCAAACTTCAAGCCATGGATAGACCTTCTCAGAAGGCTCTACATGTCATCTTTGGGTAGCATAGTTATCACAGACACAAAAAGGGACCAATTTACAATGATCCGCGGGCAGATAAATATGCATGATATGGACGACGTTTTCATTAAGGCTTCAAGAGACGAAAATAGTGTGCGTGCCAACTGCAATCAAGTCGTAAATCGCCTTGGGGTATTCATTGATGTGGAAATATGCATTAATATGGTAATACAGCCCTTGACGTTGAAAACAAAAATCAACAACGTGAATAACATCACAAAAAAAAATAATTGAAATATACCCACATATGATTCACGATCATCGGCACTTTGCGGTATCGCTACAGTGCTGGCCGAGGCGCTATCCGCACACGAGCGCAGCACGCGTCCGCATGGGGTCGGGGCAGTTGTGCTCTTGTACCGCGCATGGGACCGCGAAAAATGCCCACTGCTCTCGCGCGACGCGGTGGAGGCGTTGCCCGTGGGCACCGAGCTCGAGGCAGTGCTCGAAAACCCGTGCTGGACGCGCAGGGGGGAGGGCGTTGTACGCGCGTGGCATAAATGGTTTGTTTTTTGAATAAATAGTTGGAGAAACAAGCACACTGCGTCTCCGGCGCGCAAACGCCTAGGTTCTTTCGCATTGCGTTTCCCTAAACGCCGACCCCTCCTAAACCCCCTGTTTCACGGTCTTGCGCAAAGTAAAACTGCTCATGGACTCGAAAGCCACCCGCCGGCAAGGTCCCTGCGAGCTCTTGTGCGACGTCCTCGCCAATCTCATTCCTGGAGAGGGACAGGCGTTGTAGCGCGCTGCACTCCGGCGCTACCGCCGCCAGACAGCGCGCGCCGTCGTTTGCGATATAGTTGCTCTCGAGGTTGAGCTCGGCCAGACCCAGCCACGAGGGCAAGGCCTGTGCAAGGACGCGCGCGCCTGTGCAAGTAATTTCATTGTAGCCCAAGGACAGTCGGCAGAGTTTGCTGTACTGCACGAGTTCCTGCACGAGTGTGACGATCCCATGGTCGGAAATTTCATTTTCGTCCACGAACAGATTCTCGAGAAAAGGGCACAGTTTGACCAGGCGTGCGAGTTCCACGACCCCAATGTCACCCAGCTCATTGCATTCAATGTCGAGTGTATGAAGACGGATCGGGCCCCGGCCCCTCACCTCCTTGACGAGCATCGAGAGCGCCCCGCCCGTAATCTCACTGTACTGCATGCAGAGGTGCTTGGTGTGTTTTTCCGTGTCCGCGCACAGAAGATTGCCCAAGGCCGGCATGGCATCCAATCCCATGCGGTTCAAGCTCAAGTTGCAGGACGTGGGCTGATACATGCCCGCCGAGGCCAGGCCTCGTAAAAACGGGGCGAGAATGTCTTCAACCCGGGCGCGCTCGCCGCGCATGTCAGTGAGGTCGAGGGTGTCGAGTTTCGGCAATTTGCCAACCGCGGTACCGACATCGTGTGCCAGCCTCGGAGTGCTCATTTCATTTCCTGCCAGAAGCAAGGTTGACAATGTCGAAAATTGTGGCAGCACGGCAGCCAAGTCCGCCATCTTGGCGTCCATGATGCAGTAGTTGTACAGATCGAGGGTGTGCAGCCGCGGCCGCGCGGCGAGCGCTTGGAAAATGACCCCAAATGGCGTATGTATGTTGATGTCAAAACTGCCCTTGTCCATGTGCATCGCCTCGAGGGCTGGCAACTGCTGCAGTGCGTCGGCAAGGGCGCGTCCGCTCTCCACGCCGAGGTCCATGTTATCAAACCGAATGCCCACAAGACCGGTGCAGCACTTGAGCGCGTGCGCCATGGCGACCATTTCGCCCTCGGGCAGGGCGCAAAACCTGATGCGTATCTTCCTGAGGTGTGGACAGTATGGGAAAATCCCCGCCACGCGGATGGGTGCATTTGACATCTCGCGCCATTTGGAGAGATCAAGGTTGAGAGCGACAAAGTGCATCATCTGCGACATGGCCACAATATTGACCAAATCGCGGGGCAGGGCGTCGCGTCCTGTGCGTACCGCAACCTCGGCGGGAGGGTTGTTTTGCAAAATGAGCCGCACGGCCTTGGACGTCCGGGTGAGCAACAGGATGCCCGTCGTGTCAATGTACCTCAGAAACGCGTGCCATGGCATGGCATTGGCCATGGTGCGTGGCGAAGGGAGTACAGGCTCTGTTTTTATTGTGAAAAGGGGGGCGAAACCACGAAACCACGAAACCACGCGAACTCGTCAAACACGAAACCACGCGAACTCGTCTTGATCGTATAATATAGACAAAACAGGAGCATACCAAAGCCAACGCAGAGGTTTTTTCGCATTGCGTTTCATTAAACGCCGACCCTTGTTACGTTGAGGCGGGAGTGCAGGGATACAGATTGGGAGTCTTCCTCGCCCCAGCTGTATATTACACAGACGCACACCCAGCGCAAGGATGCGCTTTCTGTCCGAGACGAGCGCAGTGCTCGTGGGGTTGACGTGTGTGTGCATGGCGCTCGCAGCGCTCACCGCCGGGCGCCGGGGTACGCGCCTGGCGCGGCAGGGCAGCTTTGCAATATGCGCCGCGCTCCACACCCTGACGGCCATTGCGTACTGGTTTTTGCTGATCGAAGACTTTGCGCGCACCATCGTTCCGGGGCTGGCGGAGCGCCCCACCCTCATCGTCATGGGCATACTACCGCTGCTCCTGTGCGCGCAGACAGCGGCGCTGTGCGCGCTCGCGCGCGTGACCCGCCGGCGGCAGGCCTTTGTGCTGTTTGGCGTCGTGCTCTTTGTCGCCGCCTTTGCTCTGTTTTTCCTGGGGCTCGGTGTGGTGCACCGCGCACTCGCGCCGCAGCCCACCCCCGACGCCATCATGGTTGTGTTTTTGGCACAGCTCGCCGCGACGCTGGCGGTCATCGGGCATGTGGTGTGCTTTTGCGTGCAGTGGGACCCGCGGCAGGGCGCCTATGTGCAGCTGGCCTCGTGAGCCCCCACGCAGGTCGCCGCGACGCAAACTCAGATACGGCAGCTTTGAATAGGTCTATGCTTCCGCAAGGCCGAGAATAGCGCTTTCATAGTGGCACTGCATCCTCGCGACGGCATCGGCACAGGGACCCAGAGTTGCGCCAGTAAGGCAAAAGGTATACACAAAGACGGTGGTGTCGACCGCCTCCGAGAGCATGGCCTCGGCGGCCTGTGCATCGAGAACCTGCATGCAGTACCTGCTTCTCAGTCAAACCCAGGGGTCGGCGTTCAGTCAAGTCTGTGGTGAAATTTAGGTAAAATAAGGCACATAACAGTGCGAACGCATAATTTTTCCGCATTGCGTTTCACTGAACGCCGACCCCTGGTCAAACCACGACAGGCCAAGCACGGGATGCCCAGGATGAACCTCAGGGGTCGGCGTTCAGTGAAACGCGATGCGAAAAACCTATGCGTTCGCCTTGCTATGCGCTTATTTTTGTGTGAATCTCACGACCAGTTTGACTGAACGCCGGCCCCTGATGAACCTGGTCCGCCGACGCCGACACTGCGACCGCCTCGCGAACTTGTGCGAGAGTATGTTTTAAGCAAGTCTGGATGCTTTCAGTCACATTGCAGTCCTTGCATGCGTCCAGAAGCCGCGTGATGGCATCTTCGGCGGCACATAGACCGATCGCAAGCCACTCCTCTCTCGTCGTGCCGTGGTTGCGCATGTGCCTGTGGTGGTTTTCGCCACAGACACTTTTGGCCACCAAAACACCCAAAATCTATTTCTGCTGCGAATACATAAAAAGACACGCAGCGGACGCGATGCCCACGTCCGCCAATGTCTACCGCGCAGAACCCATACAGACAGTGCCCCAACTTTCTTCTGTGTGAAGGGCAGACACGATCCAAACAAGGGGCGCACGCCATGTGCACCACGTGCAGCATTTTCGGATGGGAGCGGCTCCTCCTCGCGCCACAGCGCGACACATGCGCAGTGTGTCTCCAAGACGCAGCGACCCTCATTCAGTTTCCGGCATGCACGCACTTTTTCTGTGTGCCGTGCACACAGAAGCTCCTCTTCTGGGACGAGCGCTTCTTCCACCTATCCGCCGGGGAGTATGGGTGTCCGCCGTGCCCAAACGGATGCCAAAACCCCGTGCAGGGCAGGCAGTGCGAATGTCGGTTGTATACGGCCACGCTCGAGTCTTGGCGCACACGCAGCCCGGCCGCGTGGCAGCAGTGGAACGACGACGAGGAAGAGGCAATCGACACGGGTCTTATGCAAAAGGGGGCCCTGGCATCACGGAGGTGCCCGCTCTGCCGTGCCGTGTGTTAGCTCGAATTCGGCGTCACGACATCATAGACGCGTGTGAGTGCGCAATGCATCTCACGCAACGCCGACTTCTGAATAAAGCATGCTAGATACGATATGCAATGTATTAAACCAAAAAATAATGCTTGCAAGTCTCGCCTCGGCCTCACGAGCAGGCCTTTTCGGCGTAAAAGTCGGGGCGGCGCAGCACCCGCCCGCACCGCGAGCGCACGAGTTTATGCGGAGCAACGCATGGCCCACACGCAACGGGGATAATCTCAACGCGCTCGGTGTTTTCCTGGGGAAAGACATTGACGACAAAGCACTCTGGGGTCTCGCCGTCGGGGGAGACCCGGGCGAGGCAGCGTCCGTACGCGCGCGCCTGGCCCATGATGCGCAGGCGCGCGCTCGCGGGCGACTCGTACAGGCTCTGACGCAGGCGCTTGAGCTCGAGGACCACGGGCCCATCGTCTAGATAGAGCACCATGTCGATGCGGTTGTAGCCGATGATCCGCGTACCGTTGAAAACGGGGATCGTCACCTGCAGGGGTCGGCGTTCAGTCAAGTCGGTGATGAAATTTAGGCAAAATT